>ERZ772863.2789-NODE-2789-length-11124-cov-4.013461_pt1 | contig 11124 bp, 7 predicted proteins | sample MGYA00512134_ERZ772863 | MGnify/ENA primary metagenome ERZ772863 (study PRJEB29015, sample SAMEA2737659) | human gut metagenome | biome: human gut; feature: human-associated habitat; material: faeces | place: China | collected 2012 ...
CCTACGATTGAGTTTTTTGATTTTGAGGAACTTTTCTTGTTCGATTTATTATTGTATGCTTCCTTTATTTTCTGAACCAGTGCCCGGTTATCCCAAGGTTTGAGAAGAAAGTCGGCAGCTCCGTTCTTCAAAGCTTTTACGGCTAGTTCCACATCTCCGTAAGCAGTTAACATTACCACAGGGAGTGTGGGGCGGATTTCGTGAATATGTTTCAGCCAGTACAGTCCTTCGTTGCCGTTATTGATACCAGCCGAAAAATTCATATCGAGAATTACGATATCAATGGAAGTGGTAGTGAGCAGTGTTGTTATTTGATTAGGATTGGCAGCTGTGCGGACTGTACTGAATTCATTTTCGAGTAAAAGTTCCAGCGAAGCCAACACACTTTTATTATCATCTACTATTAAAATAGTTCCGGTTTCCATATATGTAAGATTGGGGGATCTGCCTGGGTTGAACGATTCTTTAAGTTTTTGGGTAAAGATATTCGTTTTTACTTTTCCCTGCAAGAGAGTGTCCAATAATTAGACGTTTTATGATACATTTCCTGAAACATGACTTTATTCTATGTTTTGTTTAAGTAATATTTATAGCCTGAACGTTGAATAATGGCTGTTTGCACGCAGGTCATGGTGGCTTTTTATTGATAACGTCCAATTTTTAGACGTTATAGTGTGTAATAATTGGACGGGAACGATAAAATAATGTATGTCATCTATCTTGTAATCAGTGGTTTAAGTATTGTGGCATTATGTTTGCTTTTTTAATTCATATAGAACACAATTGCATATATACTGAAGAATGAGGAACATTTTCTTTTTATTGTTTTTATTGCCCGTGATTACGTATGCTCAATCTGCAATGAGTTTGGATGAATGTATCCGTTTGGCATGGAAACAGAATCCTTCTATACGGAATAGTGCCATTAACATAAAGGAAGCACGAACGGATTATGCTTCCGCTATCGGTACATTTCTTCCCCGCATAGTAGCCAACGCAGAAACAGGAAAGCGTTTCGGGCGTTCGATAGACCCAGATACCAATGGTTATACAGAAAAGACTTTTGAAGAAGGAACGATAGGTCTTGATATGACTTTGTCTTTGTTTGAAGGTTTTTCACGTATCAATCAGGTTCGTTTTCGGAAAATAAATCGGGAACGCAGCAAGTGGGAACTGAAAGACAGGCAGAATGAACTCGCCTATCAAGTGACGGATGCTTACTACAAACTGGTTTTGGAAAGAAAACTCTTGAATTTGGCTTTGGAGCAAAGCCGGTTGAGCGAACGATACCTGAAACAAACCGAGACATTTGTGGAACTGGGCTTGAAATCCGTTTCCGACTTGCAAGAGGTAAAAGCCCGCAGGGAAGGGGATATATATCGTTACCAATCCCGTGCTAATAGCTGTCGGTTGTCATTACTGCATCTGGAACAGTTGATGAACTTTCAGTCGGGTGATACACTTGTCATTCAGGATACGATTGTCGAATTGAATAAACTCCCGTTACTTTCACTCCCCTCTACGGAAATATTGTATAGACAATCGTTGGAAGTACTCCCTGCCATGCGTATGATTAGCTTAAAGCAGAAAGCTGCCCGCAAAGAATATGCAATGGCGGGCGGAGCTTTTTCTCCTTCTGTTTATGCCCGCTTTACGGTAGGTTCTAATTTCTACAACACTGCATTTTCCGCCAGGCAATTGCGGGATAATATAGGAAAATATATCGGTATCGGTATCTCTTTCCCTTTGTTGAGCGGTTTTGAACGTTTTACGAATCAAAGGAAGTTGAAATTGAACTTGTATCGCCTGAAGAATGAAGAGGAATTGGAGAAGCAACAGCTATATACTGAAATTGAGCAAACTCTTCTTTCCCTACGTGCCGGCTATACGGAACATCAACAGGTATTGCAGCAATTGAGCGCGGAAACTCTGGTCTTGAAAGAATCCGAACGAAAGTGGGAAGAAGGGCTTATCTCTGTCTTTCAGTTAATGGAAGCCCGTAATCGTTTTATTTCCGCCAAAGCAGAACTGGTTCGTGTGCGCTTGCAGGTAGAAATGATGATGAAACTGGAGAAATATTACCGGGAGGGAACTTTCTTATAAAGGCAGAGTTTATATATTTTGAATAACAAAGTTGATACATCTTTAATAACTAATTTATAATAACCCTATTTTTGATTGATTCCTTATGGATACACCTATTGAACGTAAACCCGGCATTACCCGTAAACATCTATATGTAATAGGTGGTATAGCCTTTGTTATTGCCGTTGTTTTATATTTCATATTCAGAGACACTACCTCTTCCATGACTGTGGAGAAAGAACGTCTGACGATTGCTACCGTTAACCGTGGTGAGTTTAATGACTATATTCGTGTCATTGGTCAGGTAATGCCTAATCGTATTATTTATATGGATGCCGTGGAAGGTGGACGTGTGGAAGAACGTCTAAAAGAAGAAGGTGCTATGGTGAAGGCAGGCGACGTGATTTTGCGTCTCAGTAATCCGTTACTAAATATTGGTATTATGCAGAGCGAAGCGGATCTGGCTTATCAGGAGAATGAACTTCGTAATACCCGTATTAGCATGGAGCAGGAACGCTTGCGTTTAAAACAAGAGCGTATCGGGCTAAATAAAGATCGGCTGGTGAAACAGCGCCGTTATGAGCAATACAGTCGCCTGATAAAAGAGCAACTTATTGCAGAAGAAGATTATCGACTTGCCAAAGAGGAGTATGATGCGGCTAAAGAACAGTTGGATGTCATTGACGAGCGTATTCGTCAGGATAATATTTTCCGTGAAAGTCAGGTAAACAGCTTGGACGAGAACATACGTAATATGAAACAGAGTCTCGCGCTGGTACGCGAACGAATTGAGAACCTGAAGGTGAAAGCTCCTATTGACGGGCAGGTAGGTAATCTTGATGCACAGATAGGACAATCAATAGCTGCGGGCGAGCACATTGGTCAGATCATCACTTCTGACCTGAAAGTACAAGCGCAGATTGACGAACATTACGTGGAGCGTGTTGTACCCGGATTGCCGGCTGACTTTACCCGTGACGGTGTCAGTTATAAACTGGAGGTGACGAAGCCGTATCCGGAAGTAAAAGAAGGGCAGTTTCGTACCGATTTGCAGTTTACAGCCGGACGACCGGAGAATATACGTGCAGGGCAGACCTATCATATCAATCTACAATTGGGTGACCCTGCACAGGCTATTTTGGTGCCGCGTGGCGGATTTTTCCAAATAAGCGGTGGACGATGGATGTATGTTGTGGATGAAAGTGGTAAATTTGCTATTCGTCAGCCTATCCGCATCGGACGACAAAATCCGCAGTACTATGAGGTTACCGAAGGATTAAAACCTGGTGATCGGGTGATTGTATCCGGATATGAACTGTTTGGCGATAACGAGAAACTGATACTGAAATAAGTCTATGATATGATAAATTACTTTTCACAAGTGATACGTAGTCAGCGGGTTAAAAAATCTCTGACACTGATAAATATAACGGGATTGTCTGTTTGTATTGCAACAGCATTGCTTATCATACTTTACGTATGGTCGGAGTTAAGCTACGATTCATTCCACAATACCGAACGTGTATATCGTGTTGAAAGCCGGTTGTATGAAGGCAAGACGCTGACAGATAACTGGGCGACTACAGCTTACGGCCATGCACCTGCAATGGCTCGTGAAATTGCAGGCATTGAGAAGTATGTCCGTGTAACAGCACAAGACCGCGAACAAGTGGTGAATTACTTCGACAGGAGATTTGCCGAAGCACATTATTGCTACACCGAACCTGCTTTTTTTGAGATATTTAATTTCCCGATAATTAGAGGAGATAAGACCGGGCAACTGGTGCGTCCTAATACGGTGGTACTGACCGAAAGTGCGGCAAATCGTTATTTTGATGAAGAAGACCCGATAGGGAAGGTGCTGACTTTCAGTACGCCTTCATCGCAGCAAAACTTTGAAGTTACCGGCGTGATAGCAGATATGCCTGTTCGTTCCCATCTGCAATATGATTTTCTACTTTCATATAGTACGATTCCCAAAGAGCGACAGGACATTTGGTACATTCACGGAGTTTATACCTATGTCCGCCTGATGTCCGGAAAATGTCCGGAAGAGATTGAAGAGGCTTTTCTCAATATATCCGATAAGTACAAAACTGATGCCTTGAGACATAAGACTTGGGCGGTAGAACTGATACCGCTGAAAGACATTCATCTCACTCCACAAAAAGCTTATGAGAAAGAAGTGAAAGGGAGTCGGACTGCGGTTCTTATACTATTGGTGATGTCCGTTGCCCTGCTACTGATAGGTTGGGCTAATGCCTTGAATCTGACCGTGGCGCGTTTCTTGGAACGCGGACGTGAGTTCGGGTTGCGTAAGGCTTTTGGTGCTTCGCGCCGTCAGATTATTATCCAGGGACTTCTTGAATCAGGTTTCATGAATCTGTTGGCTACGCTGATAGCTCTTGGTTGGCTGGAACTTCTTTTACCCCTTGTTTATCGCTGGGCAGGGCAAAGCTTTGGAACGGATATACTTATGTTGCCTGCTTTCTGGGGAATTGTAGCCGGAGTGGTTGTTATTGGTACGTTTGTTGTAGGCTTCTATCCTTCTTGGCTGATGGTTACTATACGTCCGTCGGAAATTATGAGGGGGAAACTGTTACACGGTAAACGTGGTAACCGGATAAGGAAAGTGCTGATTGTGGTTCAGTTTCTCGCTTCTTTTGTTCTGATTACTGGCACGTTCACAGTGATTCGGCAAGTGTGTTATATGCAAAGTGAGGCTTCCGTCGATTCTCATTCACGTATGTTAGTCATTAAGTACCCCTCTTTCACCGAGGGATTGGCACTACGTCTGGAAAGTTTCACCAAGCGTCTGAAGCAACGGGCAGATGTAAGCCACGTAACCGTTTCAGGAGCTGTTCCCGGGGTGGAGGTAGCCAATTATTTTACCAATCGTCCTTATGGAAGTGACCCTTCGCAAGTGAAACTGATACAGATGTTTGCCGTAGATTATGATTATCTATCTGCCTATATGCCCGCTATGATTTGTGGGCGGTACTTCTCTGAGGACTTTGGCGGTGACCTCAACCGGATAGTGCTCAACGAGGAAGCAGTCAGGTTATTAGGTTATGAGTCGCCCGAAGCCGCATTGGGACAGCAGGTTAAAATGGAGGTGGTAGGCGAACCGCTCGAAATTATCGGAGTGGTGAAAAACTATCACCAGCAATCGCTTTCCGTGGCTTACAAACCTATTATCTTCTTTATGAAAGAGCGAGTACCATTTATTGCAACACCTTATATTTCAGTCCGCTTGACAGGCGGAGGAGAAGATAGTGCTTTGACGGAGATCGAGCAGATGTATCATGAATATTTTCCGACTTCTTTATTTTCTTATTTCTTTTTGAGTGATTTGAATACTTTCCTTTATAAATCAGACCGTAATTTCGGTTGGATATTTGCCAGTGCTTCTTTAATTGCCATATTTGTGGCATGTCTCGGTTTGTGGATTGTAACATTGTTTTCAACCTTATCGCGCTTGAAAGAAGTGGGTATCCGCAAGGTGCTCGGTGCAAATAAAAGCAGCCTGTTTTTTATCTTGACCAAGGAGCTGATGTTGCTCACTATATTGGCATCTGCAATCGGTATACCCGTATCAGCAGTGTTAATGAATGGCTGGTTGGAGACGTATGCTTTCCATATTTCGCTACCTTGGTGGATATATGCAGTCGTTTTTGCGCTGTTGATGCTGATTGCGTTCCTTACTGTTTTTCAACAAGTGTGGCGCATTATCTGCTTGAAACCGATGAGTATTTTAAAATATGAATAACTAATAAATATTGAACTGATTATGATTAAGACTGAAAAACTGACAAAACTCTTCGCAACCGAAGAAGTGCAGACAAAGGCATTGAACGAAGTCACTTTACAAGTGGAACAAGGGGAGTTTGTTGCTATAATGGGTCCTTCGGGATGCGGTAAGTCAACACTGCTGAATATTTTGGGTACACTCGATTCTCCAACTTCCGGCTCTTATTTCTTTGAAGGAAAACAGGTGGATAAAATGAATGAGAACCAATTGACTGCCCTCAGGAAAGGTAATCTCGGCTTTATCTTTCAGAGTTTCAACTTGATTGACGAGCTGACCGTATGTGAGAATGTAGAATTACCCCTTATCTATATAGGCGTCAAAGCCAATGAACGTAAAGAAAGAGTAAAGAAAGTACTCGAGAAAGTAAACCTGCTGCATCGTGCCAACCATTATCCACAGCAATTGTCCGGTGGACAGCAACAGCGCGTAGCTATTGCTCGTGCCGTAGTGACGGACTGTAAATTGCTTCTCGCTGACGAACCTACCGGAAATTTGGATTCGGTGAACGGTATAGAAGTAATGGAACTATTGAGTGAACTGAATGCTCAGGGAACTACTATCATCATCGTTACCCACTCTCAACGGGATGCAATGTACGCACACCGCGTCATTCAATTATTAGACGGACAAATCGTAGCCGAAAACGTCAACCGCCCGCTGGGAAAAAATATGTCAGCTAAAAATGAAACTGTATGATAGGAAATTACTGGAATAGTGCTTGGCGGAATCTGATGAAACGGAAAAGGTTCAGTTTCATTAATATATTCGGACTGGCGATTGGTATGGCATCGGCACTGCTGATTCTTACCTACGTGACTTTTGAATTCAGCTTTGATAAAATGCACACAAAGTATGACCATATCTACCGTGTGCAAAGTACGTTTCACGAAGGGGAAGTGCTGACCGACTACTGGGCAAGCAGCTCCTTCGGATATGGTTCGGCAATGAAAGAGAACCTTGCCGGAATAGAGGATTATACCCGAATCGGCTCCCTACTCCAGCCGGAACAAATAGTGAAATACGGTGAACTGACCTTGCGGGAGAATCAGATAGCGTATGCCGAACCCAGCTTTTTTCGCCTTTTTGATTTCGAACTTTTGAAAGGCGATAAGAAAACCTGTCTCTCCATGCCGGGGCAAGTGGTAATCACCGAACGCATTGCCAGTAAATATTTCAAGGACGAAGACCCTATCGGGAAGATATTCATCTTTACCGGCGCATACGACAAGATATCGTGTGAAGTGACCGGAGTGATGAAAGAAATGCCTTCCAACTCGCATATACATTATAGTTTTCTGATTTCGTATAAATCTCTGCCTAAATATATGCAGGAATATTGGTACAAACACGAGGCTTATACCTACGTCCTGCTTGACTCTCCCGAAAGGAAAGCGGAAATAGAGAGAGAATTTCCTGTAATGGCGGAAAAGTACAAGACGGATGAAGCCTTGAAAAACAAGACATGGGGAGTCTCTTTAATCCCTCTGGCAGATATACACCTCACTCCGCAGGTAGGATACGAAGCGGAGACGAAAGGAAACCGTTCTTCTATGATTGCCTTGATTTTTGCTGCTATTGCTATTTTGGCTATTGCCTGGATAAATTATATAAACCTCACCGTAGCCCGTTCAATGGAGCGTGCCAAAGAAGTAGGAGTTAGGCGGGTAGTGGGAGCTTTCCGCAAGCAGTTGATTCATCAATTTTTGTTTGAAGCATTAGTGATGAACCTGATAGCTTTTGTACTCGCCGTTGGCTTGATAGAATTGGTTCTTCCGTACTTTAATCAATTGGTAGGCCGTACCGTTACCTTCTCCGTTTGGCTGATAGATTATTGGTGGATTTTATTGATTCTTGTTTTCATCGTCGGGATATTCCTTTCTGGATATTATCCGGCATTGGCTTTGCTGAATCGGAAACCAATTATGTTGTTGAAGGGGAAATTCTTGCATAGTAAATCCGGAGAACGGACACGGAAAGTTTTGGTTATCATTCAATATATGGCTTCAATGATATTGTTGTGCGGCACATTGATTGTCTTTGCACAGTTGAGCTTTATGCGCAGCCAGTCTTTGGGAGTTAAGACCAATCAGACATTGGTGGTCAAGTTTCCTGGGCATACCGAGGGACTGAATACGAAACTGGAAGCTATGAAAAAAACGATAGCACGTCTTCCGTTGGTATATCAAGTCACTTTCTCCGGCGCTGTGCCGGGCGAGGAAGTAGCGACTTTCCTTTCCAACCGCCGTACCAATGATGCTCTGAAGCAGAATCGCCTGTATGAGATGCTTGCCTGCGACCCCGATTATGTGGATGCCTATGGATTGCAAGTTGTGGCCGGAAGAAATTTCTCGGAAGACTATGGAGATGATGTAGACAAACTGGTGATTAACGAAACGGCTGTGCGTAACCTGGGCTTTACATCTAATGATGAGGCTATAGGGGAGTTGGTGAACGTTGAATGTACTGATGCCCCGATGCAGATTATTGGAGTAGTGAAAGATTATCACCAACAGGCATTGAGCAAGAATTATACACCTATCATGTTGATTCATAAAGATAAGATTGCCTGGTTACCACAACGTTATATCTCTATCGTAATGACTTCCGGCGATCCTCGTGAATTGGTATCACAGGTGCATGAGATTTGGAATCAATATTTTGCGGATTCCAGTTTCGATTACTTTTTCCTCGACCAATTCTTCGACCACCAGTATCGTCAGGATGAGGTGTTTGGTGTAATGATTGGCGCTTTTACCGGTTTGGCTATTTTCATTTCCTGTTTGGGACTTTGGATACTGGTCATGTTTTCATGTTCCACACGTACCAAAGAAATGGGGATACGTAAAGTTCTCGGGGCTTCCCGTTGGACACTCTTCTATCAGTTGGTTAAGGGATTCTTTCTGTTAATTCTGATAGCAGTTGTTATTGCTTTGCCACTAGCTTGGTTTAGTATGAATGCCTGGTTGAGCCATTATGCTTTCCGCACAGATTTGAAAGCATGGTTCTTTATTATGCCTGTATTGCTAATGTTGTTTATCTCATTTATAACAGTAGCTTTCCAGACCATAAAGATAATAATGAGCAAACCTGCCCGCTCTTTACGATATGAATAATCTCTGAATCACTCAATAGGATATTCGTTAATATCCAATTTGATTTATGTTAAATGTTAACGAGACTATTACTTTTATTAAACCATGTTATAAGATGCGTTGCTTTACTCCGAAAATTTGGAGATATGCTGAAAGTCCGTATCTTTGCAATGTGTTTTTCATAGTATTAGATTTAAGGTTAACAAAAAGATTGGCTGTCTGGGATAGATAGCCTTTTTTTATGCTTTTTAGTTTCCTTCTATTTTTCACAAGTATATCTAATTTCCTAATTCTTTTTCGTTTGTGTTCTAAAGTATGTTTTTCAACACATATGCTTATTTTTCTATTGTTTTCTTCTTGCATTCTAAAAAAAATCTCTTAATATTGCATTTGTATTATTTGTCGGACAAATAATACAAATAATAAAAATCTAATGATATGAAGATAGAAATCAATCAAACAACGTTAATTGATCAGGTAGAAGACAGCCTGCTTACCTATTTCAAAAAGAATGATTTAGGACGCGGGGATTCTATTCCTAATGAGAATAGTCTGGCTGCAGAACTGGGAGTTGCAAGGAGTGTTGTCAGAGAGGCACTGAGCCGTCTGAAGATGATGGGGTTGATTCACGCACGTCCTCGTAAGGGGATGGTTCTGACAGAGCCTTCCATTTTGGGAGGAATGAAAAGAGTGATAGATCCCCGTGTTTTAAGTGAAGAAACAATTTTGGATTTGTTGGATTTCAGAATTGCACTTGAAATAGGAATATCAACTGATATTTTCCGTAAGATAACTCCTAAAGATATTGAGGAACTGAGCGAAATCGTAAAAATGGGAATCGTTTTTGAAAATAACGAATACGCGTTAATTAGTGAATCGGCTTTTCATACGAAACTATATAAAATAACCGGGAATAAAATCATATCTGAATTTCAGGAAATCATTCATCCTATACTTGTCTATGTGAAAGAGAAATTCAAAGATTATTTGAAACCTATAAATATAGAAATGAGCAAAAGCGGTCGGATAGCTACTCATGCTGATTTGCTGGACTTTATCAAGAAAGGGGACGAGAAGGGTTACCGGGATGCTATCGAAAGACATTTTGAGGTCTATAAAATTTTCAAGGTAAACCGAAGTCAGGAATTGATGGCTGAGAAGGCAGAAAGTGAAAAGGTAGAAGGTATATGAAAAGGCGGCATCTGATAATTTTATGTTTATCCTTAATTTTATTGCTAATGAATACATCTTGTTTTAGAAAAGAAGAAAAGAGGATAGAGGCACAATGGGAAAATACATTGTTGCTTCCGGGATGTGCCGGCATGCCGGAGAACGTCGGATTAGCAGGTGCATATTCCGGGATAGTGGAAGGCAAGTTGCTTGTGTTGGGTGGAGCTAACTTTCCTGATAAGTATCCTTGGGAGGGAGGTCTTAAGACTTGGTGGGCTACTTTATATAGCTACAACTTGGATACAGAGGAATGGACTGTATATGATGATTTCCTTGACCGTCCGCTTGCTTATGGGGTTTCAATAAGTTTGCCGGAAGGTTTATTGTGTATCGGTGGATGTGACCATGCGCGGTGTAGCGATAAAGTATTTCTGATAAAAAAAGAAATAGATTCATTTGTGATAGATTCTGTCAGTTATCCTTCTTTACCGGTTCCATTGGCTAATGCAGCGGGGGCTATTTGTGATAATTGCATTTATATTGCTGGGGGGCAGGAGTCTATGGTAAATGAACGGTCAACTCATCATTTCTATATGCTTGATTTGCATCATAAGGAGCAAGGATGGCAGGTAATGCCGGGTTGGGATGGTCCTTCTCTTTCTTATGCGGTAGGCGTCGCTCAAAGAGGACGGTTTTACCTCTTTAGTGGAAGAAGCTATGCACCGGATGAGTTGATGACGGAATATACGGAAGGATATGTATTTGAACCGGGTACTGGGAAATGGAATAAAATGACCGGTTCTTTCCCGGTGATGGCGGGTACGGCCATACCTTATGGAGAAGACAAGATTTTGATACTGGGAGGAGTGGAGGAAATTTTGCCGACATCTCCCAAGCACCCGGGATTTAGCCGTAAACTTCGGGTGGTCAGTACGGACATGAATGCTTTGGTAGCTTTGTTCGATT
>ERZ772863.2803-NODE-2803-length-11068-cov-3.694634_pt1 | contig 11068 bp, 9 predicted proteins | sample MGYA00512134_ERZ772863 | MGnify/ENA primary metagenome ERZ772863 (study PRJEB29015, sample SAMEA2737659) | human gut metagenome | biome: human gut; feature: human-associated habitat; material: faeces | place: China | collected 2012 ...
TAAAAAATGACGAATGTTCTTTGACAGCTAAATGCTGTAAGAACATTCGTCATGGCTCTGCTCCGAAGTAACTGAATAATTTTATGGAAAGCGCAAGCAAAATGCTTGCGCTTTTCTGATACCCGGAGGTGATTCCCCATACCCTACCTATCAAAAGACCAGATCGCTGCCGCCCGCGAGATGGACCTATTGACCTACCTGCGGCGGTTTGAGCCGGAGGAACTGGTACATATCGGCGGAGATACCTATGCCACCCGCACCCACGACAGCCTAAAAATCTCCAATGGAAAATGGTGCTGGTGGTCGCGGAATATCGGAGGCACAAATGCGCTTGACTATCTGACCCGCGTGGAGGGGCTTTCCTTTTTGGACGCCGTGCAGCGCATCTTTGGGGAACCGTCCCATGTGCCGCCCAAATCAGAGCCAACCGCACTGCTCCCGAAAACTGAATTTGCCCTCCCACCCAAACACGCCGACACCCGGCGTGTTTTTGCATATCTGCGGAGCCGGGGCGTTGACGCGGAGATCATCAACCACTGCATCAAGCACGGGCAGCTTTACGAGGATGCCGAGCGTCACAACTGCGTATTCGCGGGTTATGAACATGGAAAGCCTGCCTATGGTGCGCTGCGCGGAACTCTTTCGGATACCACCTTTGCCGGTGAAGTACCTGGCAGCGATAAGCGGTTTTCCTTTGCCGTTCCCCTTTGCGCCGGTGGCAAAACCCTCTGCGTGTTTGAATCCGCCATAGACGCCCTTTCTTACCTGACGCTGCTGAAGCTACGCGGGCAGGATTGGCGCGCCGCCAATACGCTGTCCCTTTCCGGCGTCTATCAGCCGCGGAAGGATGGCTCGATCCGATTCCCCGCGGCGCTGGAGCAATACCTGAAGGACAACCCTGGCGTGGCGCGGATCGTGCTGTGCCTGGATAACGACGGGCCGGGACGGGCGGCGTCTGCGGCCATTCAAAAGAGACTTTCCGAGTATGAGGTCATCGACAACCCGCCTCGCAGTGGAAAGGACTACAACGACCAGCTCCGGCTTGTGAAAGGGATCAGCGGCAGGGTAAGGACCCGTGGCGGCGAGGTGCGCTGATTTTCTTTTTCGGCTGGTTTAGGACTGCAAGCGGCCTGCGGCTGCTTTGCAGTCGCAAGCATAGCATTTGACCGGTCAAATGCGCTTGTTAAGGGGCGCAGCCCCTTAATATCCCCACAACAAAAGAAGGTGAACTGTTGCGAAAACGATATAAACGAGTGGAAATCCACTTAACCGAAGAAGAACACCGCCATTTGAAAAAGCAGGTGTCTTATACAGGCTTGAGTACAGAATCATTTATCCGTAGCCTCATCATGGGCCTTACCCTGTATCCACGTCCGCCTGATGAGTACGCCGAGATTCGCCGCCAACTCGCCGCCATCGGCAACAACATCAATCAGATCGCCCGCACAGTCAACGCCCGCGGCTTTGCCAGCGGTGAGGACATCGCCGCGATCACGGCGGCGCAGGAAACGATCTGGAACATCGCGGAGCGGCTGTGACATGGCATACACCAAGGTATTCGCCATCCGCGCAAGGCTGGACGACCGCGTGAAGTACGCCGTCAATGGGGAAAAGACCGAGCTGGACGAGCGGATCGTCTACACCGCTGACCCAGAGAAAACCGATACTGTGCGCTTTGTGACCACGCTGAACTGCCGGTCTGCCGAAACCGCCTTTGCTGCCATGCAGAAAACGAAAAAGAAATACAAAAAGACGGGCGGCGTTCTCGGCTACCACTTTATCCAGTCCTTTGCCCCCGGCGAAGTCACACCGGAGCAGGCACACGAGATCGGGTGCGAGTTTGCACGGCGATTATTCGGTGAGGATTTTGAAGCCGTCATCGGGACCCATTTAGACAAGGCCCACCCGCATAATCACATCGTGGTCAATTCTGTTTCCCACACGGACGGCCACAAGTATCATTCCAACCCGGAAAGCTATTACAACGATGTGCGCGGTACTTCGGACGCGCTATGCCGGGAGAATGATTTATCCGTCATCACCCCGCAGGGCAAGGGTAAGCATTACGCCGAGTGGAAGGCGGAGCAGGGCGGCAAGCCCACCGTGCGCGGCGTGATCCGCGCCGACATCGACGCCATCATCCACCAAGCCTATACCTATGATTCCTTTCTCATGCTGCTGCGAAAGAACGGTTACGAGGTACGCCGCAGCCCAAACCGGAAATACACCACGGTCAAGCCACCCGGCGCAAAGCGGGCGATCCGCCTGGACAGTTTGGGCGAGGGCTACACCGAAGCGGATATTCTGCTGCGGCTCTCCCGCCAGCGGCATGGCGGCATGGCCCCGCCGACCGTCACCCAACCTGTCAAGCGTTACCGCATGAAGGGTAAGCTGTCCGCCGTCCGAAAAAAGAAGATCACCGGCTTTCATGCGCTCTATCTCCGCTACCTCTATCTGCTGCGTGGGGGCAGGCGGAAAAAGCTGCCGCCCAAGCTGCCTTTCTCCGTCAAGCGGGAGGTCATTCATTTGGAGCGGTATGAGCAGCAATTTAAATATCTTTTATCAAGCGGAATCACCACGGCCACAGAGCTGGAGCATCGCATCCGTGTGCTGGAGTGGGACATTCGCTTGTTGGAGGAACAGAGAAAACCACTTTATCAGGAAAGGAGGAATACCAGCGATGAAGAAGCACAAGCCAAGTACAGCGCGGAGATCCAACAGCAGACTGCCGCCCTGCGGGAAAAGCGCGGGGAACTGCGTCTGTGCCGCAGGATACAGGCAGACATTCCGAGGGTATCCCAGCAGTGCCAGCAGGCGCAGGCTGAACGGCAGGAAAATCTAAAGAACAAGGAGGAACACGAGCATGAGTACCAACGGTGAAACCGCTGACCTGATGGTGCGTGAGGGCATCCAGATCACCGAGAGCGCCCTCAAGCTGGCAGGGCTGGGGGCGAAAAATCTTGCCGCCCTTCTGATTGCCCTTGCCAACGACAATCAGAAGCTCGCCGGTAAAACCAACCTCAAGCGCCTGATCCACGACGGCGAGGAGCTGACGATTTTTTCTGTAAAGCGCGAAGACCTAAAGGGCTTTCAGATGGAGGCCAAACGCTATGGCGTCCTGTTTTACCCCATCGTCAATAAGGTGGAAAAGACCGGGACGGTGGAGATCATGGCGAAGGCAAGAGACGCCAAGCAGATCAACCGCATTTTTGAACGCATGGGCTATCCCGCCCCGGTGAAGGAGGATACTGCCGCAAAAAAAGAGAACGCCCGCGCTCCGTCCGAGAGCAGCTCGAAGGCGCGCGGGACTGGTGCGAGAGCGTCTACGGAACCGGCTGCGGAGAAGGCTGACGCCCGCCCCTCCGTCCGCAGCCGTCTGATGGCGCTGCAAGCCGCGGCAGAACGGGACGGCACAGCTCCCACCAAGGACACCGTGCGGGAAGCCATTCAAAAGGCTATGCCCACGCGGGAATAAATTGATTTTGAGAAGGAGAAACGAACATGGCAAAGTTAGACGATTTGATCCAGCAGAAGCAGCAGCGGGACGAGGACTGGAAGGCAAAGAAAACAGCAGAGCGCGAGGAATTGGGACAGCTATCCGACGATGCGGTCATGCACGTCACCAGTGAACCCGGCGCATATCTGCATTATCTGGACACGCAGGCCATCAACCCGCGATACAGCGCATCCAACGTGATGCTGGCGATGGCGCAGAACCCCGAGATCACCTACATCAACAGTCTGGAGGTGTGGAACCGGCTGGGGCGCAGCGTCAATCGTGATGAGAACGGCATGAAGATCCGCGTGTCGGATACCTACGTGAAGGACGGAAGGGAGTATCACGGCTATAAGATCGGGCGTGTTTTTGATGTGACGCAGACCCACGGCAAGGCCGGTGTTCCGGCGCTGAGCCTGAAGGACAATACACCGGAAATGGACGCCGCCCTGCGCCGATTGCTGGACAGCTCCCCCGTTCCCGTGGTCACCAGCAGCACCATGTATCAGGACGCCGTTTATGATCCTAAAACGCAGAGCATTACGGTATCCAGCCGCCTGATCGACAGCAAGATCTTTGCGGCGCTCTCCCGCGAGATCGTCCACGCCGGCATCCATGACCACGGGCGCTATCCCTACTATACCCGTGAGGACTGCGCCATGGACGCCGAGAGCGTCAGCTATATGCTCTGCCGCAATTTCGGTGTGGAGACCCCGCAGCCCGATGTGAGCCGCGTGGGGCAGGTGTTTGACGGCATGGAGGTGCAGGATCGCCGCGGCGTGGTAGACAGCCTGCAAAAGTATTTTCGTAAGCTGCAAAATGATATCCAGCGTGAGATCTCTCCGCAGGAGCGCAAGCAGCCGGAACAGAACCGGCCCGTTCGTTAAGAAAGAGAGGCGTAATGTGAAAAAGAAACTTGCGTTTGCACTCTGCACGGCGCTGATGCTGTGCAGCATGAGCGTTGCAGCGCTGGCCGCAGAGCCCATGACAGATGCCGATACAGTATCCACGATGCTCTCTGCCGCAGATACGCTCCCCGGCATTTCTGCCTATCCCGCCGAGGTCAGAGCCAGCGAGGAAAACGGCGTCTACCGTTTGGAAAAGGTCTACTACCTGACCGCAAAGGACGATCCCGCCACGATCCCCACCGCTGACTTTGAGCGCGAGGGCCACACCTATACGCTCCTTGATTTGCTGAAAAATGACCAGACAGAAACGGACACGCGGGAACATATCGAGGTGGTCACGCTGGAGAGCAAGACCAAAGATATGGAGGAAATTCTGAAAATGCTGGAGCCGAAGCTGGAGGTCAAGACCGAGGACGGCTATGAGGGCGTCCTGTCCCTTGACCACACCACCATTCAGGTGGAGGCAGCGGGCTATGGGACCAGCAGCCGCACGGTGACGGCAGAGCGCACCTATCCCAACCTCTCTGACGCGGATGTGTCCCTTGTTCCCAAATCCGTGAACGAAAATGGCCGCACCCTGACCCTTGCCGATGTGAGCTGGCAGGAGGCGGCTGTTGATCCCACGGACGGCTATGACATTCCCATTCGCTACACCGCTGTGGCAAGCTACACCGGCACCGCCACCAGCAAATATGCCACCGGCTACACCGTCACGGCGGACTATAAGGGTGATGTCACCCGTACAAGCTGTGATACAGTGGTCTACACCGCCGTTTTTTCCAGCGTCGGTAATGAAGCAGCAACGGACAGCAGTAGCTTTAACTGGCTGTGGCTGCTGATCCCCGTGGGAGCGGCGGCGCTGGGTGGCTGCGGTTACGCTGGTTATAAGGGCTATCGCCACTACATCAATAAGAAAAGAGGGTACGCCGCATGAAAAAATATCTGACCACGCTGCTGGCCGCCTGCTGTATGCTGGCGGCTTTTTCCATGCCTGCATCGGCACTGGAGTATCACTTTGACGGCCCGGACGCAGGACTGTTCGGACGCCCCACCTCGGACGATACCATTTATGTCACGATGGATAAGCCTGCAAACACCGACCGCAGCAAAAACGCCGCCTACATCCCGCCTGCTTTTGGCTCGCCTACCTCTTATACGCTGAATGCCGGGGAACTGCTGACACCAAACCTTGTGAGCGGTTCAGTCGCGGGAACAATCAGCGGCACAGGCGGTGTGACCGTCCTGCCGCCTACGACTTCGGGCAGTAGCAGCGGAAATACCGGTTCTTACACGCCGGTGAAGTACACCGCGGTCACGAAAGACCTCTATTACAGCGGCGGCTACCTCGGTACACTGAAAATCCCCACCCTCGGTCTGTCTGTCAAGGTGTATCAGGGGACGGACGCGGACGCGCTCCGCAAGGGCGCAGGACATTTTGCCAGCACCTCCATTTGGGAAGGCAATGTGGCGATTGCGGGCCACAATCGCGGCGTCAACAATCACTTTGGCAAAATTCACACCCTTGACATTGGGGACACCATCAAGCTGACCACCCAGCTCGGCACACGCAGCTATGAAGTGTACTCTGTCAGTAAGATCGGCGTGGACGATACCAGCGTCCTAAACGACAGCACGGAGAACATCATCACCCTTGTCACCTGCGTGATGAATCAGCCGGATTACCGCTGGTGTGTGCAGGCACGAGAAAAATGATGAGATACTATGATGGTCATTGGTGTAAAAACTTTTACTGAGTTCCAACGCCTCTATATTTTTTGACACCCACCAACTTTTACGATACCATGAACCCATCAAAAGACTTTGGAGGTACACACCATGAAGCGAGGAAGTTTTGCAGCCGGTTTTCTTACCTGCCTGCTGTTGGCTGGCATCACTACCACGGCGTATGCTGCCGGGATCGTGGCCGAGCGCAGTCACCATCGCATTGTCGTAGATGGAAAAGAAGCGCAGATGGAAGCCTATGTCATCAACGGCAGCAACTATGTGCGGCTTCGGGACATCGGCAAGGCTGTTGGTTTCGAGGTTTATTGGGACGGCGATGCCAAATGTGTGCAGGTAGAGAGCGGCAAGCCCTACACCGGCATCGCGCCGGTGAAAGCGGAGACCAGCGGACCTGCTTCACAGCCGGAGGTTACGACGCCTGCCGATGATGTGGATGACATGAAACAGGATATTGTGGACCGCACCAATGCGCTGCGGCGCGAAAATGGCGTTGCTGCACTGCGCGTCAACGACAGGCTCATGCAGGCGGCGCAGGTACGAGCCGACGAGATGGCTGCGCATACCGTCTATTCGCACACAAGACCGAATGGCGGAAAATTCAATACCGTCACGGATTGTCCTTACATGGCCGAAAATATCCATCGCATCGCAGATTGGACAATGTCCAACCAAACACTTGCCGAACGAGCGGCAATGGATTGGTATGCCTCAACGGTTCATCATAAGAACATGGTCAATCCGAAGCTGTCAGAGATCGGCGTTGGGCTGGCAAGGGGTGTCAATGACACTGGTGACCCGTGCTGGTACTGTGTCCAGCTTTTCCTCTACGATGGCTATTCCATCACTCGGGTGGATACACCCACGAACAAATAAATCATCAACTCTCACGCAAGAGCAGGTCGTCAAGATCTGCTCTTTTTATTGCGCTTTTTGGAAAGGAGAAAGACATGAAGTCAATTAAACATCGCTTGTTGTCACTGCTTTTGACGCTGGTGACAGTCTTGAGCCTGCTGCCGACTGCGGCTTTCGCCGCGTCGAACACGGGTTCCGGCCTCAAAATTACCACCAACCAGGCATATTGGAGCACGCGCCTGCTCGCCAACGGGACCCCGTACAGCTACCGTCCGCCGCTGGTGGACGGTAAGCTCGTGTACTGCATGGATAGCGGACTTGGCTATCACTACGCCACCGCGTCGTACCTGAATTCCTTTACATGGACGTCCGGCACCGGTGCAGATGCAGATGCCGTATTGCAGTCGGCTGTCACGAACAGCGGCCTCAGTGAAATGGACGCCGCGACCGTCGAGAACGTCAAATGGATGATGACCTACCTCAACGACTGTAAGGATTCCAACGTCGGCCAGCTTTTTATGGCGACCCAGACCTATATCTGGGAAAACCAGTCCTATAAGGGCGAGCCCGGTGGAGATGGCGACGCGGGCGGTTACGCCAACGCAGACACCTACGAGCTATACCTGAGCCTTATTGACTCTCTTCTTGCCAAAAAAGCGGCTGAGGATGCTGGGTTTCAGCGTCAGATTGAAGAGTACGACGCGCAGGGCATCCGCGCATCCATCGTAGAGGATGAGAGTGCAAAATGGGCAGTTTTTGCGATCTCGAGCAACCGCAAGAATCAGTCGTTCTTCAACTACTATGGCCCGCGCAAACTCGTGACAGGTGAGCCTGCGCCTGACCAGCCGGAGCAGCCTGCTGGTGGTACGGGCAAGATCACGCTGAAGAAAACCGCTGGCGGAACCACAACGGGCCTGCCCGGTGCGCGTTACAGCATTTATTTTAATGGGCAGATCGTTGGCAGCGACATCACTGATGCACAGGGCGAGCTCCATATTGAGGACGCAGCCACCGGCCTATGGACATTTGTAGAGACTGCGGCCCCGTCCGGATACTGTGTTGACCCCACGCCCAAGAGCGTCTATGTGGATGTATCCGAAGGCGACCACGAATACACCGTCGCGGCAGTCAACTACGCTATGCCCAGCATGATCATCTGCAAGGAGGATGCGCAGACGAGCGCTCCCGTGCCTGGCACTGTGCTGTCGGTCAAGTCCGTTACAGGCGCTTACTCTACGTCCGTTAAGATCGGTGAGAGCGGATCGGCCACGCTGGAGGGCCTGGAGCCCGGCGTTTATGTCGTATCTGAGGAGTCCGTGCCGGAGCCGTACATTTTATCCCACACAGAGCAGACCGTGGCGCTGCGTCCTGGCAAGACCACAGAGGTCCATTTTCAAAATTACAAAAAGCCTGGTTTGGAGATCTTAAAAAAGAACATCGCCAATATGGACCCCATCCCTGATATGACCTATAAGGTCGAGCAGATCGACGGCAGCGGTCACGACAGACCTGCGGGGCCGCGCATTCCTTGAAGACCTCCCCGTGGGCAGTTACCGCATCTCAGAGGTAGGCGGGCCGTCTCACGTGATCCTCTCCGAGATCCCGCAGGTAATCTATCTAGAGGCCGGCTGCACCCGCACGGTGACCTTTTTCAACGCGATCAAGCCCACGCTGACGGTCTTGAAGCAGAACAGTGTAACATCCGACCCTCTCCCCGGTGCAAAGCTGCACATCTACTATGCGTCCGACAACACCTCCACCGGCGAGATGCATGATCTCGGTGTGTTCTATTCTAACGAGGAGGGCAAGGTGGTTCTGGTGGACGCCGAGCGAGGCTGGTACAAAATCGTCGAGGAATCCTGCCCGCAGGGCTTCGGCTACCTTGACGGGGAGGCCGTACAAGAATTTTATCTGGAAGAAAACACCAGCAAGACCGTCATCATCCGCAATGTGCCGCTCAGTGCGCTGGTCGGCTTCAAATATGACTCCAAGACAGGGAAAGGTATTCCGGGCTGCCGTTTCGAGCTGCGTTATTTGAGCGGCAATACCAGCGGCACGGGCGGTACCGTCATCGGCACTTACGTGACCGGGCCCAATGGAGCCTTCACTGTAACCGGCTTAAAAAAGGGCACTTATATCTGCGAGGAGGTATCCAGTGACGGAAGCCACATTATCGACAGCGAGCCGCAGACCGTGTGGATCTCTGGTGAGGATCAGGACGTGGTCATCATCCGTTTTGGTAACTCGCCGTTTGGCAGCTTGCTCGTTACAAAGCTGAGCGATGACAACAAGCGCAGCCCGATCCCCAACACCGATTTCCTGTTAACTTATAGTGACGGCACGTTTGTCGGCAACGACAACGGTATCTATACAACGAACGCTGCGGGTGAGATCCTTGTGGATGGCTTGGAGCCGGGTGTGACGATCATCGCGCGCGAGGTCAGGGCCGCGGCTGGGTTCTTGCTGGACGAGTCGCCGCAGCACATCCAGATCAAAAGCGGCGAGACAGTGCATCTGCAGTTTCTCAACAGACCGTTCGGCAACCTGATCATCAAGAAAAACAGCAGCGCCCCGACGCAAGAGGCCGTGCCGGGGGCGGAGTTTGAGATCACATACGCTGACGGCAGCTATGTCGATGCCACGGGCGGTACGATCTCGAGCAATGGCCGCTATGTGACGGACGAACATGGAGAGATCCGCATCAGCGGCATTGTCGGCACCGTCGTGGTGACCGAAATCAAAAGTGGACCGGGCTACCAGCTCGACGAGGCCAACCGCACGCAAACGGTGACGATCAATCCGGGCGATACGCAGACGATTCAATTCTATAATGCGCCGATCAGCAAGGTCGAGTTTATCAAGGTGGATGAAGCAAATCGCAGTATGCGCATCCCCGATACGACGATCGAGGTACGCAGACTCGACGGCGCGCTGGTCACGACGCTCGTGACGTCAGAGAGCGGTCAGGCATTTGCACAGCTCGAAGATGGCAGCTACTACGCCGTTGAAACGGTGGCAAATCCCAAATACCAGCTTGACAGTACACCCGTTTATTTCGAGGTCAAGGACGGCAAGTGCGCCCCCGTTGTGCTGACCAATAAGATGATCTGCGGTATCCTGATCCACAAGACGTCGAGCACGACTGATGAGGGCATCTACGGAGTGCCGTTTATCCTCTACGACGGCAATCATAATCCCATCGCGCAGGAAGAGAGCGATAACGAAGGATATGTCCGTTTTGAGGGCCTCTCCGCAGGCCGTTTTTATCTGAGGGAACTCGAAAATGAGGGTTACGTCCCCGACGCTCAGGAAAAGACGGTCTACGTGAAAGATGGCGAGACGACGCTTGTCGAGTGGCAAAATACCCCTATCACAGGCCAAATCCAGGTGCTCAAGACCTCGGAAGATTATAACTCCATGAACGGCTGGCCTGCCGGTACGCCGATCCCTGACACGGAGTTGGAGATCTACAACGCCCGCACGAATCGTTTGGTGGACACCATCAAGGCAGATAAGAACGGCCTTGCGGTGAGTAAGCCCCTGCCTTTGGGCCGCTACAAAATCGTTGAATCCAAGGCCGGAAAATTCTACGGCCTCGACAAGACGCCAATCGAGGTGGAGATCGAGTATGCCGGTCAGATCGTCAAGGTGAGCATGACCAATAGATCCCTCTCAACGAATGTATCAATCAAGAAGACTGGCCCTTCGCAGGCGGTTTCCGGACAGCCGATTCGTTACGTGTTCTCGCAGATCAAAAACGGATCCAATGTTTCGCTGGATTCTTTCTATTGGCGAGACCAGATTCCTGCGCAGATCACGCTGAATAAGATCGTTACGGGCTCGTATAATCAGCAGCAGAATTATAAGGTGGTGTATAAGACGAATCTATCTGAGGATTATCGCACGCTGGCGGACAATCTCAGTACAAGCAAAGTGTATGTGCTGGACGCCCGTCCGGCAGTCCTCAGCCTTGCCGCCAATGAGCGTGTCACGGAGATTATGTTCGTATTCGGCAATGTGAGAGCAGGCTTTGCACAGGTAGAGACACCGTACATTTACGCCACTGTCC
>ERZ772863.2806-NODE-2806-length-11061-cov-2.904234_pt1 | contig 11061 bp, 7 predicted proteins | sample MGYA00512134_ERZ772863 | MGnify/ENA primary metagenome ERZ772863 (study PRJEB29015, sample SAMEA2737659) | human gut metagenome | biome: human gut; feature: human-associated habitat; material: faeces | place: China | collected 2012 ...
TGCAGGGCATCCCTCCAGGAGTAATTGAACGACGCATGCTAACGAATGTTCCACGGCAGTTTGACATTGACAAAGGCGGTCGTATTGTTGTAATGCGTGATATTCGAACCTTTGTAACGGTTGAAAAAATAGAGGTTGTTGCGTGACTCGGAACTCTGCTCGGGGTTCTCCATCCAGCCGTATTTCCCGTCGTAGTAGGGATAGATGCAGGGGACGCCCCGCGAAAGCAGGGTCATCGACCCGGAGATGTCCGCCAGCTCCGTATCCGAACGGTACCCATAGATCCGTGCCCCGACTTCGAGCCATTCGGTCACGTCCGACGAGAGATTGAACCGGTAGGAGGTCCGCGTCACTGTCGAATTGTCGATTACGCCCGGATTGTCCATATACGACACCGACATGAGATATTTGATACGCTCCGTCGAGCCGCTGGCCGAGATCGAATGCTTCTGATAGACCGAAGGGGTAAAGATCGCCTCCATCCAGTCCACGTTGGGATAGGCCACATAGTTCGGATAGCCCGAATCGGCAATGCCGTTGGGAGTCTTCTCCTTTTCGCGCCACAGGTCGATCATCGTCTGGCTGAACACATTGGCCTTGCCGACATTCCAGGCCGACTCGTTCATGATTTCCATGTAGTCGGCATAGTTCGAAATGACATCGAAATAGTGTTCCGGCTCTTGATAGGCCACCATGCCGGTATACTCGATATTAAAGCGACCCTCCTTGGCCGTTTTGGTCGTAATCAGGATCACGCCGTTGGCTCCGCGCGAACCGTAGATGGCCGATGCCGAGGCATCCTTGAGCACCTCCATCGAAACGATGTCCTGCGGGTTGATTTGTTTCAGGTCGCCGGCATCGCCCCAGGGGAATCCGTCGATGACCACCAGCGGAGCGTTCGAACCGTTGAGCGACGAGTTGCCGCGGATGCGGACCGTCGACGAGGCGCCGGGGTCCTGCGAGGAGTTGACCACCTGCACGCCGGCCACGCGGCCCTGCAACAGCCCGTCGATCGAGTTGGCCGGGATGTCGGTGAGTTTCTCGGCCTTGACCGAGGCCACGGAACCCGTCAGGTCGCTCTTCTTGACCTGTCCGTAACCCACGACCACCACTTCGTCCACGGCCGTGGCCTCCTCGACCAGCACGATGTTGAAAGAGGTGCGGCCGCCGACCTCCACCGTCTGCGTTTTATAGCCGATGAAATTGACGGCAAGGCGGGCGTCCGAAGCCACTCCGGTCAATGAAAAGGCTCCGTCGGCCCCGGTTGTGGTTCCTTTCGTCGTGCCGACGACGACAACCGACGCGCCCGTTACGGCGGCGCCGTTCTGATCCACGACCTTGCCCGTCACGGTCATGCTCCGTGATGCGGACTGGGCGCGGACGTCTCCCGTCCCCCACAGGCAGACCGCCAGCAGGGAGAGAACGATCAGGTAAAATTTCATTTTCATAAGTTTTAGATTAGAGTAGTTTATTGATACGGTCCGGGGCGGTTCCGGGAACTGCACCGGACACTGCAAAGTAACATGCTGCTACGGAAGAACTGTTTTAGAAAATCGCTGATTGATTATACTTTTATGAAAACAAAGCGCAAATGGGCTATTCGCAACGGCATTTCTCCGTCAAATAATTTAATAATTCCTCCAGCCGGCAGGTTGCAACGCCTACATATTTGTCCGCTCCGCCGTAATAGACGTACAGCACGCCGTCGACGACCACATTGCCGGTTGGGAAGACGCAATGGCTGTAAAAACCTTCGGTTTCATAGAAAAATTCGGGTTCGAGGATCGGTTCCGGCGTCCGGGCCAGCACCCGCAGTGGATTCTCCCGGTCGAGCAGCAGCGCCCCGACGCGGTATTCGGCCGTGCCGCCGTCGGCAACTCCGTGGTAGAGCGTCAGCCACCCTGCCTCGGTCAGGATCGGCGGCGTGCTTCCGCCGATCTTCTCCTCCCAGGTTCCTTCGCGGCCGGCGATAAGCAGATGGCTGGGCTTGTCCTCCCATGCCAGCAGGTCGTCGGAGAACTTCAGCCAGATCGAAGGGTATTTCACCCCGTAACGTTCGCCCACGAACTGTTTGGGACGGTGCATCATGGCGAACTTCCCGCCGATTTTCTCCGGGAAAAGGATTACGTCCCGATCGTCGAGCACGGGCGACGTAAGCCGCCCCAGCCGTCGGAAATTCCGGAAGTCGGTCGTCACGGCAAGCCCCGTATTTCCCAGGTTCTGCGCCATGGCGGCCGGCGCATAAGCTCCGCATTGGGGCAGACGCACCACGTCGTGCGCGAAAGTCCAGTACTGCCCGGGGGCATGGGCGCGGTAGGCGTAGGTAATGTAAAACTCGTTGTCGAACTTCACGATGCGCGGATCTTCGACGCACCCTCCGTCGGGACCGTCCGCGCTGGGACCGAATACCGGCGAATCGCCGACACGGCGGAAGTCGAAGCCGTTCTCGCTGACGGCCAGCCCCAAACGGATGACATGTTCCTTGTCGTCGCCGGCGGCGCGGTAGAGCATGTAAAACCGGCCGTCGTCGTAGATGACCCCCGGGTTGCAGGTTACGAGATTCTCCCAGGCATTGGCCGGATTGGGAGCGATGATCGGATTTTTTTCGTATTTCTTCAGTTTCATATCAACGGAATATTATGAGAATAAGCATACACAGAACCAGCAGCACTCCGCCCCATACGCGGTAGTTGCGCCACCAGGAAACCTCCGCGAGCGAGCGGGTTTCAGCCCGGAAATCCGCCGCCGAAAAGGTCGTGTCGATCAGTTTGTCGGGCCGGGGCGCGGGAGCCGTACGGCTTACGGCCCAGATCACCGACAGGCTGAAGACCAGCAGGAACGGCACGATCAGCAGAAAGTGCATCCCGCCGAAGATCTCCGTGCGCCAGAGGAGCATCCAGTCCGGCGATCAGCCCCGCAAAGGCTCCCCGCCCGTTGGCGCGGCGCGAGAAAACGCCCATCAGGAAAGCCGCCACGACGGGAGGCGCAATGTAGGAGAGCATCTCCTGGTAATATTTGAGCAGCGAACCGAAACGTCCGATCTGCGGAGCCCAGAGGGCGGCGATCACGATGATGACCAGCGAAGCCAGCTTGCCGACGCACACCAGCTTGCGTTCGTCGGCCCGCTTGTCGATCTTGGCGTAGAAATCCATCGTGAAGAGCGTCGACGTGGAGTTCAGAATGGCGCTCAACGTCGACGTCAGCGCGGCGAGCAGCGCCGAAAGCATGATCCCCAGTAACCCCGTGGGCAGCAGGCGCAGCACCATCGTCGGATAGATCATGTCGGGTTTCTCGATGCCCGGGAAGAGATGGCGGGCGATAACGCCCGGAAAGACGATGATGAACAGGGTGGCCAGCGTCAGCGCTCCGGCGAACATCACCCCTTTGCGGCCCTCGTCGACGCTCCGCGCGCTCAACACGCGCTGTACGAGCGTCTGGTTGTTGGCCCAGAAATAGATGCCCAGCACCGGCATGCCGACGATCAGCCCCAGCCAGGGCGTGGCCGTATCGGTCAGCGGGCGAATCAGTCTGACGCTCATGTCGCCGCTTTCGAACAGCGACGCGAGGTAGTCGAACCCGCCGTTGGCGAAGCAGGCTCCCGTCAGGATCACCGACCCGACGATCAGAATCACCGCCTGGATCAGCTCGGCGTTGATCGCCGACGAAAGACCGCCCGGAATGGTGTACGAAGCCGCCAGCACGGCGAAGATGATGATGATGAGCTGCAAGTCCGCCTCCGGGAACAACAACTTGATGATCAGCGCGGCGGCATACAGCGCCCCGGCCGCATCGAGAAAGATGTTGCCCACGATGCAGATTCCGGAAAAGTAGTAGCGCGACCGCTTGTCGAAGCGTCGTTCGAGAAACTCGGGAATCGTGAATATCCCCGAACGGATGTAGAGCGGCAGCAGGAACGTGGCGAAAAACACCATCACCACGACACCTGTGAGGTTGTAGTTGAACACGGCCACTCCGGTGTGGTAGGCGTCGCCCGACTGGCCGATGAGCGTCGTACTGGAGATGCTCGCGGCGAAAAGCGACAGACCCACGATCCACCACGGCATCGTGCGGCCGGCCAGAAAATAGGACCCGGCGTCGGAACTCTTGCCGTTGCGCAATCCCCACCATATTATAAATATAAGGTAAAGGACGATAATCGCGCAGTCGACAAAATTAATCGCAATCGAATTCATGTAAGTCGTTTTAGGATTTTTTTACTAATGCAAAGATATGTACCCGAAAATTTACCGGATTGTATAAGTCGGTTAAACAAGTATACTTTTTTGAATTATTCATGGAGCTTTCTGAATTATTCCTATTTTTGTACCGGACCTGAAACCCTTACCGGACATGAAAGAGATACAGCAGGAGATCACCCCGATCACGAACGAGGACCTTTTCATCATCCTCAACCACCCCAACGCGCATTTCGACTATCCGATCCACTGCCATCCGGAATACGAGATCAATCTGGTGATGAACACTCGGGGATCGCGCATCGTGGGCGATTCCACCGAGGATTTCGGTCCGCTGGACCTGGTGATGACCGGTCCCTATGTGCCGCACGTGTGGAAATCGCCCCTGAAAACCAACCACGTCATCACCATTCAGTTCTCGGGCGACCTGATCGACTTCCCGATCGTCAACAAACGCCTGTTTCTCCCCATCCGGCAACTGCTGCTCGACTCCCGGCAGGGGCTTTCGTTCACAGGTCCCGAACAGTTGAGCGTCCGGGACCGGATTCTTGAACTCACGCGCATGCAGGGATTCCAGTCGGCGACCGCTTTTCTGGACATTCTCAACGCGCTGGCCACGGCCAACCGCAAGGTGCTTATGAGCAATCTCTGCGACTCGAAGAACATTGTCCACACCTCCAAATCGCGCCGCATCGCCAAAGTCTGCGACTACATCGAGAAAAACCTCTGCCAGAACATCCGGCTCACCGACGTGGCCGGGTTGGTCAACATGTCGGAATCGGCCTTTTCGCACTTTTTCAAGAAGCGCACGAACATCTCCTACATCACCTTCGTCAACAACATGCGCATCTCCAAGGCCTGCCAGTTGCTTGCCAACACGACGCTCAGCGCCTCGGAGATCTGCTACGCCTGCGGCTTCAACAACAAGTCGAATTTCATCCGCATCTTCACCAAAAAGAAAAACATGACCCCGATCGAATACCGCGAATACATCTCCCAGATGCTCATCAAATACTGATCTACCCTTCATCTTATGAAAAACTTCAAACCAATCCTTACCGCTATGTCCCTCTGCATGGCCCTCGCCGCAGCCGCAGCCCCCGTCCGTCAACACCTGCACGACGACTGGCAGTTCCGTCAGGCGCGGCTCAACAACTGGTATCCGGCCACGGTCCCCGGCACGGTGCACACCGACCTGATGGCCAACCGGATCATCGAAGACCCCTATTTCCGCCTCAACGAGCGCGGCGTACAGTGGGTCGACAAGGAAGACTGGATCTACGAAACGCATTTCGAGGCCGACGCCGGCCTGCTCGCCCGCGAGCGGATCGAACTGGTCTTCGAAGGGCTCGACACCTATGCCGACGTCTACCTCAACGACGAGAAGGTGCTCGCCGCCGACAACATGTTCCGCCGCTGGCGCACGGAGGTCAAACGGCTGCTCCGTCCGGGCGAAAACACCCTGAAAGTCTATTTCCACTCGCCGATCAAGGTCGACCTGCCCAAATACGACTCGCTGCCCTACCGTTACGAGGCCGTCAACGATCAGTCGGCCAACGGCGGGCTTTTCGACAAACGCGTCAGCGTCTTCGCCCGCAAGGCGGGTTACCACTACGGCTGGGACTGGGGTCCGCGCCTGGTGACCTCGGGCATCTGGCGTCCGGTCTATCTGGAGGGCTGGAGCGGCGCCCGCATCAGCGATGTCTTCTACCGCCAGCAGGAGGTTACGGCCAGGCGCGCCCGGGTCGAGGTCGAGGTGGAAATCGCCTCCGCCCGTGACCTGGCGGAAGCCGTAGTCACCGTTGCATCCCCCGGCGAAGGCATCGAAGCCTCGGTCACGGCGCCGCTGCGCTCCGGAATCAACAAGGTAACCGTCCCGCTCGACATTGCCTCTCCGAAACTCTGGTGGACCCGCGAACTGGGCGAACCTCATCTCTACGAATTTCGGGCTTCGGTCGCGGCGGGCGACGCCTCCGACAGCCGGACCACCCGCATCGGGCTGCGCTCGCTGCGCCTCGTGCGCGACAAGGTCGCCGACGGCACGACCTTCTACTTCGAACTCAACGGCGAGCCGCTCTTCGCCAAAGGAGCCAACTACATCCCCTGCGACGTCTTCCTGCCGCGCGTCACGCGCGCCGTCTACGAGAAGACGATCGACGACGCCGCGGCCGTGAACATGAACATGCTGCGCGTCTGGGGCGGAGGCGTCTATGAAGACGATGTTTTCTACGAACTGTGCGATGAACGGGGCATCCTCGTATGGCAGGATTTCATGTTCGCATGCAGCGTCTATCCCGCCGAGGGGGCATGGCTCGAAAACGTCCGGCTCGAAGCCGAAGACAACATCCGCCGTCTGCGCAACCACCCCTCGATCGCCGTATGGTGCGGCAACAACGAGTGCAACGAAGCGTGGTTCGGCTGGGGATGGAACACCCGGTACGCCGAACAGGGGCATCCCGAATGGGACCGGATCATCGGCGACCAGCTCCGCCGCCAATACTACGAAGTGCTGCCCGAAGCCGTCGCCGCCTGCTCGCCCGGCACGCCTTACCACCCCTCGTCGCCCTGGTCGCGTCACGAAGGCACGAGCGAAAACAGCGAAGGCGATACGCATTTCTGGAAAGTGTGGCACAGCCGCGCACCGATCGCCGACTACAACGCCACGCGCAGCCGCTTCTTCAGCGAATACGGCTTCCAGTCGTTCCCCGAATACGCCTCCGTCCTGCGTTTCGCCCCCGAAGAGCGCGACTGGGACATTGAATCGGAGGTGATGATGGCCCACCAGCGCGGCGGCGATTTCGCCAACATGCGCATCCGCCAATACCTCGAAGACGAATACTGGCCCGCACGCGATTTCCGCACGTTCCTTTACATGAGCCACGTTTTGCAGGGCGACGCCATCAAGACCGCCATCGAGGCGCACCGGCGCGACAAACCCTACTGCTGGGGATCGCTCTTCTGGCAGCATAACGACTGCTGGCCCGTGGCTTCGTGGGCCAGCCGCGACTGGTACGGCCGCTGGAAGGCGCAACATTATTTCGCCCGCCCGGCCTTCGACGACATCCTCGTATCGCCCCTTGCCGAGGGAAACACGCTGAACGTCCGCCTTGTGTCGGACCGCCGCAAAACGGTCCGGGGGAAACTCCGGATAACGGTCATGGACATGGACGGCGCCCTCCTCTCGGAAAACACCCGCAGCCTAACCGTCGCACCCAATGCCAGTCGGAATATCTATTCGGCCGACATTTCCGGACTTTTGCACGGTTGCGCCCGCAATCGGGCGATCGTCGTCGCGGAATTCACGACCGACGGACGCCGCTACGCCAACATCGGATATTTCGTCTCTCAAAAAGAGCTTGAGCTGCCCGAAGCCGACATCCGCTGGAGCGTCGGACCTGCGGCGGACGGTTATGAAATTACGCTCTCGAGCGACCGTTTCGTCCGCGCCGTCTGGCTCGCTCTCGACGGCAACGAACATTTCGAGGACAACTATTTCGACCTCGTACCGGGCGTCAGCAAAACGGTGCGGGTCGCAACGACGCTGTCCCGGTCCGAATTCGACCGGCTGCTGCGCATCACCCATCTGCAACAAACCCGATAAACCGACCATATGATTATGAAACGCACATTGCGCCTTTTGCTGACCGTAGGACTGTCTCTCGTCTGCGTCAGCCTGTTCGCCCAAAAGTTCCCCAACTACCCCATCCCGCAGCAGCCCGACACGCTGCGCATCCTCGGCATCGGCAACAGTTTCACCGACGACGGCATGATGTATCTGCCCGAGCTGCTGGAGGCTGCCGGCATCCGGAACGTCGTGCTGGGGCGTCTCTACATAGCCGGGTGTTCGCTCGAACGCCATTGCCGGGAATATGCCGGCAACGCCCCTGCGTATATCTATTACAAGTCGACGTCCAACCGCTGGGAGACCGTTTCGAAGAAAGCGACCCTGTTGGACGGAATCGCCGACGAACGGTGGGACGTCGTGGTACTGCAACAGGCGTCGGGCAAATCGGGCATCTATCCGACCTATCAGCCCTGGTTCGGCCGGCTGGTCGAGATCGTGCGATGGTGTTGCCCCAATGCCGGAGCCTGCATCGCCTGGCAACAGACATGGGCCTATGCCCGCAATTCGCAGCACCGGGATTTCGGACGATACGAGAAGAACCAGCAACTGATGTACCGGGGAATCGTCTCTTCGGTCGAACAACTCATGCGGGAGACCTCCGTCGAAGTGGTCGTCCCGTCGGGCACGGCGATTCAGGACCTGCGCAACACGGCGCTGTGCGACTCGCTGGACCTGACGCGCGACGGATACCACCTGAATCCCGGGACCGGACGTTACACTGCGGCCTGCGCATGGTTCCAGACGCTCGTGGCCCCGGCCTTCGGGACGAACGTCGCCGGGAACGGCTGCCGTCTGGCGGGAACCCCTCACGAGCTGACGCCGCAGGAGGCCGAAGCCTGTCAGGAGGCGGCCCGCAGAGCCTGCATCCGGCGGTTCTCCGTTTGGACGGAACCTGTCGCCGGCGAGGGCGGGACGGCAGTCCGGTAGCGGTCGGGGGTGGTCGGGGCATTCCGCCATGCAGATATAGGTATCCTGCCATTCGCCGGAGCATTCCCGTTATCTGCCGGATGTGGGTTCGAAGCTCGCCCTGCCCCCTCCCCTACCACCACCAACGAAAAAAGAGGTCTGCAAGGACCTCTTCGAGCGGAAAACGGGATTCGAACCCGCGACCCTCAGCTTGGGAAGCTGATGCTCTACCGACTGAGCTATTTCCGCATTACGGAGTACAAAGTTACTCCGTTTTTTTTATTTGTCAAGTTTTCGGCGGCTGAAAAATGCGCCTACCCCACGATTTTTTTCAGCGACGCGAGGTTTTCGGGGTTTTTCAGACTGCGGCCCTCGGCCGAATAGAGGTAGTCGAGCCGGTTTCGGAAATGCTCCTCGACCTTCCCGCGCACGACCTTCATTGTGCTGTTCACCAATCCGTTCTGCTCCGTGAAAGCCTCGTCGACAATGGCCAGTCCCGCAGGCAGCCACCGTTCCGGAAACTCCCCGGCATAGGTTCCTCCGGCGCGGTAACGGTCGATCTCGGCGCCGAGAATCTCCGCTGCGACGTTTGCGCGCTCCGCTTCGGGCGTCCTGCGGGCCTCCAGCTCGCGGCGCAGCGCCTCGCGGTTGGGAACCACGATCGCCCCCGTAAACGGGCTTTGGTTGTTGTGCACGATGATCTGGTCGATGTAGGGCGATTTATCCACGATCGCCTCCTCCATTCCTTCGGGGCTGTATTTTTCGCCGTCCGAAGCGATCAGCAGGCTCTTGAAACGTCCCAGCACATAGAGGAAATCATCCTCCGAGACGTAACCCATGTCGCCCGTGTGGAGCCACCCGTCGCGCACGGTTTCGGCCGTGGCCCCGGGATTCTTCCAGTAGCCGGCCATGACGTTCTCGCCGCGGACGACGATTTCGCCCTTCTGCCCGCGGGGAACCTCGCGGCCCTCCTCGTCGAGGATCTTCAGGTCCAGCGGAATGAGTATCTTGCCCGACGATCCGAACCGGTGCCAGTGATGTTTGGGCGAGTTGGTCGAAATCACGGGCGTCGCCTCCGAAAGTCCGTATCCCTGGAACATCGGGATTCCGATGGCGTAGAAAAACCGCTGCAACTCCGCGTCGAGCAGCGCACCGCCTCCGACGAAGAATTCGAGATGGCCTCCGAACGCCTGCCGCACCTTGCGGAACAGCAGCGCGTCGAAAATCCCGACGACGGGGGCCAGCACGATGCGCCATCCGCTGCCCCTGCCATACCCGTCGCTGTTGTATGCGTATGCCGTGCGGAGCGCGAGGTTGAAAAGCGCCTCGGTGAATCTCCCCTTGGCCCGTATGGAGCTTTCGATGTTTTTCCGGAAGTTCTTGGCCAGCGCCGGGACCGACAGCAGGAAGTGCGGCTGCACCTCGCGGATGTTCTGCGGGATGTTCTTGAGCGTCTCCATCGGCGTCGCTCCGATCTGCACCGTGGCCACCGAGGCTCCGCAGGCGATCATGATGTAGAAACCCACGACGTGGGCGAAACAGTGGTCGAGCGGCAGGATGATCAGCGTGCGGAAATGCGGCGGAATGTCGACCCGCGACAACGCCTGCTCGACGTTGGCCGTGTAGTTGCGGTGGGTCAGGATCACGCCTTTGGGGTCCGACGTCGTGCCCGAGGTGTAGGTGATCGTGGCGTAATCGTCATTCCGGATCGCCTGCCCGATCTCCATGAACTCCTCCTTGTTCTTGGCGAGGTATTCGCGGCCCAGACGCTTGAGCGTCCCGTAGGCCGTCTCCCCGGATTCCAGCGGAATGTGTCCGAGGACGATCACCTGCTCCAGCTGCGGCAGTCCGGCGCGGATGCGGCGGATCTTGGGCAGCTGGTGTTTCGACACGAAAACGGCCTTGACCTCGGCGTGCCGCATGCGGAAGAGGAGGTCGTTCGACTCTTCGAGTTTCACCGACAGGGGCACGCTGACCGCCCCGGCGTAGAACAGCCCCAGTTCGGAAATGATCCATGCGTTGCTGCCTTCGGCCAGTATCGCCACCTTGTCTCCGGGGCGGATGCCGAGCGCGGTGAGTCCGGCTCCGGCTTCGAGCGCCTGCTCGCGGGTCTCGGCATAGGTCGTAGGCTCGAATTTGTGATGGCGTTTTTCGAGCAGGAAGGTCTTGGCCCCGTATTTCCGCACGGAGGCCTCGAAGAGGTCGATGATGGTCTTTTTCATGGTTCTTAATCCATTTTCAGCACGGCGAGGAATGCCGACTGGGGAACTTCGACGTTACCGATCTGGCGCATGCGCTTCTTGCCCTTCTTCTGTTTTTCGAGCAGCTTGCGCT
>ERZ772863.2832-NODE-2832-length-10960-cov-3.067767_pt1 | contig 10960 bp, 9 predicted proteins | sample MGYA00512134_ERZ772863 | MGnify/ENA primary metagenome ERZ772863 (study PRJEB29015, sample SAMEA2737659) | human gut metagenome | biome: human gut; feature: human-associated habitat; material: faeces | place: China | collected 2012 ...
CTGCGGAAGGCCGAGCAGGAGCTTTGCACCGGGGAGCATCTGGGCTGTCACCTCTGGTTTGCCTCCGGCGTCCCCAGCCCGGAGCAGGCCCCTACCCCCGAGGCAAAGCACCTGGCCGAACAGGCTCAGCTTCAGGCTGAGCGGAACCGGGCGTACGATTCGAAAAATCTCGAGCTTCACCGCAGCGTCATGCTGCGGCTGACCGAACAGATACGCAACTGCATCCTCGTCCACCAGCAGCCCAACGCCCGGGTCGCCCGCAGCGGCAACCTCGACCCGGAGCGGGTCTGGCGCACCGTCATGGACGACGACCGGGTGTTCCGCTGTGCCGAGGAAGAGAACCACCCGTCCTTCACCGTTGACCTGCTGCTGGATGCTTCGGCTTCCCGCCTCCACTGTCAGGAGGTCATCGCGGCGCAGGGTTCTATCCTCGCCCAGAGCCTCGCGGCCTGCGGCATCCCGGTGCGGGTGAGCTGCTTTTCCAGCCTGCGGGGCTACACCGTCCTGCGGGTGCTCAAGGGCTTCAAGGAGAAGAGCTTACAGGGCATTTGCCAGTATTTCGCCTCGGGCTGGAACCGGGACGGTCTGGCTCTGCGGGCAGCAGGCGACCTCATCGACTTCGACCCCGGCCCCGCCGCGCGGCACCTGCTCATCCTCCTGACGGACGCCTCCCCCAACGACAGCCGCCGCATTCCACCCTCCCCCGATGACCCGCTGGGCCGCGACTACGGCGGCAGCGCGGGCGTGGAGGACGCCGCCGCCGAGGTGCGGGCGCTGCAGCGGAAGGGTCTGCGGGTCTCCGCCGTCTTTATGGGCGAAGACGCCAGCGCCGCCGACGCCTCCCGCATCTACGGCAAGAACATGGCCCGCATCCGGGGCATGGACCAGCTGGCCCGGGCCGCAGGCCGACTCATCCAGAACGAGATACGGGAGCTGGGCGACTGAATCATAATAATGTACGGGACCGCTGTGCAGTTGTATCTGCTGCCAGCGGCCCCGTATTTTTGTTGTCACTCACAACCATCTTGTTTTGCATTGCCGAAGAATCAAAAAGTTTTTTGGTTTATTTGCAAACTTATAGTTGTATTCTGGCGCAATTTATGATATACTACAACCAACGAAGGGCCGCACACCTACACATCACCCCGCGCCCACAGGAAGGAGAACCGCTATGGATGCCGCACGTTATTTTGAAGAGATGCATCTTGCCATGTCCAGCCAGAAGCCTGAGTACCGCCTTGTGCTCAGCGTCAAGGTCCAAGACCTCGGAGGCGCAGACGCTTATCTCGAGCTGCGGCAGGAGCCGGTCAGCGGCAAGGCCCGGGTGTTCTATTCCACGATGGGACGTCAGAAGCTGAACTTCCAGCTCGTCCGCAAAGGGTGGCAGAGCTGCCACAACGCTTCGGGCGAGCTGACGGGGCGCTTCCCCGCCACCGCCGACGGTCTGCTGGCCCAGACGGATTTCTCCGCCTTTGTCCGGGACGACGCCCTCGACAGCGGCCGGATGGCGCGCATTCTGGACGTTCTGGCCCATACTGCCGGTGGTTGTGGAACGGTCTCCCCCTCTGCCGCCCGGGAGGGTGCGCTCATCACGGTGGAGCGGTTCGTGGGCCGTCCCGCCCATTGGAGCTATTGGAGCGCCCGCGCCGCCGAACAGCTGAACATCGCGGCCATCCTCTGCTGGCTGGGCGACTACCTCGCCGGGGCCGAGCGCCGCACCCTGCAGAGCTGCCCGGAGGCCATGCAGCTTGCCGCCGCATGGCAGGCCGCGCTTTTCGCTCCCCTGCCCCGGACGGCTCAGCGGCCTCAGCCTGTACAGTCCCGGCCCGTCCGCCGTGCGCCCGCCGTCGAGAACAAGCGCTGGCAGAGCATCCTCGCCGTGCTGGCGACGGTGTAAAAGAAAAGCTTCCCACGAAGGGAAGCCCATCGCCGTATCCGGCGCGCATTCGTTCATATTTTCAGCTTCGAGAAATCGGTGCAGAGATATTCATAGAGCTTGTCAACGGCCTGAAATCCCATCTTCGCATACAGTTCCTTCGGTGTATCCTCGGAGTCAGCGTGAAGATACAGGATCTCTCCGCGCTCCTGCGCCTTTTCGGCAATATGCTTCATCAGGGTCATGGCGATGTACTGGTGCCGGAAATCCTCGTCCACCAGCAGGCCGTCCATGCAGACATACCCATCGGATGCGAAAATATAGCAATCACCCACCAGCTTCCCGCCCAGATACGCTCCAAGGTAGGTCAGTTTTTCCCGGAGATGCCGGTTGTTCCGCACGGTGAAATCTTCCCCGTACAACGGCCCGTAGTATTTCAGCTCGTGCTGTTCTAGTTGGTCAAAGTCCGGGGTTTTGATCGAGACCTCCGGGTTCGTTTTCCAGCCGCTGATGTCTGTTTCCGGGGGCAGAACCATCGTCAGGGTCTCTTCGCACTCCATGCCGAATGCATCGGCCAGCGGCTCGTACCCTTCCAGCTTGAGGAAGGTGTCTCCCCGCTCTTTCTGGTAGGCCAGCGCGGCCCGGACTTCATCTGCCGAGGGCTGGCTGTAATAGCAGAACGCGTTGTGGTCGTATTTATCGCGCAGTTCATTGTCTTCCCGCTTGGTCAGATGCTCTGAAAAGGCGTGAAAGGTCGAAAACAGCCGATAAAATTTTTCATCGGTCTTTCTTGTAGGGTTCATTGCGCTCCTCCAAAACTTATCGCTCACTTCCACCCCCGCGCCGAGGGGTCGAGCATTTCGGCGGCGGAGTAGATGAGGGCGTTGCAGATGGCCGCAGCGACGTTGCTGCCGCCCTTGCGGCCCATCGCCACGATGGCCGGTACATCATGCTTTTCGCAGACGGCGAAGAGCCGCTCCTTGCTCTCCACCACGTTCACAAAGCCCACCGGCACACCGATGACCAGTGCGGGCCGCAGGCCGCTTTCGATTTGTTCTGCAATCGTCAGCAGAGCCGTGGGCGCGTTGCCGACGGCAAGGATGGCCCCGGGATGCTCCTGCGCTGCCTTTTTCATCGCTGCGACGGCCCGGGTGGTGCCAGCCTCTTTGGCGGCGGCGGCCACCTCGGGGTCAGCCATATAACAGCAGGCCGTGCCGCCCAGCTTCGCCAGACCGGGCTTGGTGATGCCGGCCAGCGCCATGTTCGTATCGGTCACGATGACGGCCCCGGCGTGGAGGGCCTTGACGGCCTGCTCCACCGCGCGGGGGGTGAAGTGGAGATTCCGCGCATAGTCGAAGTCGGCGGTGGTGTGGATGACCCGCTTGACCACGGCTTCGTGCTCAGGCGGCGGGGTTAGGCCCATCATTTCCAGCTCTTCGGTGATGATGTGGAAGCTCGTCCGCTCAATGTCGGCGGGCAGATGATGCTGCGGCGTCAATATTCTATCCCCTTTCGTGCTTTTATCCCCTTCTGGTAGGGGTGGCGGCGGCATTTCATCTCGGTGGAGTAGTCGGCGGCGTCCAGCATCCACTGGGGCGGCGTGTGGGCCGTCAGGACGCACTCACATCCGGCAGGCCGCTCCAGAACGGCCTTTTTTAATAGATCGACGTCCACCATATCCAGCTCTTCTGCGCTCCCGGCTTCGTCCAGTATCAGCAGGTCGGCAGGCTGTGCCATGGCGGCGGCGAGGTTCTGGTTTTGCAGTTCCCGGGTCGCGGCCTTTTCCTCCGGCGTCATCTGAAAGACGAATTTCTGCCCGGCCTTGCCCCGGTAGATCTCCGCGCCAAGCTGGGCCAGAAGCGGTATCTCGCCGCTGTTCCCGCCCTTCAAAAACTGGACGATAATCACCCGCTTCCCGGACCCCAGCGCACGGAGCGCAAGACCCATAGCGGCGGTGGTCTTCCCTTTTCCGTCGCCCCAGTACAGATGCAAAAGTCCCTGTTCCATTCAGCGCTTCTCCATTCCCATCGCGGCATACACCGCGTCCATATCCAGCGCCCCGCGCACGCCGTCGGCCAGGATGTCGAACTGCTGGCGGCGGTACTCTTCCATCGGGATGAGGGCCGCGTCGGAGGGGTCGATGCCCTTCCGGCGGCAGAGCCAGCCCGCCAGCGCCTCGGTCAGCGTGCCGGTGTCGAACAGACCGTGGAGGTAGGTGCCGAATACATTGCCCTGCACACAGCCCTCCCGGCCTCCGTCGGGGTAGTGGGCGAAGGGTTCGCCCTCAGCCTCGGTCACGCCGGTGTGTATCTCGTAGCCTTCCAGTTCCGCCCCCGCAAAGGGGGCGGCGGCGACGGTCGCTTTGACCTGTGCGCGGCGCTTCTGCTCGCTGAACACGGTCCGGGTGGGCAGCAGACCCAGCCCCCGCAGAGTCTGCTGCCGGCCGCTCTCGCTGCCGGTGGGGTCGTCGAGGGTCTGGCCCAGCATCTGGTAGCCGCCGCAGACGCCCAGCACCGGCGTGCCTTTCGCGGCCAGCTTGAGCAGAGCCGTTTCCAGCCCGCACTGCCGCAGCCAGAGCAGGTCGTCCACCGTGTTTTTCGTCCCCGGCAGCAGGATGAGGTCGGGTGCGCCCAGCTCATGAGCGTTCGAAACATACCGCACGCCCAGCAGCGGGTGCTGTTCCAGCGGCATGAAGTCCGTAAAATTGGACAGATGCGGCAGACGGATGATCGCCGCATCCAGCGGCTTTTTGCCGTCCCGCATCTCGAGGCGCTGGCTCAGGGAGTCCTCGTCCTCGATGTCCACCTTCAGGTACGGTACGACGCCCACCACGGGCAGATGGGTCTTTTCTTCCAGCATGGCGAGACCGGGGCGCAGAATTTCTACGTCTCCACGGAATTTATTGATGACGAGCCCCTTGATGCGCCGGCGTTCTTTTTCTTCCAGCAGCTCCACCGTGCCGTATAGCTGGGCGAACACGCCGCCCCGGTCGATGTCACCCACCAGAAGCACCGGCGCGTCCACCATCTCGGCGAGGCCCATGTTCACGATGTCCTCGCTCTTCAGGTTGATCTCTGCCGGGCTGCCCGCGCCCTCGATGACGATGACGTCAGCCTCCTCGGCGAGGCTGTTATATGCCTTCAGGATGTCCGGCACCAGCTGCCGTTTCGTGCGGAAATACTCCGACGCTTTCATCTGGCCCCGCACCTCGCCGTTGACGATGACCTGACTGCCCACGTCACTGCTGGGCTTCAGGAGGATGGGGTTCATCCGCACGTCCGGCTCGACACCGGCGGCCTGCGCCTGCACCACCTGCGCCCGGCCCATCTCGAGGCCGTCTTTGGTGACGAAGCTGTTCAGAGCCATGTTCTGGCTCTTGAACGGCACGGCGCGCAGGCCGTCCTGCGCAAAAATGCGGCAGAGCGCCGCGCAGAGCAGGCTTTTGCCTGCACCGCTCATCGTACCCTGCACCATGATGCATTTTGCCCTGCTCATCCCAGCACCTCTTTCATAAGTTCCAGCAGCCGGGCGTTCTCGGGGGCCGTGCGCACCGCCGTGCGGTACCACTCCGGCCCGAGGCCCGGATAATTCGCGCAGCTGCGCACCTGTGTTCCCAGCGGGCGAAGCCTCTCGTTCAGGTCGGCGGGCGCGCGGAAGAGCAGATAGTTTGCCTTTCCGTCGATGACCCGCAGGCCCAGCGCCCGCAGGCCCGCCGTCAGAACGGGCCGCTGCCGGGCGATAAGGGCGCGCACCTCGTCCACATAAGCGGTTTCTTTCAGGGCCGCGACGCCTGCCGCCTGCGCCAGACTGGACACGGCCCATGGCTGGCCCGCTGTCTGCATTTTTTCCAGAAGCGCTTCGTCGCCGCAGAGGCAGTAACCCAGCCGGACGCCGGCCATGCCGTAGAGCTTGGTGAAAGCTTTCAGGATGACGAGGTTCCCACTTTCCAGCAGAGGCTTCGCGGTCCACCCGTCGGCATCGGGCAGAAAGTCCAGAAAGCACTCATCTACGGCAAAAATCGTGTGGCACTCCCCGCACCGGCGCAGCAGCTTTTTCACCAGCTCGGGTGAGGCCAGCTGCCCCGTCGGATTGTTGGGCTGGCAGAGGAACATCATGTCGATGCTCTCGTCCACAGCGTCCACGAGGGCGTCCGTCGGGGCGAAATCATTCGTTTCATCGAGGAAGAAGCGTTTCACTTCGCACCCCACCGTGTCCAATGCAGAGGCGTACTCGGCAAAAGTCGGGGCAGTCACCAGCGCCTTATGGGGCTTTACGGCCCAGACCAGCCGGAAGATGAGGTCTGCCGCGCCGTTGCCGCAGAGGATATGCTCCTGCGGCACACCCTCGGCCCGGCTCAGCGCCGCCCGCAGGGTGCGGCAGAGGGGGTCGGGGTAGCGGTCGGCCAGAGGCAGTGAATCCCGGATGGCCTGCGCCACCCCTTCGGGCAGACCGAGTGGGCTGACGTTCGCCGAAAAATCCAGCGCGTCGCGGCCAAAGCGTTCGCGGTAGCCCATCCAGTCACCGCCGTGGACCAGTTCTTTCATCCCAAGAACCCCCGTATCGCACATCCAAACGCCAGCGCAAACCCGCTGGCTACATACATCATCCGATCTGCCCGCAGAATATCCTCCGGCTCGATGGGCCGCAGCGGGTCGCCGATGGTGGGCTTCGGGTAATACTCGCCGAAATAGTAGGCCGGCCCGGCCAGCTGGACGCCCAGCGCACCGGCGCAGGCGCTCTCGGTCTGAGCGCTGTTGGGGCTGGCGTGATTGCGGCGGTCCCGCCGCCAGATACGCCACGCGCCCCTGGCGTCATTGCGGGTGAACGCCGCCGCCATGATCCAGAGCAGCGCCGCCAGACGGCTCGGGATATAGTTCGCCACATCGTCCAGTTTTGCCGCCGCACGGCCAAAATAGAGATATTTTTCGTTTTTGTAGCCCAGCATACTGTCCATGGTGTTGATGGCCTTGTAGGTCAGGGCCAGCGGCGCACCGCCCAACAGCATATAAAGCAAAGGCGCAATGACGCCGTCGCTGGCGTTCTCGGCCACCGTCTCCACCGCCGCCTTGGTCACGCCCTCGGCGGTCAAGGCTTCCGTGTCGCGGCCCACGATGCGGCCCACCGCCTTTCGGGCGGCGGGCAGGCTGCCTTTTTTCAGCTCGACATAGACATTCGTGCTCTCCTGCACCAGTCCCTTTGCGGCCAGCGCCTGCCCGCACCAGAACATCTGAACGGCAAGCCCCAGCAGCGGGTGAAGCATCGCCGCGCCCCAGCAGACAAGGCCCGTGAACAGCAGCGTCCCCACCGGCAGACAGAACGCCAGCACCGCACCGCCCAGCAGCTCGCCCTGAGGCGTTTGGGGCAGGCGGGCGCGGAGGAATTTTTCCAGCCGGGAGATGGCTTTTCCCATGTACACCACCGGGTGGGGCAGCCATGCCGGGTCGCCGAAAATGGCATCCAGCACGAAGCCTCCCAGCACAGCCCAAGCGGTCATCATACGCCGGCCTCCGCGTCTTTCGTGTACTGCACGGTCTTCACGAGGCGGAGCTGGCGCTTCTCGGCCCAGTCGGCGGCATCCAGCACATAGCCGCCCGCGTTGGGGCCGCACCACGCATAATAATCGCGCCTGGGCAGGGCGTACCGCTCCATGGCCGCCATCTGGGTGCCGCCGTGGGCCAGGATGACCAGCAGCTCTTCGCCGTCGGCCAGCGCCTTGTCCACCAGAGCAGAGAAGGCGCTGCAGATGCGGTTCGAGAAGTCGTCCTTCCGCTCACCGTCGGGGCATTTGCTCTCGCAGTTGGCCTGCACCCACGCCTGATAATCGGCGTCGTGTTCCATCTCGACGTAGTTTTTGCCCTCGAAGCTGCCGAAGCACATCTCCTGCAGGTCCTTCACGACCACAAGCTCTGCCTCCGGGAAGAGCACCCGGGCTGTCTGGGCCGTCCGCTGCAGCGGGGTGATATAGACCACCTTCGGGTCGATGTCGGCCCGGCGCAGCTGGCTCAGGCCCTCCGCCGAGAGCGGGATGTCGCGCTGGCCCTGATAGCGCTTCTGGGCGTTGTATTCGGTCAGGCCGTGACGCAGCAGATAGATCAACATTGGGGTAATTCTCCTTTCAATACCGTCGGGATGCCGCAGAACATCTGCACCACGCAGTCGGCGCGCTCTGCCAGCAGGCAGGCCAGCCGTCCGGCGGCCTCCCGCCCGGCGCGCTCCTCAGCATCCATCGGGACAACACCGCCGCCGACCTCGGTGGCGATGACAATATCATATTCCGCCAGCTCCCGGGCCAGCGTTTCGAGCTGCTCCGGGGTCTGAGTCTCGGCGGCGGCGTCCTGCACATCGGCGATGACGCTGCCCCGGAAGTTCCGCGCAAAGGTGCGCTTGCCGCTGTAGAGCGGCCCTGTGATGAACATCATTTACAGCACTCCTCCCCACTGGCTGACGGCCAGCGCCGCCAGCATCCACAGCTCGGCCCGCTGTAAAAACCACCCGGCCAGGTCGCCGGTGATGCCGCCAAACTGCTTTTTTGCCACGAAATCATAGCGCCACAGTGCCAGAAGCGCTGCTGCCGCCAGCCCGCCGCCGCCCAGCGCCGTCAGCGCCAGGATGAGCAGAGCCGACAGGCCGCAGAGGAAGCGGCGGACGGTCTGCTTGTCGGCCGCTGTGGCGAAGGTGTGGGCGAGGCCGGTGTCCTTCGCCAGCGGGAACGCCGCCACGGCAAAGCCCGACAGCGCCCGTTCCAGCACCAGCGCCAGCGTCCAGCACAGGCCCGCCCGGGGTGTGAACCGCACACTGCCGCAGAGGCCGAAGTAGGCCACAAAGTAACAGCACAGCCGGATGACAGCGAAGGCCCCACAGTGGGAGTCTTTCAGGATCTCAAGCTTTTTTTCGCGGTCACCGTAGCTCGAGAGGGCGTCGGAGGTGTCGGCGTAGCCGTCGAGATGGATGCCGCCGGTGACGGCCACCGGCACGAGGCAGAACGCCGCCGCCCGGGCCGGCTCCGGCAGGGGCAGGACGCCGCAGAGGCACCACAGACCGCCGCACACCAGCCCGATGAGGGGGAAGGCACACATGGCGTACCGCATATTTTTTTCATTCCACTCGAACTGCGGCACCGGCAGGGCCGAAAACATCGCAAAGGCCACCGCGATGGTCTGCAAAACAGTCACAGCTTTTCTCCCCCTTTGTAGTACACCGGCAGGCCGCAGACCACCCGGCAGACGTTGTCCGCCCGGGCGGCGAAAGCGTTGTTCACCTGCGCCAGCGCCAGCAGATACTGGTCGGTGTCGCCCGCGTAGTCGGCACCGCCGCTGAACACCTCGTTCGATACGACGATAAGGTGATCGCACCCGGCGGCGAGGCGTTCCAGCCCGGCCAAAACGGCCTCGGCGGTGTGCTTTCCTGCCCCGCCGGGGCTGTAAAGCTCGTTGGCGACGAGGTTGCCGAGGTCTTCCAGCAGGACGGTCCCCCGGCCGGGCAGGGGCAGACGGTCGAGGTGGAGCGGGCATTCCAGCGTTTCGAACTGCTTTTGCGCCCGCATTTTCCGGTGCTTTTCCACCCGGGCGGCGCACTCGGCATCCCAGACCTGCATGGTGGCGAGGTAATAGCGGGGCAGGCCGGTCTTGAGCACAAGGCTCTCGGCGTAGGCGCTCTTGCCGCTGGCCGCGCCGCCGAGCACCAGCGTCAGCATCCTTCGCCCTCCTGCGGCGTGTAGGCTTCGATGCCGCCCTCTTCAAAGGAATAACAGCCATCGTAGACGGCCAGCGCCATGTCCCACAGCGGGATGGCGGCCACCGCGCCGGTGCCTTCGCCCAGATGCAGGCCCGCCGTGATGATGGCTTTTTTGTTCAGAGCGTCCAGCACCAGTTTTGCGGCCGGCTCGGTGGAGCAGTGGCTTGCAAAAACAGCCTTGGCCGCCGCCGGGCAGAGCCGGACAGCGCAGAGCGCCGCCACACAGCTGATGAAGCCGTCGGCCAGCACCGGCACACCTTCCAGCGCACCGCCGAGGAAGACGCCGCAGAGCCCGGCAATATCGAAACCGCCCAGCTTTGCCAGCACGTCCAGTGCATCGGCAGAGTCGGGCTGATTTTTTGCGATGCCGCGATGGATGGCGTCGATCTTCCGGGCAAGTCCCTCGTCCGAAAGGCCCGCGCCCCGGCCCGTCATCACTTCGACGGGCTGGCCCAGCAGTACAGCGGCCACGGCGCTGGACGTCGTGGTGTTGCCGATGCCCATCTCACCGGTAGCCAGCAGGCCGACGCCCGCTTTCTTCTGCTCCTGCACCAGCTGGATGCCCCTGCCGATGGCCTCCACAGCCTCAGCCCTGCTCATAGCCGGGCCGAAGGTGAAGTCCGCTGTGCCGGGGGCGATGCGGCAGTCGAGGACGCCCGGGACCGGTTCGCCCGCGATGCCCATATCCACCGGCACCACCTCGCACCGGGCGGTCTGTGCCATCCGGCAGACGCTGGTGCGGCGGGCGGCGAGGTTCTCAGCCACGACGCGGGTCACGCTGCTGTCGGTCTGGCTGACGCCCTGGGCCACCACACCGTTATCGGCGCAGAGCACCAGCACCGCCCGGCGGGAAATATCCAGCGTTGCGCTGCCGGTGAGGGCGGCGGCATCCTCGATGGTCGTTTCCAATCTGCCCAGCCCGCCCAGCGGCTTTGCAAGGCTGGCCCAGTGGGCGTGCGCCGCCGCCCGGGCGGCTTCGTCCGGCGGCGTGACGGCCGCACAGAGGGCGGCGAGTTCTGTCTCAGTCATGGTCTCTCCTGTAATTTTCAGCCGCGGCGGCAAAGCGCTGCGGCAGGGGCGTACCCGCCCAGTACAAATGCGGGAAGCCCGCATAGAAATGCTCGTTTACAAATCCGCACCGCCACTCTGCGGCGCCCACCGGCTTTTTTGCCGCGAGGGCCGTGCCGTTGGCGGTGGAATCCCAGTGGTGGAATTCGTGGATGGGAAAGCTCTCCCCGGCCCGGAAGAGCATACTGTCCGAGTCTGCGCTCAGCGCGGCGTAGCCGAAGCGGACGAGACGTCCGGCATCTTTTGCTTCGCCCGGCAGAACGCCCGCCATCGGCCAGCTCT
>ERZ772863.2868-NODE-2868-length-10841-cov-2.104024_pt1 | contig 10841 bp, 8 predicted proteins | sample MGYA00512134_ERZ772863 | MGnify/ENA primary metagenome ERZ772863 (study PRJEB29015, sample SAMEA2737659) | human gut metagenome | biome: human gut; feature: human-associated habitat; material: faeces | place: China | collected 2012 ...
AATATGGAATTTCAAATTATGAGGTTGCAAAGGAAGTCTATGGGGATGAAAAACACCAGGTAAGAATACCATCAAATATGTTTATTTTGGCAACGATGAATACAGCGGATCAGAATGTATTTACATTGGACACTGCTTTTCAGCGTAGGTGGAATATGAGGCAGATAGAGAATAATTTTGATAAGTCTGAACATTCAAAAGATATAATTGCGGGTACAAAAGTAAGCTGGGGAGCATTTGCTACAGTAATCAATGATATGGTTATTGATATCAATGTTGATATGGCAAGCTCTGAGGATAAGCGGCTTGGAACATATTTCGCCAGAAAGAAAGAGCTGGAGGCAGACAGATTTTCTGAAAAGGTACTTAAATATTTATGGGATGATGCCTTTAAAATGGACAAGACAGCTATATTTAATGAAAATTGTAAGTCTCTTGAAGATGTGGTTATTACATATGAGACTGCAACATCAGATAAACTGGCAGCGGTATTGAGAACGAGCGTTTATGAGAAAATGCTTTTAAAAATGCAACAAAAGAATATAGATAATAATGAAAACTAGGTGATGATTTTTTGAGGAAAGTTGATATTCGGAGTAAATGCAGAGTGAATTCTAATCGTGAAATGGATACGTTTGTAGGGTTAAGATGTAATGATGGTGACATAAGTATCAATTTTCCGCTTGGATATCATATATCGGAAGATGACAATGAGCTTCGTAAGGATATAATACTCTTGCTTACAACACTTTCAGCTAACACAGAACGAAAAGAGTCAGAAATTCTTAAGCGAGGTAATGTTTTTGATGAAGTAGAATTTCCATTGCAGTCATATATGTATCTTATTAAGGACTTTTTTGTACGAGGTTATTATAAGGAGCAGGAAGTTTTATATAAAGTTGCCAAATTGGGGAAAATCAATTGGAACAGGACAATAAAAACCCAGAAACCATATGTACAGGATATGGACGTGTTTTATCTTGATTTCGTTACAAAGAAGAATAGTGTAAAAGAGAATGAACTGATTACATTAATACATGAGTATTGTGTATATGAAAGCTTTGAACGAATAGGCTGGCTCTATACGGAAATGATGCCGAAGAAACCGGTAATTGTTAAACAGGAAAGATTATTCCGTTCTATTCTAAAAGATAAGATTGCCAATACCTTTAATGATAAAAACAGAATGCTATTCCGGCATATGCTTGCGATTATTGATTTTGAAGGAGATAAAGATTCTGATAAGAACTACAGATATGGAACATATCGTTTTGAATATATATGGGAGAAAATGATTGATAAGGTATTTGGCATTGAAAACAAAGCAGATTATTTCCCAAAAACAACGTGGTATGTTAATGGAAGTAAATATGATAATGCTTCACTTGAACCAGATACGATTATGTTATATGGAACAGATGTATATGTGCTTGATGCAAAATATTATAAATATGGGCTAACAGGAAAGACCTGGGATCTGCCAGAATCTACATCAATAAACAAACAGATTACATATGGTGAATATATAGCAAAAGAGGATAAATTCAAGAAAAAGCATGGAGAAAATATGAAAGTATATAATGCTTTTCTTATGCCTTTTGATTCGTTAAAAAGTAAGTATCCAGATAATGCAAATATGCTCAAAGTGGGTGGAGCAGTAAGTAACTGGAAAGATAATACTGAGGAATATCAGAAAATTCAAGGTATTCTTATTGATGTAAAGACTCTTATGAGTATAAATGTCAGACAGGAAATGAAAGAGATAGAAAAACTGGCAAAGTTGATTGAAAACTGATTGTTGAGGTGATTTTGTGGCGGATGTTTTAACAAAAGAACAGCGGCATAAGAATATGAAAAATATTCATGGAAAGGATACCAAAATAGAAGTTATATTGAGAAAGGCTTTATGGAGCAAAGGATACCGGTATCGTAAGAATTATAAAAAATTGCCAGGCAGACCGGATATTGCACTGACAAAGTATAAGATTGCTATTTTCTGTGATGGAGAATTCTTTCATGGGAAAGATTGGGATGCTTTAAAACAGAGACTGGAAAAGATCAATAATAGTGAGTTCTGGATTAATAAAATTTCCCGTAACATAGAGCGGGATGATGAGATAAATAAAAAATTGGACTTTAAGGGCTGGACAGTAATCCGGTTCTGGGGTGAAGATATAAAGAAACATACAGATGAGTGTGTTAAGGTTGTGGAAGAAACAATTTTTGATATAACCTTTGAAAAAGATGATTTAGGATAGAAGGAAACTGAGATTGATATGAAGATATTTTCATTTTTTGCAGGTGTTGGAATGCTTGATTTGGGGTTTCAAGAAGCTGGCTATGAAGTTGTTTTTGTGAATGAATATAAACAGGAATTTATGAATGCATATCGTTATGCGAGAAGAGGACGCAATTATAATCAACCTGTATATGGGTATCATGTAACTGATATTAATTATTTTTTAAATGGTATAGGAGAACATAATTTTCAGCAATACATTAACAATGAAAGACATAATAACGAGTTGGTTGGTTTTATAGGGGGGCCACCTTGCCCAGATTTTTCTATAGGAGGCAAAAATAAAGGTAGAGAAGGGGAAAATGGAAAATTGGCAAAAAGTTATATTGATATGATTTGTCGCTTTCAACCAGATTTCTTTTTATTTGAAAATGTAAAAGGGTTGGTAAAAACACTAAAGCATCGAGAATATTTTGAAGAGCTTAAATTCGAATTGAAAAGTAATGGATATATAATATCTGAACAATTGATGAATTCATTGGAATTTGGAGTGCCTCAAGATAGAGACCGAATTTTTATGATGGGGGTTTTGAAAGGAAATGAATTAGCTAGAAAAGTAATAAGTGTGAATGATACATTCGCTTTTCCGTGGAATGCAGATTTGCCGTATGACTCCGCGTTGGTGAAGAAGATGAATTGTTAAAGTAATATGGATGATTTTCAATCGATATTTGCAATAATAAAATGGTAATGCAATCCCTTGAAAAGAGCTTATAAAACATTTGAATCATGGTATCACAATCTTTTTGTTGCAGAAATAGTGACAAGAAGTTATAATTTCCATAGGTGGACAAGCAAGCCAGCAGAAAAATATTCTGTGAATAAAAAACAGACAAGCAAGCCCCCGAAACTACACACAATAATGAAAAAATGCAATGGTACTGGATTGGTACTAAAAATATGTGAAATGAAAAATAATGTTTGGAAAAGATGCAAGTTATCAATATAAAAAAGTATAGATAAATATGTTGAAATAACCTAAAACAAACTAGATTCTGCGAATTCGAATAAAAAGAAAAGAGCCGGGAAGCCCCATGAAACAGCGGGCTTCCTGGCTCCTTTCATATAAAAACTCCCTACACAGACTTATTCCATATAAAACTGCGGCTCATACCAGTGGGACAGGTGATACGGATGGTCCGGCTCCAGGTACATCCCGGAATACAGGAACTGGAGGAGGTCAGAATCCCCGAACAGGTCGAAGATCCAGTCCCCGGAGGTTTCGTCTCCGATCTCATAGAATTTTCCGCTGAGCTCGATCAGGGCCGATGCCTCCTGCTCGCAGAAAGTGACCAGCAGCTCTTCGGCCACACTGTGTGCTCTCAGAGGAAGGCCGCTTTGGGCGCGGATCCGCATGCTGTATAAGCTGCATTTTATGCGGTAAAGGAACTCATAGGTATAATGCATAAGAAACTGCCGGGGCAGGAATCCGTCTATAAAAGAGATCTCCAGCTGTCCGATATGGGACCCGGCCGGCATAGCTGCAAGCTCATCCATATCCTCCTGGAGATGGTCAAGGAGCAGATCGCTGCCTATGGCAAAGGAAAGGGCAGCCCGGGTCCCGAATTCATCCTCCAGAAACCTGGACCACGCTTCATGGTCCTTATATTCTTCAAGGGAGAACTCTGTGGGCGTTCCGGCTTCCTGGCCTGGGAGGCTGAGCCAGTTCAGTGCTTTACAGACGCCTTTGCATTTATCGCTGCGGATGGATTCTCCTGCCTCATACCGGCACCAGGTCTTTGTCCCTACTCCCGCTCGGGAGGCGGCTTCCTCAATGGTCAGTCCCAGCTCGCTGCGCCTGAGCCGGATCTGTTTAGCCAGATCTGCATTTCCCTGGATCGTTTTCTGTGTCATAATCATTCCTTCTTACTCAATGACTAGTCGTTATATAGTCATTATGTCATAATGAAAAAACCCTGTCAACCGCTTTTTTGCCTGATGAAGAGATCGCAGTGGATTTCAGAGGAACAGTTTCATGGCTGTTATGGAGCAAATGTAAAAGGAGAATTTATACTGCGAAGGAATCAGTCAGCGGAAGGTGGAAAGAGACGGATGGTACATGTGTAAAAAGCCCACAGAACAGTTTGAAGATTATGTGTAAAGGGAAAGGAAAAACAAAATATGTATAAATATACAATGAGGGTTTTACTCAGGGCACGTTCATACCCGTTTGGAACCGGAATCGGAGGGAAAGAGCAGTGAGGATTTTTGCGTGGGAAAACAGTATGTGGAGGCAGAGGGTGAAAACTGGTTGACCCAATGGGAGAAAATGATAGGATGGTTTATTTCTTTTTAATATAGAAAGAGGGGCATAGACCGATTATGGAGGCTGTACGGGCTGCAGCCTTTTTTATTTTGGGAAAGTGGCGGAGCTGGATAACTGCAGCTCTGGTAAAATATATATGCCGGAGAGTTTTCAAAGATTGTCGGAAAATGTGAAAATAGGAGATGGGAACGAACATTTGTGGAAGAGAAGAGTGAAATGATTTTAAATGTCTGATCTGCTCCAGGGGTTAGGGCAGGGGCTTTTGTATGGAACATCAGATGTGTAATGGGTATGCGGTAAAATATGGTTATACCTAAAAATGAAGACGAATCCGGGCGGAATGATCAAGCTGGGGAAGAATAATTATCTGCTTTAAACGGAAAAAGTAAAACTGAAAAGACAGAAAAACGACTAAAAAGTATTATTTGAGAATAAAAATTGAAAATTATGAAAAATTAACAAATAAAATCTAAATATTTTATAAAATATTCATAATTTACAAAAAATATAAATGCATGTAAGATACCACTATAAGAAAAAATAACATCGCGGGACGCTAAAAACAGAAGGGAGTGGAATAGAACAGCCGTGAGTGACTCCCGCAAGAACCAGTAGTCTCCTAGAGGGGAAGCTTCACGTATCAGAAAGTGATACGGGAAAGGAGTGCAGGCTATGGATCTGAGAGAGCAGATCGATGCGTATATCGAAAAATACAAGTTTGAGATCGTGTCAAGAACGTGGGATTTTGTTAAGATCCCCAGCGTGAGCACCAGCGATGAAGGCCCTACGGCCTGGAATGTGCCAGAGCCCTGGATTTCTGTGATGCGCTGTGCAGGGAAAAGGGTCTGTTTACGAAGAATTACGACTATTATTGCCTGGAGGCCTCCTGTGAGAAAGAGCAGAAGGGAAAACGTCTCGTTCTTGTGACCCACGCGGATGTGGTTCCGGTGGGAGAGGATACGATCTATGAACCGTTTGCCGGGACTGTATATGGAGATTATATCCTGGGAAGGGGATGCGTAGATGATAAGGGGCCGTTGATCGCTACCCTGTACGCGCTCGCATTTTTTAAGGAGAATCATATTCCGCTGAAAAATGATATCCGTCTCGTTTTTGGCAGCAATGAAGAACGCACCATGGATGATATTGAGTATTATCTGGAGAGAGCCGGACAGCCGGACTGGGCCCTGGCGGCAGACGGGGATTTTCCGGCGGAGAATGGCGAGATGGGAAGGATCGATTTTACGGTCCCGCGGAACAGGCCAGAGTCTGGTACAGGAGGCCTGTGAATCCCTGATCGAGAACCGGAGCATAACCATCCGGAAAACGCCGTCCAGAGAGGGAGGACCGGAGGGGGTGGAAAACCCTGTCGCCTATATGATCCTGAACCAGGAGGGGGCGGTCTTTAAAAATGATGCAGATGAAAAACATATGCGGGAGCTTTTGGCAGACGGCAATGGGGCGTCCATGGGAGTTTCATGCTCAGACGAGATCTTTGATGAATCGATCCTGCGGGTCTATAAAGCTGAGACAGAGGGGGAAAATATTAAGCTGAGCTTTGATCTGAGGATCCCGCATTGCGTGGATCTGGAGGAAACGGCGGAAAAGATCCGAAGGTATGGGGAAGAAAAAGCGATCGCAATAGAGATCGGGAAGATCAGTAAGGGATATTACGAGAGCCCGGATGAGGGGATCGTAAAAATGCTGACAGACCTTTATAATCATGAAATGCATATGGACGAAAAGCCCTGTGTACTGCATACGGCGGCAACGTATACACGGCTGTTTGAGCATGGATGTGATTTCGGCGCAGGGAACTGCCAGGAGGTAAAGCCGTTCCCGCCGGGACATGGCTCTGTCCATGGCTTAGATGAGGCGCAGAATATAGGCGTTCTCCTGGACGCGGTGAAAATGTATATTCTTGGAATAAAAGCCATCGACGATCTCTGGTCCTGATGACCGTATGTGATTAAAGTGAAAAAGGAGGAGTACTATGTCAGAACAGGCAGCTCTGGATAAAAAAGCCATAAGAAAAGAAATACTGGCCCTTATCATTCCCATTATTCTTGAGAGTATTTTTGTATACCTGGCGGGAATCGTTTCTGCCTCTCTTGTAGGCCATTTGTCGGGTCTGGCCGTTGCTACCCAGGGTCTTGCAAACCGTATTACAGGTCTCTTGAACGTGGTATGGGGCGCAGTCCGTATCGGTTCCATGGTTTACTATGTAAATCTTATTGGCGAAGGCAAATATGGAGAATTGAAACAGGGCTTTAAAAATATCTGTACAGTAACCCTGGGGATTGCCATTGGGTTTGTACTGATTCTGTTCCTGTTCCCATCCCAGATCCTGTCATTCTTTACAGAGGATGTGGAGCTGATCGCGTCGGCAAAAAGCTATCTGCATATTACGCTGCTGGCTCTGCCGCTGTGGGTTATGACCAAGATGAACTCCGCGATGTTTAACGCCATGGGCGATACAAAGACACCGATGTACCTCCAGGTGCTGATCAATGTGGTGAACATTGCCTTAGGATATCTGCTTATTTTCATCCTGAAATGGGATTTCTACGGTGCTGCCATAGCCACGGCAGTTTCCCAGATCGCCGGCGGAGGCGTTGGAATTATTCTTTTAAACCGCAAGGAATATTTCAGACAGGCAGGAAAGACGGGATGGGGGATTTCCGATAAGGAATCCATTAAAGAAACTCTTCTGAAATCCATTCCTGTTGGTCTGGAAGATGGAATGTGGCAGATCTACGCGATCATCATGACCAAGTTCCTCCTTACTTATGGCACCAACGCATATGCAGGCTTCCAGCTTGCCACGGCTGCTGAGGAGATCACAGAGCTTCCAGTCATTGGATTCACCGTTGCAGCAACAACACTGGCAGGCCGGGCCAAGAGCCAGAAAAGCGGCCCGCTGTTCAGGGAATATTTTAAGCAGCAGCTCTGGATGAACGGAACCATAAGTGCGCTCTGCACGCTTGCAATGATCTGTCTGCCATACGGGTTCATGTCTATCGTGACCAATGACCCGGCTCTCAAAGAGGTCGGTGCAGTATATCTGATGATCATGGGAGCGATCCTGATCCCCCAGAACCTACAGCGTACTCTGACTGGAACTATTTACGGCGGTATTGGCAATACAAAGGCTACCATGATCATTACAGTGATCGGTACCTGGTGTATCCGTATCCCCATGGCGGCTCTTGCGACATATGTATTTAAGTGGCCGTTATGGACCCTGTGGATGTTCGTGGGTGCTGACCAGGTTGCCCGTTTCCTGATGATGGCATTCTATGTGAAACGCAACAAGGTCCTCTACTGTATCGAAAACGGAACGGGAGAGAAGAAGGAAGATAATAATTAAACGGACAATGAATATAGAAGGAAAGCCCCCCAGTCATGGAAACATGACCAGGGGGGCTTTTTATAACTTGGGATTCCTTTATGACTGGCTGGCTGCGGGAGCCTTATAATGCACGTGCAGCAGCTCCCTGGCCCGATCCTTTAATACGCCGTCTTCGTACAGCTTGGTCACCACCGGGTTTTCATCGGAGCGCTTCACCAGGGCGCTCTTGTCGGCGGTGTAGAGTCCGGAGGAACGCTTTTTCTTGTCCTCCAGGAAGCTTTCCGGCTGTCCCGCGCCGCCGATGCAGCCAGTGGGGCAGGCCATGACCTCCACAAAGTCAAAGTGTTCTTCTCCGCTTTCGATCAGCTGGATCAGCTTCTCTGCGTTGCCCAGTCCGCTGACCACGGCCGTGTGGACGGCCTTGCCGCCGATCTCAATGGTGAATTTCTTGATCCCCTCCAGGCCGCGGACGCCGGAGTAGCGGATCTCCTGGAGCGCCGGATTGGTGCGCTCTGCCAGACGGCGGAGGGCCGCCTCTGTGACACCGCCGCTGGTGCCGAAGATCACGCCGCCGCCGGAGCGGATGGAGAACGGGGTGTCGGGGGCCGTGGGTTCCAGATCTGCAAACTGGATCCCCAGCTCCCGGATCATGGAGGCCAGCTCCTTGGTGGTGAGGACGGCATCGATGTCCGGCTTCCCGTTCCGGATGAATTCCTCCCGCTCGGCCTCCATCTTCTTTGCCGTACACGGCATGATGGCCACGTTGAAGGTCTCCAGGCCGCATTCCTCGTCGGAGGGCTTATAATATTCCTTTAAGACTGCGCCGAACATCTCCATGGGAGATTTGCTGGTGGAGATGTAGGGCAGCAGCTGGGGATGCTTGTTTTCCACATATCTGACCCAGGCTGGGCAGCAGGAGGTGAATAGCGGATACCTGCGCTCCTCATTCCGGCTTAAGATCTCCGCCAGCTCGTTGGTTTCCTCGATGATGGTCATGTCGGCGCTGACGCTGGTATCAAAGCAAAGGTCAAAGCCGATCATATGGAGGGCGGTGTAGATCTTATAAATGCTGTTTTCACCGGGAGCCATGCCGAACTCCTCGCCGAGGGCCACCCGGACGGCCGGGGCCACCTGGGCGATGACCCGTTTGGTGGGATCGAACAGGGCGTTCCAGACCTTTCCTTTGGACTTTTTGATGGTGATGGCGCCTGTGGGACAGACAGCTGCACACTGGCCGCAGTTGACGCATTCCGTTTCCGAAAGCTTCCGGTTAAAGGCCGGGGATACGATCATATTGGAGCCCCGGTTGACGAAGTCGATGGCTCCCACATGCTGGATCTCGTTGCACATGCGGACGCAGTCGCCGCAGAGGATGCATTTGTTCATATCCCGGACAATGGCGGGAGAGGAGTCGTCGATCTCGTAATTGGGCCGGTTGTTCTTAAAGCGGATATCGTAAAGGCCGAACCGGCGGGCCAGGGCCTGGAGCTGGCATTTCTGGTTCTTTTCACAGATGGTGCAGTCCCGGCAGTGGGAGGCCAGCAGAAGCTCCAGGATCATTTTCCTGTGGTGGTGCAGCTTGGGCGTATTGGTGCGGATCACCATTTTATCCTTGGGCGGTGTGGAGCAGGAGGCGATGATATTTCCCTTGTCGTCCTCCACCACGCACATACGGCAGGCGCCGTAAATGGAAAGATCCGTATAGTAGCAGAAGGTGGGGATGTGGATCCCGACGTTCCGGATCACCTGAAGGATATTTTTTTCGTCTGTGAACTCTGCGCGGAGTCCGTCTACGATCATATATTTAGCCATGTGTCTCCCCTCCTTATACTTCTTTTACTGCGCCGAAGCTGCAGCCGTCCAGGCATGCGCGGCACTTGATGCACTTATGGGTGTCGATGACATGGGGCTGCTTCACAGAACCGGAAATAGCTCCCACCGGACACAGTCTGGCGCACTTGGTGCAGCCGCGGCAGAGCTCCGGATCGATCTGCAGGGTCACCAGGGCCTTGCACTGGCCGGCCGGACACTTTTTGTCCACCACATGGGCCAGGTATTCGTCGCGGAAGTATTTCAGGGTGCTGCTGACAGGAGACGGAGCCGATTTTCCCAGGCCGCAGAGGGCTGTCTCGGAGATGGTGGAGGAAAGCTCCTCCAGAAGCTTAATGTGCTCCAGGGTGCCCCGTCCCTCGGTGATATCCGTTAAGATCTCCAGCATCCGCTTGGTGCCCTCCCGGCAGGGGACGCACTTGCCGCAGGACTCCTTCTGTGTAAACTCCATGAAGAACCGGGCCGTCTCCACCATGCAGGTGTCCTCGTCCATGACGATGAGGCCGCCGGAGCCCATCATGGAGCCAATGGAGATCAGGTTATCGTAGTCGATCGGGATATCAAAATGTTCTGCCGGGATACAGCCGCCGGAAGGTCCACCGGTCTGCGCCGCCTTGAACTTTTTGCCGTTTGGAATGCCGCCGCCGATCTCTTCGATAACTTCACGCAGCGTGGTTCCCATAGGAATCTCTACCAGACCGGTATTGTGGATCTTGCCGCCTAAAGCAAATACCTTGGTTCCCTTGGATTTCTCGGTGCCCATGGAAGCAAACCACTCCGGACCGTTTAAGATGATCTGTGGGATATTGGCATAAGTTTCTACGTTATTTAAAATGGTTGGCTTTCCGAATAATCCTTTCTGGGCTGGGAATGGAGGTCTTGGACGCGGTTCGCCTCTGTTTCCTTCTATGGAGGTCATCAGAGCGGTTTCCTCGCCGCAGACGAATGCGCCTGCTCCGTAACGGATCTCTATGTCGAAGCTGAAATCTGTCCCCAGGATGTGGTCCCCCAGTAATCCGTATTCACGGGCTTGCTCAATCGCTTTTTTGAGGCGGTTGATGGCCAGCGGATATTCGGCGCGGATGTAGACCAGT
>ERZ772863.2887-NODE-2887-length-10765-cov-3.384687_pt1 | contig 10765 bp, 5 predicted proteins | sample MGYA00512134_ERZ772863 | MGnify/ENA primary metagenome ERZ772863 (study PRJEB29015, sample SAMEA2737659) | human gut metagenome | biome: human gut; feature: human-associated habitat; material: faeces | place: China | collected 2012 ...
CGGCAGTCCTTTTGTATTTTTATAGCAGCCCGCGCAGTTTGTCCAGTGCTTTTAATCGGTGCTTGGTGACATTGCGCACACTGCAGCCTAAACGTTTTGCTGCTTCGGAAGGTTTCAGCTCCTGTGCGAACAGCAGCATCATCACCTGCCGCTGGTCGGGGTTCAGCTGACGCAGAGCTTCCTGCAGATCCAGCGACAGTAAAAGCCGGGCCAGCTCGTCCAGGCTGCCGTCAGCATCACGGCAGGCCTCCAGCAGTTCGGTCCCGGCGGCGCTTTCAGTATCTACCTGCGCTTCGTTTTCCCAGATCTGACCCTGCTTCTGCATGGCGTCAAAAAGGGCAAAATGCACCTTACAGCGCGCCAGCCCTGGCCAGTTGGCAAAATCGGCGCCGTCATATTTCAAAATCAGTTCGATCAGGGCCAGCACGGCGATACCTTCGGCATCTTTACCCAGCGACCGGTAAAACATTTCGCGGTGGGCCTCGCTTTTTAAAAGCGGGCTGAAATCTTCGCATAGCTGCAGCAGTGCCTGTCTGTCGCCGCTTTGCGCGGCGGTTATCAGCAGCTGCAGGCGGCTGGGAGGTGTCTGGTCGTTTGTATTGTTTGGAGTATTAATATTTTTTATGATGATCAAATCCCTTGGTTTTATGATGGCAGGCCATACTGTAAAGCGTTATGCATAACAGTTGCTAGTGTACGCCTGTTTTTTAAAAAAGTAAATAGCAAAATATCCCTTCCAGCCTGTTAGCCCCTATCTCTAAGATAGGGGCTAAATTTTTTTGCGGCTGGCCGTTGGGGTGCAGGATAAGCAGGAAAAAATTAGATATCGGGTCTTAGCTGAAAGAGCTTTTGCTGCGTTTGGTAAAACAGCAAAAGTAAGATACCGCCTTTAAGGGTCGTAAAGCAGAAACCTGAAAAATTTAAAAAAAATTTTTCCATCGCTTGCCCAACCTTTGAAACCAAGACGTCAAGCCGTTTACAAAGGCTTGGCGGCGCCAAGCGTATCGCGGCGAAAAACAAAAATGTACAGAAAGCACTTCTCGCGTCTTGTGGGGGGGTACATAGGTGTTATAATAACAAAGGGCATTGCTATATGTTCAAAAAAATAAAAATATAGTTTTAAAATATTTGTTCTGATAATTTAAAACTATATTTTTAAGTGCTTTTTATTTGCTTGTATAAAATACAGGGGGTGGAACATGTACGACGAAAAATGCCTGCGTCAGATCGGCGGCAACGTCAAATACCTGCGGCGGCGTCTGCCATATAACCCAGCAGGACCTGGCGGCTCGCATCGGCATCAGCCAGACGCACCTGTGCAATCTTGAGCATGACCATGCCCGGATCAGCATGAAGCTGCTGCTGCGTATCGCCAATACGCTGGGGTGCGCTCTGGAAGTACTGCTGGACACAAAAGCGGCGGTGGCCTGGGGCGAAAACAGGGACGAGCCAGAAATGGAAGCGGTTGAGGAAGAAGAAGAAGCAAGCTATTCGCTGGAAGAAGTGCGCCTGCTGCTGCAAATACTGCAGCCCCGCAAAAGCGCGTCCGGTTTAAAAAGGTAAAAGCGATGAATAAGGGAGATGGACGAAGTGAGTAAAAGGGAGATACGTGCCAAAAGACTGGTGGCGGCAGTACTGCTGGCGATCAGTGTGCAGATGTGGTCTGCGCCGCCGCTGTGGGCGGCGGAAGCGCCAGTGCAGACGAAAACGTCGGCGGCCGGGGAAGCAAAAGAAACAAAGGACGCAAAGGACGCAAAAGCAGCGGACAGCGAAACTGGCGGTGAAGCGGACGCCGGGGAAGAAGAAACTGTCGTTGTGCCGGTCATCGGCTACAGTACGCGCTCGGCCGCAGGCAGCGACTACGGCGTCATGCCGCTGGCTGATATGGCTGTTGATGGCGCGCTGACAGGGGTAACCGGTATCAACGATGCAAAATTTTACGCAGATACTCATGATTTGCTTTTGGGATATGATGCTAAATCTCAAGGTACAGGTACTGTTGCTCTTGGGTCTGATGCTAACGCTGGCGGTCAATATAGCACGGCAATAGGTGCTAGTGCAAGTGCGACGGCTGAGAATAGTAGTGCGCTGGGGATGTATGCCAGAGCTGGATTTAAAGATAGTGTTGCGATTGGATTTAGTTCTAATGCGACGGCTGACAATATGGTAAGTTTTGGCGTCACTGAAAATGGCGGTAGCACTTGGACTACCCGCCGCAGTTTAGAGGGTATTGCTAATATCGATATGGAAGGCGCGCTGACAGGGGTAACCGGTATCAACGGTTCAGAGCTTGTTGTTGATAAAGTCAATAATAATTTCTTTATTGGAACAACAGAATATGATGATTTTGATAAAAAATCTAAAAACAGGGCTGTCATAGGTCTTGGCATATTAGCCGATCCATATGATAATATCAGTGTTTTTGGTACTTCTGCTGAAGGTCGTGGTGAGTCAGCCAGTGCTTTTGGTTATGACGCTAGTGCTGATGAATTTGCCAGTGTTTTTGGTTCTGGTGCTAATGCCGCTTCAAATGGCAGTGCTTTTGGTTATAATGCAGAAGCTGTAGAGCAATATACCAGTGCTTTTGGTTCTGGTGCTGTAGCTGGAGACAATCATACCATTGCTGTTGGTTATAGTGCGAAGTCTGCAGGGACTTATTCTATTGCTGTTGGTTCGGAAGCGATAGTCGAAGTTGATAGAGGTATCGCAATAGGTGCTTTTGCCCATATAGAAAAATACGGAGGTTATGCGGAGGCTGGTAATATTGCTATTGGTACTGAGGCGCATACGAACGCTCTATATAGTATGGCTATTGGTGATCGTGCAGATTCAACGTTTAAAAACAGTATTGCTATCGGTGCAAGTAGTAATACGACAGCGGAAAATCAGGTATCTTTCGGGACAGGAAGCGTTAACACTGTTAATGGAAATGAAGTAATCACCTGGGATAAACGCCGCAGTCTGGCTGGCATCAGCGATATCGATATGGAAGGTGCGCTGACAGGTGTAACAAGTATTAACGGTAGTGTGCTGGCAGCTATGAATGAAGATGTGACTAACAAAAGCCTTGCTATTGGCGCCGGGGCTGTTTTTATGGATCCTGACTCGTCAGTAACAACAATTTCTAAAAATGCCATTGCCATAGGTAATGGTACAAAAGTGTTGGGTGATGGCTCGCTTGCTATCGGTTATTATGCTTATCAGCGTGTAGGGGCTTTTGCCGGTGGTATAGAAAGTATTGCTATTAACGGTTGGGTTTCTTTGGAGGCAAACTACAATATAGCAATCGGCGGTTCTGTAGTAGATGCCGACAATGTTGTCGCTATCGGCTATAATGCAGCGTCGGATTCTTCTAATGCTGTAGCAATTGGTAGCAATACTTATGCTAGTTATGATGGTACTGCTTTGGGGTATGCTGCGCAGGGAACTTACCACAACGCTGTTGCTATTGGTGCATATAGCGGAACGACAGAGGAAAATCAGGTATCCTTTGGTCATAAGGTTGGCGATCGCAACTATGCAGATGGCAGTGACTACAGTGACGACCTGTTCCGCAGTCTGGTAAATGTTGCCGACATTGATATGCACGGCAACATCAGCCTGGGCGGCGAGTGGAAGGAAAATACAACTTCTGGCCTTTACGAAAGCAATGGCAAAGGCGAGTTGAACGGCGTCACCAGCATCAATGGAGTGATTTTTGCCAAAGACAGCATGAATAATGATGGTGGTTTGCTTATTGGCACACTTGCTTCTGGTACTAGTTTCTATGGAGATACCAGTGTTATGATCGGTTTGAACATTGATAATAGCGCCATAGATGCTGTAGGTATAGGCAATAACATAAAGTTAACTGGTGACGGGTCTGTAGCTATTGGATATGGAGCTGAGGCAATGAGTAATATGGCTATGTATCCTACGGCTATTGGTTTCTCCGCACGTGCTATCGGCGATGAGGTTGTGGCGATAGGTGGTAGCAGTTACGCTGTACATGAGTTCAGCGTAGCGCTAGGTGATGACAGCAGTACCTCGGCAGAGAATCAGGTATCCTTCGGACATAAGGCTGGCGATAAATTTGGCGATGGCGGAAGAGATACCTACAGGGACGACCTGTTCCGCAGTCTGGTAAATGTTGCCGATATTGAAATGCACGGTGCTTTGACAGGCGTTACAGGTATCGACGGTGTAACCGTCAGCGGCACGGATGCCAGCACGGGGCTGACCGTGGGCGGCAATGCCGTGATCGGCAAAACTGATACGCCGTTCAGCAGTACTGGCTTTGCAGTTGCTAAAGACGGCGCTGTGACTGCCAAAACTGTCAACGGAGCGACGATAACAGGTACTGGTTTTAATGGTGTAACGCTTAGTACGGACGGCAAAGTCAACGGCGCGGCTATCACCAGTAACAGCTTTAATGGTGTGAAGCTGGAAAAAGGCGCCGACAGTCACTATAAAGTGGGCGGCGTCGACGTAACGAAAATGCAGACTGACGTTGCAGGCAAAGCGGATGCGGCGACTACACTTACAGGCTATGGCATTACCGATGCCTATACAAAGACCGAAACTGATACAGCGGTAGGAAAAAAGGCAGATAAAGCGACCACGCTTACAGGTTACGGTATTGCCGATGCTTATACAAAGACTGAAACCGATACGGCGATAGGTAAAAAGGCAGATAAAGCAACTACGCTTACAGGTTATGGTATTGCCGACGCTTATACAAAGACTGAAACTGATACAGCGATAGGAAAAAAGGCAGATAAAGCGACTACGCTTACAGGTTACGGTATTGCCGATGCCTATACAAAGACTGAAACTGATACAGCGATAGGAAAAAAGGCAGATAAAGCGACCACGCTTACAGGTTACGGCATTACCGACGCTTATACAAAGACTGCTGCTGATGCAAAAATAACTGCGGCAACTGCCGATATGGCAACTAAAACGCAGGTAACGGCAGATATCGGCACAGCTAAAACAGCGCTTGAAAGCGCTTATCAGGCAGCAGATACTGCTTTAGGCAGCAGGTCAGCAGCTTTGGAAACAAAGACTGCAAAATTCAATACTGCCGGCGATAACCTGACGGGGATGGCGAATATTACCAGTACGGCGGCGACTTTGGGCGGCGTTGGCTTTGCTTCTGCGGGGGTTATGACAGGAGTTGCCAGCATTGACGGTATTGCTATCGACGCCAGCCGTAACCTGTCCAATGCCGGTACTTATAACGGCGTGACAGTTGCGGCGGCAGGTATCAGCGGCACCAGCGTATTTAACGGTGCTGCGATAACCAATAACAGCTTCAACGGCGTGACATTGGAAAAAGGCGTCGACAATCACTATAAAGTGGGCGGCGTGGATGTGAGCGAGCTGAAAACTACTGTTGACAGCATCAGTGCTGACGGCGTTGGCACTGCCGATACGGCAGGTATCAAACGTGATACGACAGGTACGACGACTACCAGTATCGAAACCAATACCAAGATCAGCAGCAGCGGTATAACAACGAATAAAGCAACGGTCAGCGGTGCGACAGCTACAATGCTGGAAAACGGCAAGCTGACGGTGGGCGCAGCCACAGTACAGAATACGGGTTTTGCAGTGGGCAGCAGCAGTTTGAATAATGGCAGTCTGACGGTAGACGGTAATAATAAACTGACGACGGCAGGACTGACGGCCAGTAAAGTAACTGTAGGAGCTGTAACAGTGAGCGGCGGCAAAGTGAGCGGACTGACGGACGCGGCTTTGAGTGCTGTCAGTACGGAAGCTGTAACAGGCAAGCAGCTGAACGCGACCAATACGACGGTCAGTGCTTTGGACACTGCTTATCAGGCAGCGGATACGCAGATACGGACTGATTTTGCGGCAGCGGATACGACTTTGCAAAATAATATCGATGCAAAAGTGGCACAGACTGCCTATGATACGAAAATGAGCGCTTTGGACAGCGCCGATACTGCTTTAGGCAGCAGGGCAGCAGCTTTGGAAACGGCGGTCAATGACAGCACTACAGGGTTGGCGGCAGTCAATACCAAAGTAGGCGCTTTGGACACTGCTTATCAGGCAGCAGATACGGCTTTGAGCGACAGAGCGGCAGCTTTGGAAACAGCCGCTACAGGTATGAGTTATGACGCTGGCAAGAATACTACCACCTTTACTGGCGGCGTGACGGCGACTGTACTGACGGCAGGAGAGTTTAAAGTCGGCGCAACAGGCTTCGGCTTTGGCAATGACGGCGCTTTAACGGCTAAAACTGTCAACGGTATAGAGATCAAAAAAGACGAATCAAAAGTAATGGTAGGCGGCATCGACCTGACGGCGCTGAGCAATGGTGATGTAGTTACCGATAATACCAAAGGCATCGGCCGGAATCAGGATACGGCAACGACTACTATCGAAACCAATACGGCGATCAGCAGCAGCGGCATCACTACTAATGCCGTAACTGCCAGCGGTACGGTAAAAGCAGGTGAATTTGTAGAAGGAAGCCAAAAACTTTCTGATAAATATGCTGCTAAAACAGCGCTGGCTGATTATACGACTACTACAGATATGAATACGAAGTTCGCTGATTACGCAACTACTACAGCAGTAGACACCAAACTTGCTGATTACGCTAAGAGCGACAGCGTTTACAGCAAAGCAGCGGCGGATACGGCCTTTGCTAAAGCAGGTGACGTCGATACTTTAAAAACAACAGTTGGTGACACTGATGGCGGTCTGGTAAAAGATGTTAAGGACCTGCAAAGCGGCAAGGCAGATAATGCGACTACGCTGGCCGGTTACGGCATTGCTGACGCGTATACGCAAACCGAAATCAATGAGAAGATCGTTGAAGCAACGAAGGATCTGGCGACCAGCGCGACCGTAACAGATATTCAAAGCGGGCTGGAGGAAGTGACTGGCAAAACGGCAGGGCTGAGTTATGATACTGCTTCCGGAAGCAGTAAGTTCAGCGGCAGCGTGGTTATTGGCAATGAGGGTGCTAAAACCCATACTCAAATTACAGATGACGCGATTATTTTCGGTGAGGGTACTGATAAGCAGGTCACAGTAGATGCCAGCGGTATCCACGTAGGTAAAAAAGCGGCCGGCGGCATTGCTTTATATGCCGATGCTGACGGTACGCATATCGATCACACCAGTCTGGTAACAGGCTCGGTAACGGCGGACAATCTGAACGGCGTCGCTATCAGCGGCAACGCAACTGACGGTTTGAGTGTAGGCGGCGTCAGTATCAAAGCATTGTCGGAACGTCTGGACAGCCTGGAACAGGATGGCGTGGCTACCGCCGACATGGGCGGCATCAAACGCACTGACGTTGTAGAAAACAGCGGCAAAACAATAATCGAAGACACAACCAGTTTTACTAAAGACGGCTTGAAAACAGCGAACCTGGAAGCGGCGACGGCTGCTCTCGGCGGCGTAAATTTTGCCGCAGGCGCAGTGACAGGCGTCAGCAGTATAAACGGCGTTGTTTTTGGCAGTGATGGTAAAATCGGCGGCGTGAGCCTGAGCGGCGGTAAAGTGGACGGAGTGGACGTTGGCTGGCTGGATCAGCGGGTAAAATCGCTGGAAGACAACGGCACAGGAGGCGGCGGTACGGGCGGCGGTGGCAGCAGTGCCAATACCAGCGGCATCCACAAGCCTGACAGGGATACTACTAACATCGAAGGCAATACCAGTATCACTACTGACGGTATTGACACTAATAAAGTCAATGCCAGCGATTCGATCGTTGTCGCTGATGGTGAAAAGAATAAAACAGTTATCAGTAAAGACGGTATTCTGGTGGCCGAGGGCGAAAAGAATCAGGTCAAGATCAATGAAGATGGTATCCACGTTGGTAAAAACAGCTCGGTCGTCAACGACACCGACGGCTTTATTACGGATAAAGGACTGTATATCGGCGTCAGCAGCAGCAGCGATACCAGCACAGCCAAATTCAGCGTTGCCCCTAACGGCAACCTGAGCAGCAAAGCTGGCGACTACGGTTTCAGCAATACCTCGGCAGACGGCGCCAAATTTACCCACAGCGGTGATACGGTTTACGGCACAGGCAGTCAGCTGGATACTACGATCCAGGGCAATAAGGTGACTACCGGCAGGATAGATACGGACGAGTTATACGTAGACGGTAATAAGGTAACTGTAGCCGGAGGTACTATCAGCCAGACTGACGCCGTAAACAACCATTTGAGCGGTGCTGATGCCGACGGGAATACAGTGACTAATGACTTTAAGACCAGTGCTGTGAACGGAACGACACAGGCGGCTGAGAAAACCTCGGCTGACGGTAAGGAAAGCACCAAGACCGTCAATAATACCTCGGCAGGTGGTACCGGCGTGACGACCAGCAAAACCACGACCGACAGCAAAGACAATGTGACGGTGAAGGAAAGCAGCTTCGGCACGAATGAAAAAGGCATGACGCTGAGCACAAGCAATAAGGTAACTGACAAAGACGGAAAGGTTACTAAAGACACCAGCGGCACGACCACGATGACAGGCGACAGTATCAGCGTCAGCAAAACAACGACGACTACGGAAAAAGACGCTGACGGCAACGAGAAAGAAGTCACCAAGACCAGCGGCACCACGATCGGCAGCGGCGAAGTGACCTTGAAACGCGAGGACGGCAGCACGATAGAAGTAGGCAGCGCCATTGAAGGTATGCAGAGTGATATGCGAGAGCTGGACGGCAGGGTCAACCGTATGGGAGTCGAGATCAAGGAAGTGGGCGCACTGAGCGCCGCTTTGGCAGGTCTGCATCCGCAGCCTGAAAACGCCAACAGCCGTGCGGATTTCGCAATGGCGATGGGCAGTTATGAGGGCAAGCAGGCACTGGCAGTAGGCGGGTTCTATCGCCCTGACAAACGGACGATGCTGAGTATCGGGGCATCGACGACCAGCAGCAAGCATATGATGAATATGGGTATCAGCATTGCGCTGGACAGGCTGCCGGAAGCAGAGCGCAGGGCGAAGGAAGCGGCCAAAGCTGCTGGCGTTGAGCAGGAAACACTGAACAGGGTGCTGGAGCGTCTGGCGGCTTTGGAGCAGGATAACAGGCGTTTGCAGGCTGATAATGAAAAGCGTGATGTTGCTTATGAGAAACTGGCTGCTGATTATACGCAGCTGAAAGAAAAATATATAGAAGAAACTGCTGACAGGCAGCAGCCTGAACAAGCTGAGGCTGAAGAATAAATGTTGGGGGTTGGATGGTAATGAAAAAGACAGTAATCTTATTGATATTAACTTTGATGATGGTGGTGAGTGGTATGTGTTATGCGGCAGGAGATGGCAGTGACTTGAACAGGCAGCAGAAGGTGGCCGATAAGTTTATGGCAGTACTCAGCGGCGATGCTGCGGCTGTAACGCAGCTGCAGGTAGATATGGTGCCGGAGCTGGCAGAGAAGATGACGGCGGCTAATTTTGCCGCTTTGCAAAAGCAGCTGAAGGAACAGTTCGGTATTCAGAAATCGGTGCGTTTTGCGGTTTATGAGCGGTTCGACCAGGGCGACCGTCTGACGTATCTTGTAGGCTACAGCAGGCAGCAGGCTGTGCGCGCGGTATATGGTTTCGATAAAAATGGTAAGCTGAGCGAATTCGTTTTTGTACCGCTGGAAGTAAAGGCGGCCCAGAAATAAAAATCAATAAAACCCAATAAAAAAGGCCGGACTGTTAAGTCCGGCCTTTTTATATAGAGCTGTAGTTTTTTCAAAGCTGCTGATGAAAGATGATATAATATAAATAACTGCCAATATTGAAGGGGGTGAAGTAATGACTGATAATAATGTTATCGTTTTTAAAGATAATGAACTGGAATTAGAAGTAAATGTTGCTCCTGAGGAGGATACTGTTTGGCTGACTCAGGCACAGATGGTTAAGCTGTTTCAATCGAGTAAAGCGAATATCAGTGAACATATAAAAAATATATATGATTCAGGGGAGCTGTATAAGGAAGAAACTGTTCGGAATTTCCGAACAGTTCGAATTGAAGGGAAAAAAGAGGTAAAAAGAAATCTTGATTATTATAATCTTGATATGATAATTTCTGTTGGTTACCGTGTGAACAGTAAGCGTGGCATCAGGTTCCGTAAATGGGCAACTAATATTTTGAAGCAATATGTTATGGATGGCGTTGCCGTTAATGAAAAAAAACTGGCCGCCTTAAATAAGACTATTGATATTCAATCACATATCATTGCCAGCATCAACAGTATAGAATCGGATGAAGTGCTGCGTGTGGTCCAGGAGTATTCACGCTCATTAGAGCTGCTTGATGCTTATGATCATCAGTGTGTAGTTGTTCCTGACGGTAATGAGTGTATATATAAATTACAGGAAGCTGAATGTGTGAGCTTTATCAGGCGGATGGATTTCAGCAGGACTTCTGATATTTTTGGACAGGAAAAAGAAGCCGGAAAATTGCAGGGTATTTTGTCTGCGGTTTATCAGAGTGTCTTTGGTAAGGATGCTTATCCTACATTGGAGGATAAGGCTGCCCATTTGTTGTATTTTCTGATTAAGGATCATCCTTTTAATGACGGTTGTAAAAGAATAGCGGCCGGCTTGTTTTTATATTTTCTGGATAAAAATAAATTGTTGTACAAAAATAATAAAAAGATCATCAGCGACAGTGCTTTGGTAGCGATAACTCTGATGATTGCAGAATCAAGGCCGGAAGAAAAAGAAATTATGATTCAGGTAGTTATTAACTTTTTGCACTGGTGACTGCGTAAAAAAGGCCGGACTGTTAAGTCCGGCCTTT
>ERZ772863.2894-NODE-2894-length-10747-cov-8.392256_pt1 | contig 10747 bp, 14 predicted proteins | sample MGYA00512134_ERZ772863 | MGnify/ENA primary metagenome ERZ772863 (study PRJEB29015, sample SAMEA2737659) | human gut metagenome | biome: human gut; feature: human-associated habitat; material: faeces | place: China | collected 2012 ...
ATCCAGTGTTTTCAAGGGTTTGCAGAGAATTTAATAACAAAATATAACAGTTATTAAATTCCCTAAAACAGGTGAAATCTCAATCGGGAGTTGTGGAGGTATAGTATGGAATTCATAAGTAAAGAGAAGATAGTTGAATTATCAAATCCAGGAGTTGTTTCAAGACAACTATTAAATCCTGAAAATTCATCAAGTGAAAGGGTGACAATTACAGAGGTTCATCTTGAAATAGGTGCTTGCCAACCAAGACATACACATGATGCGTCAGAACAAATTTGGTATGCAACAAAAGGAACGGGTAAACTATTACTTGCAGATGAACAAGAAAAAGTGTTTACTGCTGGGGATGTTGTAAGATTTGCAGATAAAGATGTTCATGGTTTATTGAATGATGGTAATGAGGAATTTGTGTATGTATCAGTGACTGCACCACCAATAAACTTTGGATATGCATATAAGGATAAAAGATAGACAAATTCCTATTTTCTTAACGATAACAAACTTGAATTATTTCTTTATTGATTAAAGTTAATAACAATATGTAGAGTTGTTTAAGGAGAATGTACAAATGGAAATCAGAATGTATGAATGTGGTTTTGGGGACTGCTTTAGATTAAGAGAAGCAAATCAAGTTGATTTATATGTTGATTTTGGTATTCACTCTTCTTCTTGGTCTGGAAATGATAAAACAAATAGATTTGATAACGTTATTGCCGATATGAATGAAAAAAAAGATTTTCTTTTGACTCATTATCATGATGATCATTTTAATGGGGATATTTATATGGCTACTACCACTCCGCATAGATTTAACGATGTCTATATTTCTGATGTGTGGAACATGCCCGGAAGTGTTTATGTAACTTCATTGACGTTGCTTAGGGGTATTTTTACAAGAAGTGTAATTCTTGGAGAGAACACAATAATTGATTTTCTGGAAACCATTTGCACTAGACGTAGTCGTATTCATTTCATTTCTCGAGGTGTGAAATTTCACAATGATCAGTATATTGCCTTGTGGCCTGAAAAAAATATGTGGCTAGAAAGGCACAAAGTATGTTTGAAAAACTACAGGTTGAGCTAGGTGAAGCAAATTTAGAAAGAATCGAAAAAATAGCAAATCGACTCAATGCAATAGTTATTGCTCTGGCAAATGGTAACGATGGTATTATTGAGAACTATGAGGTTCAATTCAATGAATTGCGAGAAGAATATTTGGATGCACAGAGGACTTTTGACGATTTGTATGGTTATAACTATGACAATAACGTTCAATATAGATTAACAAGATTTGGAAACGAGATAAGTATAGTTTTTCAAAATTTTAAAGCCAACAGAAATATCCTTTTTACTGGAGATTTTGGTAAGAAAAGGAATTGGTCATTTATTGAAAAGAATCGAGATGGCCTTGTTAAGCTACATTCTTGTTATGATGTGATTAAAATTCCACATCATGGAACGGATTCGTATTATCATTCTTTTTTTAAAAGAATACAAGCTACATCAGAACTTATGATACCTAACGGATATATAAATCAACATTGGAATGTGTCTTCAAGATATAATGCGGATTCCATAAAGAAAAAAAATGGCGCAGTATGCGCACATAATACAACATGTTCGGGGCCTATTTGTCCTAGAGGTAGATGTATTTATCCAAATTCATATCGTGATATTTAGAAGGTTTTTAGCTAAAAAATTTGATAAGTGAAATGAATAATTTAAATTATTGTGGGAAGAGACAACTGTGGTTAACTTAAATGAAAAACTAAATTTTCATTTTGATCAATAAATTCGATAGTAGGAATAAATTGATATTTGGTATAGGTAAAGAACTTTACAAATTCAAGTTTGTCTGACTCACAACAATTTAATATCAAACTAATACAGGCACTTTAGCCAATATGGTTAAGGTGCTTTTTTTGCGCCTTGAAAGGAGGTGGTTACAGCTAAACACATCGGGAAAAGCCCGATTTAATCATTACAACAGGCATTGCCTGATCATATAGAGTAACTTTTAACAGCCAGTTAGGGATTATCCCTGCTGGCTTATTTTTTTAGTTTGCGCGCCATGGGCGCACTCTAATGGGTGAAAGTCCCCAAAACGCCCGGATAGTGGGAAGTGTATAGCCGAACAGCAAGGGTGTCCATCGTGAGGTGGAATCTGAAGGAAGCTGTAAGCAAATCTCTGGTTCGACGGACAGAAATCACATATAAGGCTAGGCTGCGAGAGATAAGTTGGCTAAAAGCAACGAAGTCTAATAACTATCACATTTGTAGTCGTACGAAATAAAGGTGCAGAGGGAGTGGACGGAATGAAGTACACAGAACTAAAGGAGCACTTTGTATATAAAATGGCGAAATCATCAAAGAACAGTTGAGGACAAGAAAATATAAACCTTAGCCGGTACGAAGAGTGGAGATACCAAAGCCTGATGGCGGTGTGAGAAACCTGGGAGTACCAACAGTAACAGACAGATTTATACAACAAGCCATAGCATAGGTTTTAACACCAATCTATGAGGAACAGTTCCATGACCACAGTTATGGATTCAGACCAAACAGATGTGCACAGCAGGCAATCCTAACAGCATTAGACATAATGAACGATGGTAATGATTGGATTGTAGACATTGACTTGGAAAAGTTCTTTGACACAGTGAATCATGATAAGCTGATGACCATTATAGGACGTACTATCAAGGATGGAGACGTTATCTCTATTGTAAGAAAGTATCTGGTCAGTGGAATCATGATTGATGATGAATATGAGGATTCCGTTGTGGGAACACCACAAGGAGGAAATGGAAAGCTTAAAAAAGGAGATATTGTTCTTGTTCAAAAATTAAGTGATGAAAAGTACGTAATAATTGAAAAATTGTTGGAGGCAGCAGATGAAAACTAAAACGATAGAAGTTGTAAGAGTAGATGCAATGATAGATTTTTTGCTTGAATATAGAAAAGATGTGATTGAGGCATTAGAAAATGTAGACAGTGTAGAGTTAGAAGACATGATAAACATAAATGTACCAGTTTTGAAATGTAAAGCAACAAAATGTGTAAAAAATACACATTAAAAGTATTGACAAGTGTGTAAAGAATGTGTATTATATATGCATAAGGAGGTACGAAAGTGAAGCAAAAAGATTTGATAAAAAAACTTGAAGATGCAGGCTTTGAATTTTGTAAGCATGGTGGAAATCATGATATTTACAAAAGAGGAAATGATAAGGAAGTTATTCCGAGGCATCGGGAAGTAAATGAAAGATTGGCTAAAGCAATATTGAGAAAATGGGGATTATAAAAATCCCCGTCCTCAATATTATATATATATATAATACACAGTATAGATTTGGAGGTTGATTATATGAAAGTAACATATCCAGTTATTTTTACAGATGTTGATACAAATATTTTGATAGAAGTGCCTGACTTAGGCATTTTGACAGAGGCAAATGAAGATGGCAAACAAAAGGGAAGTATGGCAGATGCAATTACAGTGGCGAGAGATGCAATAGGAATAAGCTGTATTGAAGCAGAGGACGAAGAAAAAGAAGTGGCAAAGCCATCTGAAATGGCAGATATAGATGTTTCAAAAGGGACATTTATCGAGGATGGTGCAGGTATTGTATCGTTAGTTGATGTTGATTTAGCTGCATATAGAAGAATGTTGGATAACAGAACAGTTCGTAGGAATGTAACACTGCCGAATTGGTTAAATCAGGAAGCAGAAAAATCACATATCAATGTATCGAAGGTGTTACAGGAGGCTCTTATGGCAAGACTGGGAGTATCAAGATAAATGACAAGTGTCCTATTTTCGTCCTGTACTTATCCGATTAACTATGTTATTATTTTTACAATGCAAAAAGTAAAGTTAAACTAGGCGGTCGAAAGACCGTCTTTTTTTGTAGGAGTTAAGAACATGGCATTAAAAAAGTTTTGTGCGCATTGCGGCTGTAACAGGCTGATTGACTGTACAGAAAGATATTGTGGTGTGCATAAGAAAAGAGACAAGGCTGAGAGCGATAAGCAATATGATAAGAGACAACGCAATAAAGAAGCGAAGGAATAAACAACCGATTGACTTAATCGCCGCAAAAGGGCGAAAACACTTAACAAAAGCAGAATATGAAGAAAGAAAAAGTGGTGAGATTTCGGCGCCGTCGGATGCTGTAAAAACACCACTTTTTTTGACTAAAAAAGAGCAAAAAACATTTGAAGAATTATCACAGATGTTGATTGATGTTGGTGTCATGACAAATCTTGACAGTAATGCCCTGGGTGCATATATCAAAGCATTATCAAATTATGAAAAAGCAGTTAAGCAGCTTGATAAAATTCGTTTGATGATTTTGTCACCAGATTTGCAAAAGCTAATGTAAAAAATAAAAAGAAGTTCGGCGAGGATGCGAGACTTGCTTTTAAGAGACATCTTGATGACCTGAAAAGGTCAAAGAAGAATGATAATACTTTTCCGTATGTTTTTGATGAAGAAAAAGCAAAAGAGATTATTGAGTTTGCAAATAAGCTGACGATTGCAGAAGGCGCAGGTGATGAAATATTTACCTGTGATGACTGGCAGGAGTTTATACTTGGTTCTTTGTTTGGCTGGGTACATAAAGAGACAGGCAAGAGAAGATTTACTGACAGTTATGTTCAGGTCGCAAGGCAGCAGGGTAAAAGTGTTTTAAATGCTGTGCTTGGCATGTATTGCAGTAATTTTTGCAATTCTAAGATTGTACTTAAAGAAGTCATTAAGTTTATTGATGCTGATGCCGATTTAAGTGAGCTTTTTGAAACTAAGGAGTATAACGGTGAAGTCAAGTGCAATTTAACGCAAGGTGTTATAAAAGCGCTTGGGCGAGATACAAAGTCTATTTGACGGTTTTCGCCCGTATCTTGGCATAGTAGACGAGTATCATGCTCATAAAGATAATCAGATGTATAAACTCCTTAAAGGCGGCACAAGAAACATGAAAGAAAGCCTTGTCAGTGTAATAACAACTGCTGGCTTCAATCTTAATGGGTCTTGTTATGAGTTATACAAATATTGTAATCTGCCGGAGAAATATAAAAGCTGCCAGATGATAATAAAGCAGATGAATGGCAGAAAGATTTTGCACAATGGTGTAAAAAGTCAGTGAAAGAGCTGGAAAACATCAATAAAAAGATTGATAATATCAATGAAAAGGATGATATTGCTGTATCTGCTGAAAAGCAGAAAAAGGAACATGATGACAGAGTTGCGGCAATATTGAATGATTTGGAACTTCTGTAATAATCAGGTATTGTTTTTGTTGAATGTCATATAATAATATGGTATGATAGTTGTACAAGAAATAGTACAATAAATTGAACAATACAGAAATGAGGGATAGAAATGATAGCAGTAAATTATTCAACAATCAGAAACAATTTAAAAGATTATTGTGACAAAGCTACAGATTTTCAGGAGACAGTGATAGTGACAAGGAAACATGAAAAAAATGTTGTTCTTATGAGCCTTGACAAGTATAATCAGCTTGAAAAGGCTGCAAGAAATAATGAGTATCTTTCGATGATTGACAGGGGAATTGCACAGCTTGAAGACGGTAAAGGACAGGAACATGAACTAATAGAGGTAGATGAATGAAAAAATTGTGGGCTGATAGAGCATGGGACGATTATCTTTACTGGCAGACACAGGATAAAAAGACATTAAAAAGGATTAACGAACTTATAAAGTCTATTGAGCGAGAGGGATTATCGCAGGAAATTGGAAAGCCTGAGCCGCTGCGACATAGAAAAGCATGGAGCAGACGGATAGACGAGGCGAACAGATTAGTTTACAACATAGATGAAAATGGTTTTCTGTGGATAATTGCCTGTAGAGGACATTATGAAAATTAGCATCCGGATAGGGTGCTTTTTTTAATACAAAAAATTAAAAACAGGAGGTAGAGAATGAATCCGGAATTATTAAAGTTATTTAATGCGATTAACGCAAAGAAAGAGGAAGTAAAGAAGTTTTTGTACAGATGACAGACTTGACGAGGCAGAAGTGGCAAAAGAAGAATTAAAGCAGATGCAGAACAAGTTTAATCTTATGTATGACCTTTTGATTATAACATAGGTTCAATAGACCAGCTTACAAAATCATTGAAACCATTTTCATAATTTTATCAAATTGTTTATCTGTCATTTCTTCCGTGAATAACTCATTTCTCCGCTTGCCCGGTTATTGTCTTTCGACAATATTATAATAAACTGTTTTTGGTTTAACGTCAAGAATAAAATAAACTGTTTTTAGATTATTTATCTGCAGTATATTTTATTATATTACCAGGCTGCATGTTTAATAATTCACATAGCCGTTCAAGAGTTTTAATACCAATCATCTCATTTTTTCTAAGTTTTTGCATGGCTGACTGGCTTATTAAACCCTCGTGCAAAATACGGGTACTATTGTATCCTTTGCTTTTAAGTGATGCAATTACATCTATCTTGTATTCCAGCATGATAACACCTCTTTTCTATGTAATGATTATATGCGGATATATACTGTTCAGTCAAGAAAATAATCTGAAAATGATTTAATTTATGAACTATAATGCAAACAACACTAAGTTAGCAGATGTTGCTTAGTGTTGTTTGTGTGATATAATTATATTGCGTGGACAATGTCCGCAATTTGTCCACAATAGAAAAAATATGAAATAAGATAAGTAAATGTGATACAATAAAATTTGTGATAAGAATATCTTAATATCATACCAAAACACTTATAATAAAATAAAAAATATGGCAATATAGTAAACATATATATAATAATTGTTTTAGACATCTCCTGCGGTTAAGAAGGAATATAAAAAGTTGTAAAAGGATATTTAGGATACCATTAAAAACAGACCCGCGTATATTTACAAAAGTGGCAAGAAACTCAAAAAAATGGAGGAGACTATATAAAAAAAGAACAAGCATTGAAAGAGTAAACGGACGGATAGACCGTGATTTTCAATTTGAAAAGCATACGATAAGAGGATTGAAAAAGATGCAAATGTTTTTGACTGTAACGATGGGACAGTATGGAGAAACATTTAAGCGAGGCTTTGATATGAAATTGTAATGATGTAAAGGAGACATGTTTTTTGAAGGGAAGCAAAAGCTTCCCTTTTTGAATGACAGATTGTGGAGAAATAAGCAGAAATTCCCACAAAAAATACACACACATCCCGATTTTACTAATAATAATAGTAATAAAAAGAGATTAAATCTATGCTTAAGAACTGTGTTTTTAAAGGAAATATTGATACAAAAAAATGGTTTGCTTCTGCTGCGATAAGAGCCGTCAAAACAATGGCACAGACAGCTGTTTCAGTTATTGCGGTTGGGAGTACTCTGGAGGCTGTTGATTGGAAACTTGCGGCATCTTCAGCAGTTGTTGCGGGAGTTGTAAGTATTCTGACATCTGTTGCAGGAATTCCAGAGGTAAAGTGTAAGGATTAAATTTACGGGGAAAGTGGGAAAAGAGTATGGCAAAGATAAAAGCTGTAACAGTACACGGCGGTCACAATCCGGCAGGGAAAATTGCCAGTGGTGCCAGTGATTATATTGATGAGAGCAGAGAGAATAGAATTGTCACTAAGAAGGTAGTACATTTGCTGAAAAAGAATGGGATTAAAGCATATGATTGTACGGTAAATAACGGAACAAGCCAGCTGGATGTGCTTAGAAAAATATGTGCAAAATGTAATTCAAAGGTTAGAGATATAGATATTTCCATACATTTCAATTCTGCTGACCATCAGAGAAAACGTGATGGAAAGACAATGGGAACTGAGGTATGGGTAAAAAATACTTCAGCAATAAGAGGGGAGCTGGCTAAAAGAATATGTGGCCGCATATCAAAGGTAGGATTTAGAAACAGAGGTGTAAAAACAACTTCTGCTTTATGGTTTTTAAATAAAACTACAAAGCCGGCATTGCTGATTGAAGTATGTTTTGTATCAGATCCTGACGATGCGGCACTATACAAAAAGCGCAGAGATGATGTGGCAAAGGCAATAGTGCAGGCGATACTTGATTATAATAAAGCACATTAAGAGAAACTTTGTCATGTGTAGAAAGTATACAAAATCAGGAGACAATAAAGAAGTGGCTGTTTATTTAATGACAGCCGCTTTTTTTAAGGAATAGGAAATTGCTGTAATGTAGTGGTGTACTAGCGCATGAAGTGCCCTTTTTTACGTGTCATAAAACAGAACTATTTTTGAAAAGCTGTTTGTTTTTATAAATGTAAAAATTTTTAGCAGACAGAAATACTTTTAGCACATTTGTGTTATAATTATGATGTTATAAGCATATTTCAGGGGGAATAAAGAGGGGAGAGGTATGAAAAGAAAGTTGTTATTGAAGATTTTAATCTTAACGATTTTAGCAGGAACTTTGATGGGCCATGGAAGAATTGGAGAAAATGAAGATTTTGCTCACGGTGGCAAAGGTTCAACTGAGATAAAAGAGGAAACATTGTATGATGATGGTGATACAAGCTATCTGTTTAGAGTGGAAGGAAAATATTTTCAGAAATATGACGGCAGTGAGTTTAAGGATTATTATATTAAAGGGGTTAATATAGGTTCAAGCAAACCGAATACATTTCCGGGAGAACTGGGTGTTACGGAAGATGAATATTTAAAATGGTTTGAACAGATTGGAGAGATGCATGCAAATACAATACGTGTATACACGGTGCTGATGCCAGCATTTTATAGTGCATTGTATAAATATAATACTACACACGATGAGAAAATATATCTGTTTCAGGGATGCTGGTACAATGAGGATCTTATTTCAGAAACGCAGGATGTATTTTCGGATATAAAAGATGTAAAGAAGGATTTGAGGGATTTGGTGAATATTATTCACGGAAATGCGAAAGTTGAAAAGAGGGTAGGACACGCTTACGGAAATTATACCAGAGATATTTCAAAATATGTTATCGGATGGATACTTGGAATAGAGTCCGACCAGTCGCTTGTAGAAGGAACGAGGAATGTAAATAAGCATGTTACTTCTTATTCGGGAGATTATTTGTCATGCGAAAAAGTTGAGCCATACGAAGTATTCTGGTGTGAAATTGGTGATTATGCTTTAAAATACGAAGATGAAAAATATCATATGCAAAGACCGGTAAGTTATTCTAACTGGCCAACGGCTGATGTCATGAAACATCCGAATGAGCCTTTGTCAAAAGAGGATGCAATTTCACTTACGGTAGATGATTTGAATGCACAGAATAAATTTAAGACGGGAATATTTGCGAGTTATCATGTGTATTCGTATTATCCAAATTTTATGTTTAGCGAGGAACCGTATTGCAGTTATAAGGATGAGAGCGGAAAAATAAATACTTATTTGGGATATTTAAAAGATTTAGTTGCACATAACAAATGTCCCGTGCTTATAGCTGAGTTTGGAATCCCGGCAAGCAGAGGTGTTACTCATGTTAATCCTATCACGGGGTTTAATCAGGGCGGTGTCAGTGCCCGGCAGCAGGGAGAAATGCTTGTAAGTATGTTTAAGGACATAAAAAAGTCAAAATGCGCAGGTGGTCTTGTGTTTGTATGGGAAGATGAGTGGTTTAAAAGAACATGGAATACAATGGACTATACAAATAGTGATTATCGTGCATATTGGAATGATGTTCAAACAAGTGAACAGCATTTTGGACTGGCTGAATATATATCAACAGAATGTGACCCTATACCTATTTTGGATGGAGAATTGGATGAATGGAGCAAAAAAGATATAATTTTTGAAAAAAATGATACTAAAATATATGTAAAGTGTGACAGTACCTATGTATATATAGCAATTCAGGATAAGAAAGCCGATTTTGATAAAAAGGGGAATAATCTTTACTTTGACATAAATCCGAATACAGGCTGTGGAAATTATGGTGATATAAAGCTGTCGTCAGATGCGGACTTTATTTTACACATAGAGGGAAAAAATAAAACACGTCTGCTGGTTGACCCGGACTCAGACTCGTATGTCCGTGCTGAGCCGGACTGGGAGAAACTCAATCTTGTTAAAGATAAAAAGGATTCATTTCATCGAATTTATCTTATTACGGATAAGAGCCTGCTATATCCTCAGACTAAGAAACGCTTACCGGTTCAAAAGAGTGAGACAGGTCTGCTTCATTTTGGAAAAGTGGATGTAGATAATGATATAGGTGATGTATTAACTGACTTTTACTATAAAAAGCATGTATTTGAGGTGAGGATTCCGTGGGGATTATTGGGATTTAGTGCACCGTCGGTTAGGGAAATCAATTATTCTTCTAAAAATACTACATTAAAGGTAGACGGAATAAATATAGGATACATTTCAGCAAATAAAAATATAGGTGAAAAACAGTTTAAATGGGATAGCTGGGAACATGCATCATATCGGCATCATTTAAGGCAGTCATACTATATTCTTCAGGAATATCTGGAAACGATTGATACAGTACACTAAAAGCAGGATTTAAGCATTTGGGCAAAGGGTTATGATAAAAGCAGGGATAGCCAGAGATATGGTTTTCATCCTAAATATGAGGATAAAAGGATATTTAGGATACCATTAAAAACAGACCCGCGTATATTTACAAAAGTGGCAAGAAACTCAAAAAAATGGAGGAGACTATATAAAAAAAGAACAAGCATTGAAAGAGTAAACGGACGGATAGACCGTGATTTTCAATTTGAAAAGCATACGA
>ERZ772863.2908-NODE-2908-length-10675-cov-2.652072_pt1 | contig 10675 bp, 9 predicted proteins | sample MGYA00512134_ERZ772863 | MGnify/ENA primary metagenome ERZ772863 (study PRJEB29015, sample SAMEA2737659) | human gut metagenome | biome: human gut; feature: human-associated habitat; material: faeces | place: China | collected 2012 ...
CGGCCCCCGCCTCTGGCAGGACGGCCAAACGCCTACGGAATGGCTTTTGCAGAATTTCGATGCCAGCTACAAGGTCATTCTCGTGGGCGATGCCGCCATGAACCCCTACGAGCTGCGGGAAAAGCAGTACGATTGGCGGAACCAGCGGTACGGCCCCTCCGGTCTGGAATGGCTGGAGCTGTTCAAAAAACACTTCCCCTATCTCATCTGGCTGAACCCGGAGCCTCTGCCGGCATTTCAGGACTTCTGGACCCTGACCCACCTGCAGTTGGCCAAGATGTTCCCCATGTTCGACCTTTCCGCCGAGGGCTTGGAAGCTGGCATGAAGCGCCTGATGGTGAAGCGGTAGAGGAGACAAGCCCGCAGCATCGCGGGCAAACCAAACAGAAAGAGGTGGAGCATGGATTTTTCCAAGCTGCTGGGGCTGCGCCCCGGCGTTACCGCCGTCATCGGCAGCGGCGGTAAAACCAGTTTACTGCGCCGTCTGGCGGAGGAATTACCGGGGACGGTCCTCCTCTGTACCACCACCCATATCCGCCCCTTTGAGGAATACCCCCTGCTGACGGCCCCTACGCCGGAGGACATCCGCAAGGCTCTGACCGCTTATCGGGTCCTCTGCCTGGGAACTCCCTGCGAAAATGGCAAGCTGACCGCTCCCTCCCTTTCCGTAGAAACACTGGCCACACTGTCGGACTATGTGCTGGTGGAGGCCGACGGTTCCCGGCAGCTGCCTTTGAAGGCCCATGAAGCCCACGAGCCGGTGATCCCCGCCGTCAGCCGTCAGGTGATCTGCGTGGTGGGGGCATCCGGTTTCGGGAAGCCCATCCGGGAGAGCGTCCACCGGCCAGAGCGGTTCTGCGCCCTGACCGGCGCCGCTACGTCAGACCCCGTCACGCCGGAACAGGCCGCAAAGGCCATTTTGGCGGAACAGCTGTGCGACGCCGTGTTCCTGAATCAGATCGACACGGAGGCCCAACGGTCTCTGGCGGACCGCTTTGCCGCGGCGCTGGGCGGCTCCGGTCTCCGGATCGCCGCCGGGAGTCTTCGGGCCGGGAGCGGCTGGCTTTACCCGGATATCTGAAAAATATGACAGGCCCACTGTCCCCACATTCTGCTGCGAAGCCGCATTTTCTTCGCAAAAGTGCAAACATTTCCACAGAATCATTGATTTTCGCAAACGTTTTCTCCTGTGAATTGCATAAAAATACCGTCAGGGGGTTCACAGTCAACTGGTTCCATGGTATAATTTGACACGTTCTTAACAATATTTCCGCTGCCTTTATCCGCCGCGGAATGATTCTGAACGGAGAAAAACGCCATGGAACACCATGAAAAAGCAGGATGCCTGTTTCCTAAAATCGGTATGCGCAACGTCAAGACCGCCCTTGCGGCAGCTCTGTGCGCGCTGGTCTACTACTTTCTGGACCGCAACCCTACCTTCGCCTGCATCGGCGCCATTTTCGGCATGGGCAGCAGCTTTATGCAAAGCCGTCTCCACGGCGGCAACCGCTTCTTCGGCACAATGGTAGGCGGTTTTATCGGCATGGGTCTGTTTGCCATCTACATGGAGCTATTCCCTGATGGCAGCAACGCCTGGGTCCTGATCCCACTGACCTTCGTCGGCGTGATCATTTTGATCCTGCTGTGCCAGCGTATCTGGGTGGGCGGCGTACAGCCCGGCGGCGTGGTGCTGTGCATCCTGCTGTTCAACACCCCCACGGACACTTATATCACCTACGCCATGAACCGTATTCTGGACACCGGCATCGGCGTGCTGGCGGCGATCTTTGTCAACGGGATGCTGCCCGGCGGCTTCACCTTCTCTTTCATGCACAAACTCTACCAGCGCCTGGGGATCCGGGACGATGTAGAGGATGAATTCATGGCCAAACCCGCCGTCTGAGCGATCGGAGGCCGCTCCTTCCAAACGGATCCATTCGCGCAAATGCAAATATGCAAGAAGCACCGCTCCCCTGCTGAGAAAACGTTCAGCAGGGGAGTTTTCTATCTACGCCCCAGGGTTTGACCCGTAAATTCCGTGTGAAACCCGAAAAAGAGGAAGTGTACTTCATGGAAGCCCACTTTCACCTGACATAGAATCTCGGTATCAGTCAGATATACGGAGGTTTTGACGAATGAACGGGTATAAAGAGTCACTTCGGCAGTACTTTTCTGTACAGGCGAAAGCACTTCGCAAGAAGCGGAAACTGACCCAAGAGGAAATGTCCGAGCAGTTACATATCACGGTTCGGGCCTATGGCGATTTAGAGCGCGGCTGCAGTTGTTGTTCTGCAATCGCTCTCTTATTCTTTTTACTGATGCTGGAGCCTGATGAACTGACGGCGTTTCTTGCGCAGATGAAAAAGCAGTTCCGGGAGCAGGATCAGCAGGAGGTCGCATAGGCCCCTTTTTTGCAGCATTTCTGTATCTGAAAATATGGGGGGGATTTAGAATATGACCAGTCGCAAGCGTGTGCTATTGGCCGACAGCAGCGAGGAATTTCGCTGGTTGATGTGGAGAAGTGCGGCAAATCATAATTTTTTCTCCCTTGCAACCGTTGGCAGTGGCCGCGATGTTTTATTATGTATGCAAAAACAGACTGCCGATCTGCTGCTGATGGACACGGCGCTGCCGGATGTCTGCGGTCTAACCGTGTTGGATGAGTTGCAGCGCCGGGGGACTGCCCCTCAGAGGGTCATCCTTCTCTCCAGCATCGTTTCTGAGCAAGTCACCGATCAGGCTTTTGCTCTGGGCGTCTCACATTTTATTCCAAAGCCGTTTCATACCGATCTGCTGTTTGATGCCATGTACGAACTGTTTCCCGGCTGTTCCTGCGGTCATTGGCCGCATAGTCCTCAGTAGGATACAGATGGTCCACGCCCTCAGAAAATAAAAAAACCCCAACGGGCACCGCAAACGCGATGACCCGCCGGGGGATCTCCGGAATCAGTTGTCGCCTCCGTCAAAGGGAGCCGCATGATCCGGACTTTTTACTTTTCAAAGACGGGGATCAATCCACCAGACCGGCGGTGATGATGGCCATGGAGTAGACCTCCAGAGCGTTGCAGCCGCGGGACAGGTCGTTGATAGGAGCATTCAGACCCTGCAGGATGGGGCCGTAAGCGTCGAAGTTACCCATGCGCTGGCAGATCTTGTAGCCGATGTTGCCGGCGTTGATGTCGGGGAAGATGAAGGTGTTGGCATGACCGCCCACGGAGCTGGTGATGTGCTTGGTCTTGGCCACCACGGGAGACACGGCGGCGTCGAACTGGAACTCGCCGTCCACGGGAACGTCGGGCATGGCAGCCTTGGCCTTCTCGCAGGCGTTGCGCATCTTGTCCACGTCCTCGCCCTTGCCGGAACCCAGAGTGGAGTAGCTCAGGAAGGCCACCTTGGGATCGATGCCGAAGACCTTGGCAGTACGAGCAGTCTCAACGGCGATCTCCACCAGTTCATCCTCGGTGGGCTTGATGTTGATGGCGCAGTCAGCCATAGCCAGGACCTCGTTCTCGCCGGTGGCGGAAGGACGGACCATAATGAAGCAGGAGGACACGATCTTGCTGCCCGGCTTGGTCTTGATGATCTGCAGAGCGGGACGGACGGTGTCAGCGGTGGAGTAGGTAGCGCCGCCCAGCAGAGCGTCGGCATAGCCCATCTTCACCAGCATGGTGCCGAAGTAGTTGGCCTGCTTGAGGAGCTTGCGGCACTCCTCCTCACTCATCTTGCCCTTGCGCAGCTCCACCAGGGTGGAGACCATCTTCTCCATGTCGGGGAAGGCCTCGGGATCAATGATCTCAGCGCCCCGGATGTTGAAGCCGGCCTCCTCGGCAGCGGCCTGGATCTCGTCGAGATTGCCCACCAGCACAGGGGTCAGGAAGGTACCGGACAGCAAGCGGGCGGACGCCTCCAGAATGCGGGGATCCGTGCCCTCAGTGAAGACAATCTTCCGGGGATGGGCCTTCAGCTTTTTGATCAAAAATTCAAACATCTCTGATTTCCTCCAAAAACGTACAGATTTGGGAACGTATTTAGACTATTCTCATTATACACAACTCGCCGTCGGGGTCAATTGGAAAATCAAAATATCATCACAAAAATTTGCGCCCGGCAGCAGGGCGCTTCTGGCAAAAGTGTGGGACCCTACCAGATGCTGTGGTGCGGAAATTGATGGAAACACAAGAAATTGAAGAACTTTTTTAACAATTTTAGACTTGACTGGAAGCGGGAAATGGCGTATGATTACAAACGGTAACAAATTGTAACTATTTCGCTGGATTTTACGGAGACGATATGAGCGAACATATCAGAAAAGCGATCATGCCGCCCGGCAGTCCCGCCGCGGCGGCAAGCGTCTGGCTGCCGGACAGGCGGAGCGGGAGAGGAAGTGTCCGCCCACGCCCCCGGAGGTGCAGCCGGAGCCCGTATCCGCACCGACGGCGGTGAAGCCCTTGATCCCCGAGTGGGGAGAGGAGCCCGCTGGTCCGTCCCGACGGACAGAGCCCCGGCGCCGGAGGCTGCGGCAGGCTGTGCAGTCCTGGCAGGAGACGGAGGGGGAGATCAGCCCTGTGGTGACCGGCTGCCAGGCGCTGGCGGAAAAGGCCAAGAATACCCGCCGCCACTGGCGGCGTCTGGTACGGGAGAAAAAGGCAAAGCGGTTCCCGGAGTCTGAGCGGCTTCCTGTGCAGCTGCTTCTGCTGGCCTGGGGAATGCTGCCCACTCTGGGGGGGCTGCTGGGCGAACGGATCCGCGCCAGCCGGAAGCAGCGGCGTGAGCGGGTCTCTGCCCTGCGGGCCAAGCTGGGGCACCGCTGGCGCCTGCATCCAGCGATGCTGCTGTGCGGCGGCTGCGTGGCTGCTGCCATCGGGTTGTTCTTCTCCATCTACACCTTCGGGACGACGGTTTTGTACGACGGCGAGGTGATTGCCGCTGTGGGCTCCCAATCCGCAGCGGAGGAGGCCGCGTCGGACCTGGAGGCGGTCACCGCCCGGACGCTGGGGGAGAGCTACACCATCGACGACTCCCTGCTGCAGTATTCCTCCGGCCTGCTGCTGCGGCAGGACGTGGTAGACGAGACGACGCTGGAGGAGGACCTGTCCCAGCAGATCGGTCTGGTCACCCAGGCGTACAGTCTGTATGTGGACGGTGAGCTGGTGGGCGCGACCCCCTATGAGGGCGCACTGGAGGAGCTGCTGAGCCAGCTCCAGAGCAGCACCGCGGACGAGAACACCATCTCCTGCGAATTTGCGGAGGATGTGGAGATCAAGCAGGAGTACGTGCCCACGGAAAAGGTGATGAACCTGGGGTATCTGGCGGAGCTGCTGTACAGCACGAAGACCGCTGAGACCACGTACACCGTGAAGGCGGGTGACACCTGGTCCGAGATCGCGGAGGATCACGGAATGACCTCCAAGGAACTGCTGGCGCTGAACCCCGGCTACAACATCGACAAGATCCAGATCGGTGAGGTGCTGACGCTGTCGGAGGCCGTCCCCTATCTTACAGTGACAGTGAAGCAGCGGGAATACTACGTGGAAGACGTCATGTATGATGTGGAGTACACGGACTCTGCCTATCTGTACAAGGGCGACTATCAGGTGACTTCCCCCGGTGAGTACGGCGCCGCCGACGTGGTGGCCAACGTCACCTATGTCAACGGTGTGGAGACGGAGCGGACGATCCTCTCCTCTGTCACCCTGAAGGAGCCCGTGACGGAGCAGCGGCTCCAGGGCACGAAGGAGCGGCCCACCTGGCTGCCCACCGGCACGTTCCGGTGGCCCATCAGCGGCCGGATCACCTCCCGCTTCGGCGGACGGTCCTCTCCCGGCGGCATCGGCTCCACCAACCATCAGGGCATCGATATTGCCGGGCCGTACGGCACGCCGGTCTACGCGGCGGACGGCGGCACAGTCACCTACTCCGGCTGGATGGGCGGCTACGGCTACCTGGTGGAGATCAACCACGGTAACGGCTATGTGACCCGGTACGGTCACAACAGCAGCCTGACGGTCTCCGTGGGCGACCACGTCTACAAGGGCCAGCAGATCGCACGGGTGGGCTCCACCGGCAACTCCACCGGCAATCACTGCCACTTCGAGGTCCGTTACAACGGCGTGGCCCGCAACCCGCTGAACTATCTTCCCTGAGCAGTATAAGCGAGCCCCCGGCTTTTCAGCCGGGGGCTTGTTTTGTTCGGATGCCCGGGCCGTTAGACCGCGGTCCTCTGCTGCGGAGAGCAGCAGGTGCTGCGCTCTACCAGCCGGGGGGCGATCAGCTTGTGGGTGACCTCCCCCGGCCCGCCGGAGTCGATCAGCTCCAGCAGCAGCCGCACAGCGCTCTCTGCCAGGGCCCCGGTGGGCTGGGCCAGAGTGCTGAGGCGGATTTTCGGCAGGGAGGCGTATTCGATATCGTCATAGCCCAGCAGGGAGATCCGGCCGGGAATGTCCAGTCCCAGCTCGTCTGCCGCCTGGAGGACACCCAGGGCCATGGCGTCGGAGGGAGCGAAAACCGCCGTCTGCGGGAAGGGGCGGGCGAACACCTGCCTGGCCAGCCGGTAGCCGTTGGGGGCGGAGGAGACGGCGCCGGGGTTGAAGACGGTCTCCACCTCCATGCCCCGCTCCCTGGCGATGGTGAGAAAGCCCTGGTGCCGGAGCACATGGGTGACGCTGTCCCGCCGGGGGCCCAGATACAGCACCCGCCGGTGCCCCAGCCGGGAGAGGTATCCGGCCGCCATGGCGCCGCCTACATAGTTGTCGGTGCTGACAGCGTTGATCCGCTGAAGCGTGGCGGTCGGGGACACATCCCCCAGCAGCACGGAGGGCGTCCCCCGTGCGTGGCGCCGCAGCAGATCGGGCGCGGCGCTGCTGGCACTGACCAGCAGAATGCCGTCCACCCGGTGACTTACCAGAAAGTCGAACAGGGCGGCGGTTTCGCTGCCCCCTACCCGGCCGCAGCACAACATGATCTGGTAGTCCTGTTCCTGGGCGTAGCGCTCCAGGTGCAGCACGATGGAGGCGTGAAAAGGGCCGGAGAGCTCCGGCAGAATGACGCCCAGCACGCGGGTCCGGCTGGAGACTAGGCTCCGAGCCAGCAGGTTGGAGCGGTAGCCCTGTTCCCGGCACACCTGGAGCACGCGCTCCCGGGTCTGGGAGTTGATCTCCGGCGCATTGTTCAGCGCCCGGGAAACGGTGGTGACGGAGACCCCGGCCAGCCGGGCAATGTCCCTGATGGTCATGCGGGCCATAAAAGTCCTCCTTCTGCTGTGCAGCTTTTTTCATAAAAGCATTATACCAGAATGCCGTTCCGGAAGATACTGGAGAAAATATATTAAAAACCCACAAAAACATGGTAAAACAGACGAAGAAACTTGACAGTTTCCCTGCCGGAATGGTATCTTAAAGGTGCTATTGGAAACGTTTGCACAAATAGGAGGGAGAACGGGATGCGGCGGACGACCATTAAGGACGTGGCAGCGCTGGCCGGGGTCAGCCCGGCCACTGTGTCCCGGACTCTGGACGACCGCCCGGAGATCAGCGCAGAGACCAAGGAACGGGTCCGGGCCGCCTGCGCCCAGCTGGGATACGTGCCCAACGCCGCCGCCAAGGGGCTGACGGGGCAGGCCACCCACACTCTGGGGGTAGTGGTGCCGGACGTGTCCAACCCCTACTTCACGGGCATCGCCACTGCCATTGAGGAGACGGCAGCGGAAAACGGGTACCGGGTGCTGTTGAGCAACTCCCTCCAGGAGGAGGGACGGGAGCTTCGAGCCATCGAGAACTTTCTGGCCCGGCAGATCGACGGCGTGCTGATCTCGCCCCTGTCCCGGGAGAGCCAGGCCAAGCACGCCGACCTGCTGGAGGGCACTCCCTGCGTGTACCTGGGCGTGAACCACGGGGAGAAGTGCAGCTATGTGATGGCGGACAATGAGGCGGGGGCGGCCATCGCCGTCCGGTATCTGCTGCAGCTGGGCCACCGGGACCTGGTGTTTTTGGGTGGGCGTGCGGACTCTCTCACCCGTGTGCAGCGGGTGCGGGGCTTTCGCCGGGCGCTGAGAGAGCACGGGCTCTCCGGCCGGGTGCTGCCCGCGCCGCCGGACACCCGGGAACTGCGCCAGTGGGCCTATGAACAGGCGTTGGCACTGTTCGGGGAGCGGACGCTGCCCCACGCCGTGCTGGCATTTTCAGACCTGACCGCCCTCAGAATTTTGGAGGCGGCGGAAGAGCGGGGGATCCGGGTGCCGGAGGACCTGTCCCTGGTGGGGTATGACAACGTCTCCTACGCCGCCATTCCCCGTATCCATCTGACCACTGTTTCGCAGCATAAATTTCAGCAGGGACGCATCGCCGTGGAGCGGCTGCTGTGCCAGATTCAGGGGGACCGGCGGCCGACGGCGGACCTGCTCCAGCCGGAGCTGGTGGTCCGCTCCACCTGCGCCCCCAGAACACAAGGAGGAAGGACACTATGAAGGGTATCCCCAATACGGAGCGCCAGCGCCTGGGTGCGCTGCTGGACCACGAGACGCAGGAGACGGTGATGGCCATGATCCCCCAGTTTTCGGAGACGGAGATCGGCGCACCGGTGCCGGCCCCGGCGGAGGTGCCGGAGGAGCTGGGCCTGCTGGTGTTCAATATGGAGCGGGGCGTCCACCTGGAGGAGCTGGGCGACTTTCTTCAGGACTGCCCGGGCGTCCGGCCCCTGGATGTGGTGCTGGCCAATGAGCTGGATGATGGCTGCGTCCGCTCTGGCGGCCGGAACACCGCTCGAGAGCTGGCGGAGCGGTTCGGCTGGAACTACGCCTACGGCCTGGAGTTCATCGAGCTGGTGAATGGGGAGGACCCCAAGGGCTTCCACGGAAATGCGGTGTTCTCCCGCTGGCCCATCCGGCGGGCGTGGACCGTGCGGCTGCCGGAGCAGTACAACTGGTACTTCGACCGCCAGCGCCGGATTGGCGGGCGATGCGCGGTGATGGCGGAGCTGGATGTGGGCGGTCGGCCTCTGGGCGTGGCCTCCATCCACCTGGAGAACCGCACCCATGGCGAGGGACGGCGGCTCCAGCTGGAGGCGGTGCTCCGTGCGGCGGAGGAACTGCTTCCCGGCATTCCGGTAGTGCTGGGGGGAGATCTGAACACCAACACCTTTGATGGCCGGGACAAGGACGCCATCCGGGAGATCGCGGGGAGTCCGGCACTCCAGAGCCGCTGTCTGGAAGACGTGGCGCAGTATGAGGCTGCCCTGACGGCGGCGGAGGCCATGGGCTACCGGGCAGTGCCGGAAACGCCCGTCCTGACCCGGCGCAAGCCCCTGCCGGGCGGCGGATGCCTGGGCCTGCGGCTGGACTGGCTGCTGCTGCGGGGGATGACACCCACCAAGAGCCGCACCCTCTCTACCCGGACGGCGGACTGTGGCTTTGCCCGGCCGGATTCCGCCCTGGCCCGCTTTGCGGGGGAGGAGCTCTCGGACCACAACGCGGTATGGGCCGCCTGCCGGATGGGAGTGAAGGACGCGAAGTGAATCGGCTCTTGGAGAGCGGCTGCCGCAGGCAGCCGCTTTTTTGTCCCGCAGGCCGTGAAAAAGCCTGCGGCAGAAGGGGCATTCGCCCCGGCCCTACATGAATAGAGGGCCGGAGCGGGCCCGGAAATTTACAATAATTGTGTTTTGTCTGACCGAATATGGGTATCCTATTGGACAGCGTGAGTTGTTTATGATAAAAGGGCATAAAACTTCATGGGCAGTGGGGCGCCGCGAAAATCAGCTGCCCCGGCGGCGCATGAAGTTTTCGCGCGTGTGGGCTGTCCCGGTCCGTGCGCTGAAATTTCAGGCCGCGCCGTGGTCGGCGGCACACGGCCCTTTTGCGATGCGCCTGCATCGCAAAACGAGAGAGAAAGAGAGAGGAATGCACCCATGCCCAGAAAGACGATCCAGAAGAATCTTGCATACGACACGGAGCGGCAGCTGTATTACGCGGTGTTCCGGCAGGACGGACGGCGCTATACCCGCACCTACCGCACCAGGGAGGAGGCCCAGGCCGCGCTGGAGGGGAACTCCTGTGCCGACCGGCGCCTGCCGGGGAAGGACTGCACACTGGGGGAGTGGCTGACCTTCTGGCTGGAGGAGGTGGTGGCCCGGGACCGGGCGGAGAGCACGCTGTACGCCTACCGCAACATGGCACGCTGTCATGTGCTGCCTGCCCTGGGAAGGATCCCTCTGGCGGAGCTGACGCCCCTGCGTATCCAGGGCTATCTCTATGAGAAGATGAACCAGGGCCTGTCCCCCAACACGGTCATCAAGCACTATGTGATGCTGACCACGGCCCTGGGCATGGCGGTGCGGCTGGAGATGCTGGAACGCAGCCCCAGAAGAAGGAGGCCCGCTTCAGCTTTTACTCCCCGGAGCAGCTGCAACTGCTGTTCTCCGCCGTGTCCGGCACGATGATGGAGCTGCCGGTGAAGCTGGCGGCCTATCTGGGCCTGCGGCGCAGCGAGATCTGCGGCCTGCGGTGGGAGAATGTGGACCTGGAGGCGGGGCTGCTCTCCATCCGGGAGGTGCGCACAGAGGTGGGCGGCAGCGTGGTGCTGAAGTCCCCCAAGACCCGCACCTCCGCCCGGCGGCTGTGCATCACCCAGCCCAGTCTGAGCCATGCCATGGCCCAGCTTGAGGAGGAACTGGGGACGGAGCTGTT
>ERZ772863.2923-NODE-2923-length-10628-cov-7.834673_pt1 | contig 10628 bp, 10 predicted proteins | sample MGYA00512134_ERZ772863 | MGnify/ENA primary metagenome ERZ772863 (study PRJEB29015, sample SAMEA2737659) | human gut metagenome | biome: human gut; feature: human-associated habitat; material: faeces | place: China | collected 2012 ...
ACACCCAAATATACACCCAATTATTGAGATAGCAAAAGACATTTAGAAACATTTAGTTTTACTCTATGTTGTAATTTGCACTTGATTATCAGTTGTTTGCGGTTTTATGAGATTCTGTGAAAGTATAAGTTCGAGAGCCTGTCTCTCCGCTGGAAAGAATTGCAAAACAAAAAAAATCCCTGTAAATTAATACTTTACAGGGATTTTTTGTTTTTGGTGCATGGCAAAAATAAGCATATCAAAGCATTCTTTCGGCTCAGTAGCTTTTTAGTGGGGATTATTTTTTATACTCGTGAAGTATTGCTTACCCATAGCTTCCATTTAAAAAGAATATCGGTAGGAAACAGACGTAAAAGCATCGCTTGTGTCATAAATAAAAATGAAAGGAATCTTGCATCCACAATCTAACATTGTTTTGGTGTGAAACAAACTCTTTTTTACGTTTATGCAATAGTAGGAACATGGCCGTCAATTTATTGATGATGATGTTTTTATGATTCAGAGAAAAACTTACCAGTTGAGCTTAAAAAACTGGATTTTTATTTCAATATATACCATTAAAATGATACTTTTGCGTACGAAGAGTTCTTTGAAGGTTACGTAACATGCAGAAGAATAAAGCAATAGATAACTGACTAATTTGTAACCTATTAATACAATGAGTCGGTAATTGCAATTCATTTTCAACCACTTAGATCTTTTCGTCTTTAATATGTTTAAGTTAATAAATAATCCTTATGTTATAATAATGACCAACAGATCTGCAACACCTGTATTATTTGGATTCGATTTTCAAGCAAATGCGGCAATAGTATTAATGCTTGAGAATATTAAATATATGACTAGCATTCGTTTAGAAGGATATGAAGATATAGAAATCAATCTAAACGATGGTAGTAGTGTTCTGGCTCAAGCAAAGGCTGTCGTTAATAGCAGCACAGATTTTTCAAATGTTATATCAAACTTGAAAAAAACTATAGTATCTTTATCTGAGGCAGAACATAAATCTCATTCAGTAAAAGAACTTATATACATCACAAATTCCCCAAATCCTTTTAACGAGAAGCAATTAAATCCAATATTTTATGGTGTTGCCCAAAGGAGTTATGATTCATTACCGCAAGCTTTGAAGAATAAAATATCTAAAATTATTTCAAGTATCGACAAACCGCTTGATACGAGTAAATTTAAGATACAAATTTTACCTTTTGAAACAGATAATGAAAATGAAAGATATAAATGTGTCATGGAAGCTATTAGTAATTTCATTCCTCAATTAGGCAATATATCTATAGCAAAAGATATTCTACATAAGATTTGGGTTAATGATGTTTTTAGAAGTGGTACTAAAAGATCTTCTGATATAAAATTAAGCAAGAAGGATATTATATGGCCTGTTATAGTTCTTATAACCCAAAATTGGAATTATGATGAGGATGATTATGATGATTCTGAATTTGATGAAATTTCAAGGAGTTACGAAAGCATTATCAATACATGTACTGAAAGATATGAATTTGTTACAAAGGTATTATATGCGTATAATAGTTTTCACAAAGAAGCTAAACACAGTGAAAGAAAACAAAAATTTATAGAAACGGAAAGTAGTAAATTTTTATATCTTTTTGATGGGGAGGAAATATCCTTATCTACTACTTTAAAAGAAAAGTTATTGCAAATTATTATTCGGAATATTTTAAAGAAAAGAATTCAAATTGATAATATAAAGAATGCTGTTAATTTATGATTATTAATTCAATACATATTGAAGAGAACGGAGTTAAGCGTTTTATTACTTTCTCAGATAGGAATAATCTTATTCATAGTTATGCAAATAGTAAAGGTAAAACCACGCTATTAAGACTTATGTTGTATTCGATTGGGTATAGTGTTCCTAATACAAAGCATATCAAATTTGAGAATTGTAAAGTTGAGAGCCAAATTACTCTAGACAACGGTGAAGTTTTATTATTATATCGTGAATCTAAAGATTATATTGAATTAAAACGAAATAATTCAGTCTCAACATATATTTTGCCAAGTGATGAATTTGCTTTGCATAAGATTATTTTTAATGCAAATAATATTGAACTAATAAATAATCTTTTAGGCGTATTTTATTTTGACCAAGAGAAAGGTTGGACTTTACTTAATAGAGGAGTTGTTATTGGAAGTATTCGCTTTAATATTGAGGAACTTATTAGAGGAATTGCAGAAATTGATTGTTCTGATTTATACAGACAAAAAGAAGCTAAAAAACAAGATTTGTTGAAATATAAACAAATGTTTAGTGTTTCTAAATATCAAGAAACTATTGATGCAGAATTGAATAATCTTGCAGAGGAGTCTTATAGTTCAATGATTGACAGTAAAATTAATCAATGCAAGATTCAACATAATTTATTAAGAAAAGAATTATGCAGAATAGATAAAGTCCTAAAAGAGAATAAGCATTTCAGAAATTTTATAGCTGAAATAGGTTTATTAGTAAAAACTCCCAATGGAGATACTATTGCTGTAAAAGAAGATAATATAGTAGGTCTTAATGATGCTATAGATTTTCTTATAGCAAAGCGTAAACTAATAGCGTCACAATATAATCAGATTCAATCAGAAGTATATAAATTAGAGAAGGAACGTAGATTTGAGAAACAACAGTTATCTTTTTTTGATAATATTGAAACTATTTCCGATATTTTTGATAAAAGAATTTCTACTATTCCTATTAATGAAGTTGCAGTAAAAAAGGGAATAGCAAAGTTAGAGAAAGAGATTGCCGAAATTAATTTAAGAATAAAGGATTTAACACGTGCCGCAAATAGTGTCATAACCCCAATATTCTATAACACAAAAAAGTATCTCATTGAATTAGGGTTAGATGGGGATTCTATTTCAGAAAAATATTTGTTTACATCCAATTTAAAAGAATTATCTGGAGCCATTCTGCATAAAACAGTTTTTGCTTTTAGATTGGCATGTTTATTGGAAGTCGAAAAACACTTAAATATAAAATTGCCAATAATTCTTGATTCTCCGAGTGGAAAAGAAATTGATAAACATAATATAGAAGTAATGATTGATATATTAAAAAGAGACTTTTCTCATAATCAAATAATTATTGCATCAATATACGAATATAAGTTAACAAATATCAACAAGGTCACTATTGTTAATAGATTAATAGAGTAATATTATGTGTGAATTTGAAACAGCGACTGATGCTCCTATAACATATGCCGAGCTAGAGGTACTTATAAGATTGATTATTGAAGATTTTACTTTACTAAAAGCTGCTGAAATAAAAAAAGAACTTCATAATTTATCAGATGATAAAGTTGCTACTATTGGACTTTCAGTACAGGATTTTATTGATTATAATACCAAAATAAATAGCTTAGGTAAAAGTGCTTTTACTTATTTGTTTCATATAAATTGCCTATTGCGAAAATTTGTTGAGAAGTCAATTGTTAATATAGTGCCATCATTAGGAGGTTTACCAATATTGAGTGACAAGTATGTGTCTCTTAATACGCCCCCTTCAGAGAATGAATGGATGAAAATAACATCTTATGCAGAGTTCTTAGGTCTTGATTATGTTCGAGAAAAAAATTTCTCCTTTTACTGCAATGATAGTGGTGTGTGATAAAAAAGGAGATGATCATATTGGTAGCGGGGTGCTTATTTCTGCAAATCATATTTTAACATGTTCTCATGTAGTAGATAATGTAAAGGTTAAAGGAACTATAGTTAATAATAAAGAATACACAATTAAAAATATATATAAATCGGAATCTAAAGATGTTGCAATTATAGAGATTTTAGACTGTTCATTAAATCCAGAAAATGATGTAATTTTTAGTGATGGGCAAGTATTAGAGCCAATTCTAACATTTGGTTATCCTCCTATTTCAAATATCAGGGAAACACCGTTAATTGTTCAGAAAGGTGAAATAAATGCTATTTCAACTAACTATTTTGGTCATAAATGTTTAATATATTCTTCTATTGTACGTCCTGGTAATAGTGGTGGCCCTATATTTTCAGATAAAGGTTATTTTGTAGGGATGGTGACAGAACATCTTGAGAGAAAAACACTCTTAAACACTATTTCGATTGACAAAGAGAAGCTCGTAGAGGAACAAATAGAATCTATTTGTCAGCAGATTAATTCTATCCCACAAGTGGTCCCATTTTATGCAGGATTAACTGCTAAAGAAATATTTGAAGAGCTTAAATTATTAAAACCAGAACTTACAGTTTCTTATAAATGGTAATAATCATTTTTGATAAGTATTAAAACGACACAATGATTTGGAACTATGAGTCGAAAAATGTATCTTTGTAATGTAATGATAAAGTTTAGACAAGCGAAAGTCTATGAGTGACACAAAAAGACAGTTTTCAGTTACTAAATCGTTACACTTGAAAAATTGAACTGAATTAAAATGTTGATTCATAAGGATTTTGGAGAGAAAGGTTCATAATCCTGTCTCTCTGCTGGAAAGAATTGCAAAACAAAGAAAAATCCCCTGTAAATTAATACTTTACGGGGATTTTTTGTTTTTGGTGCATAGCAAAATAAACATATCAAAGCATTCTTTTATTTTTCAGATTTATAGCTATCCTGTAATCCAGTACTGAATATTTCTCGTAAGGCGATACGTAATCCGTTTGTAAATGATTCTTTGATATATAAAGAATTTGTGGGGCAGTTTTTGGCACATAATTGGCATTGAATGCAGTTTTCTCCATGTATGGGCAGTATGGCATCTTTCTTTTGAAAAACATTCATGGGGCAGACATTGATGCATTTGCTGCATTGTATGCAGGAGCTGATATTAAGAAATACTACTTTGTTGTTTGCTATCTTGTTTTGTTTTTCACGAAAAAAGACAATGCCTTGTTTGCTTTCTGTTACGGTTGAGGAGGTGATGACGGACGAAAGAGGATGTAGTTTGCATTGCAGTTTTTCAGCAAACAGCCGGGCTTTGAATAAATCATTCGTGTTAGGTCTGTTTTTATTATAGCCGTTTATCAAGACCCAAGGACCTGTTCGGTCAAAGCCCACACAGGAGAACTCATCAACAAGATTGGCTTTCTTCTGTTTTATGATATTTTTCAGTGTTCTGTGGTAATTGCCCAAAAACGGACGACAGCGGGTGGAAAATATGAATATGTTTTTTCCTTGTAAAGGCAATGCTGAAACGAATCGTTGCAATCGGATGGCATGTTGACCAAAATGTATTGCTGAACCGATTCCTATTAAATCGTACTGTGATAAATCAAAATCGGATATTTTGGTTTCTATTGCTATCAAGTCGGCAGAAAGAGTTGCTGCTATGCTTTCGGCAATTTTTAATGTATTTCCGTTATAGGTGGATGAATAGAATATGACTGTTTTCATTTGATTTTTGATATTAAGAATGTATCAATGTAATCAGAGATAATATTTTTCAGTTCCTCCCATGCTTCCGGCTGGCTAAAATCTATTCCATTGAACATATTATATTGCCGGGTAAATAATATGATATAGTTAATCGCGGCTATGATAACAGTAATATAAAAATTGCAATTATGGCAAGTCTTTCCTAATCTCTTTTCCAACTCCAACTGTAACTTATGACCGTTCTTCTCCCGCTCTGCCTGTATTGTCCGAAATGATGATTTTCCTGATAATTCCCATACATACAATTCTTGCATAAGATGACTATCTTTCAGATATTCCAATTGCTTTAATAGTATTGTTTTTATTATATCCTTAAGATTAGCGGTTGTAACCTGTGCTATCTGACCGGCAAACTCGGAATAGGCAAATGAATAAAAATCATATTGCTTCGCCCAGGCTGCCAACAGCCCGTCTAAACCACCAAAATAACGGTATATCAAAACTTTGTCACATTGTGCCTTCTTTGCAATACGGTTAATACCTATTTGGGTAAAACCTTCTTCTTCAATTATTTTGCTGACTGCTTCAAGCAATCGCTTTTCCGTTTCTTTTAATTCCATAATTTATATTTGTCACTATTTGGTGACAAATATAAGTAACCATGTGGTGACATCAAAGAAATACACTTTTTATTTTCATTATTGGCCGTTATCTGTTGATGTAAGAGTTTGTGGAAAAGTCTGTTTTTATAGGTATCCAGCTATCTACTAAGGCCTGATGTTCTTTCATCCATTGGCGGACGGCATAGGTTTCCGTTTTGTGTGTTTTTTCTATAGTGGCCATCAGCGAGCTGATTTGCTGGTCGTCTAGTCGGATATTTCGTAAAAGTTCGGCAACAAACGGATATTTTTCACTAAAATCTTTCCAGACTACAGTATGGATGGATTCAGCTTTTCCATATATCTGTTTGGGGTCATTGAGTATTTTCAGCTTATAGCGTCCGAACATCCAGTGTGGAGTCCAGCCGGTCACTACTATCCATTCTTTTTTTCGGATTGCTTTATCTAATGATGTGGTCATGGCAGGGGCGCTTGCGGTCATCAGTTTATAGTCCAAACCATATTCGTTTAATGCTTTTTCGGTTGTTTTCATGATTCCGGCTCCTGCATCAATACCGATGATTTGACTGGAGAACTTATCTTTATGTCCGTTTAATTCTTCAATGGATTGAATGGTGACATATTCTGGTACTACTAGACCGATGCGTGCATTATCGTATACATTGCCGATGACTTCCAATTTGTCTCCGTATTGCTCCATATAATCATGCATGGTTACCGGTAGCCATACATCCATGAATACATCCGCTTTTTTGCGCGATAAAGATGCGAAGATAGGAGCTAAATCAGCATTCAGCATCCGTACATCGTAGCCATGTTCTTCCAATATCACTTTTATCAGATAAGACATTGCGATGCCTTCTGACCAGTTGGCATAGGCTATGCTGATTTTCTTATTGTCATTGAGGTTACCGCAAGCTGTCGGCAGCAAGGCTGCCAACAACAGTACGGCTATTATTTTCAGTCTGTTCATATCGTTTATTTCTTTTCAGTTCTATAATTTTTTCTTTTTGCCTTGTGCCATACCTTGGGTGATACGGTCCAACACAATAGCTAATATAACGACGGCTATCCCGCCTTCAAATCCAAGTCCTATTTTCATTTGGGTAATTCCTTTCAATACAATTTCTCCCAAGCCGCCGGCGGAAATCATAGCGGCAATCACCACCATGGACAGAGACATCATGATAGTCTGGTTTATTCCTGTCATTATAGTGGGCAGCGCCAGGGGTAGTTGTACCTTGTAGAGTAACTGCCAGGGAGTGGCACCGAAAGAGCGGGAAGCTTCTACCACGTTTTTCGGAACTTGGCGGATGCCGAGCCCGGTTAGCCGCACTACAGGCGGCATGGCGAAGATAACGGTTGCAAATGCGCCCGGTACGGTACCCAAACCAAAGAATAGTACCGCCGGAATCAGGTATACAAAAGCGGGCATGGTTTGCATGAAGTCCAGTATGGGACGCATGATTTTATTACACCGATTGCTGTTGGCAGTCCAGATGCCTAATGGCACGCCCAGCAGCAGTGCAAGACAAGTGGATGACAATACGAGGGCTAATGTCTGCATGGTTTCTTCCCAAAAGCCCATTCCGTAAATAAGCAATAGTCCCAAAATGGTAAATACGGCTGTTCCTTTGCCCGACTTTATCCAGGCAAGAACTGTCAAAGCGATGATGGTAATGTAAAAGGGGATGCCGTACAGTACGTGTTGGAAACTGTCTATAAAACCGCCGATACCTATGCTCAGAGTGTCGAAGAATGTAGCGAAATGGTTAGTGAGCCAGTTGATGGCTGTTTCTATATATTGTCCTATGTTTATCATAATTCTATTGCGTTTTGAATGATTTCATTAATTTCTTCCTTGTTTTTTCCGGTCACTTCGATGATGAGTGACGACAATGGAACTACTCCCTGAAATTCCCGGTTCTCGTTTACTACCCAGATAGGAGAATTAGTGCGGGTCATAAGCGGCAGGATGTCCTCGAGTATGGTATCGCTCAGTACAGAGTGTACTTCGTGATGTACAACGGTGTCTATCGAACGGATTTGCTCTTTTCGCAGCTTTAGCAGGTCATTTAGTCTGACCTCTCCAACCAGTATATTGCCGGCATCTACCACCGGCAGGACAGTGAGGTTACGTTCTCGCATTTTGCGGATCAATACCTCGGGACCTTCTTTCTTCAGTCTCGCCACAAGCGGTTTGTCTGCCATAATGGAACTGGCGGTGATTATTTTGGAGCGGTCTACATTTTCTACGAAACGTTCTACGTAGGCATTGGCAGGTTCGGTCAATATTTCTTCGGAAGTACCTGTCTGTACAATTTCACCGTCTTTCATGATGGCGATGCGGTCGCCCAGCTTGATGGCTTCGTTCAGGTCGTGAGTAATAAAAACAATTGTCTTTTTCATTTTCGACTGTAGGGTCAGTAATTCATCTTGCATCTGTACACGTATCAGTGGATCAAGGGCGGAAAAAGCTTCGTCCATAAGCAACACTTCCGGGTTGTTGGCAAGGGCGCGTGCCAAGCCAACACGTTGCTGCATGCCACCGGAGAGCTGCCCTACCATTTGGTTTTCATATCCTTTCAGTCCAACTTGTTGCATGCACTCCATAGCTTTCTTTTCACGTTCTTCTTTTTCTACTCCTTGCAGTTCCAATCCGAAAGTAATGTTGTGCAAAACGGAGCGGTGGGGTAGTAAGCCGAAGTGCTGAAATACCATGGCAAGTTCCTTTCTGCGTATTTGCAGCAGTTGTTGCTTTGAAGCCTTCGAAATATCAGTATCGTTGATTATTATTTCTCCTGAAGTGGGACGTATCAGTCGGTTGATGCAGCGCAGCAAGGTCGACTTTCCACTGCCGGAGAGTCCCATTATTACGAATATTTCGCCTTCGTTGATGGATAGATTGGCATCTTTTACGGCAACGGTACATCCGGTTACCTTTAATATTTCCTCTTTAGTTTTGCCTTCTTTCAGCATTTTCTCTGCTTTATGCTTTTCTTTTCCAAAGATTAGATATAGGTTTCTAATTTCGATTTTACTCATAATAATATTGTTTTATTTTAATATAGTTTCTGGTTCACATTTTATTTTCACACCGGACGGGTTTATTTAACTCGGATTGTTTCGGGACGGGACGAGTAAATATGGAATTAAAATGAGGGATTTGTCGTTTTACTGTTATATAAACGGATTGTCGTTTTGTTTTGTTCAAGGAGATATAAAAAACGTCTCATTTTTGTAAGCAATATGGAAGTGATAGAATTTATAGATAGTCTTTTTTTTAGGAAAGCTACTTGGATTTGGCTTAATTTTGTATGCGTTCGACAGATTATTTATACCAAATATTTGGTGGTTTCGAAAACTTCCTTTACTTTTGCGCCCCGAAAAGGAGAGGTGCTCGAGTGGTTGAAGAGGCACGCCTGGAAAGCGTGTATACCCCAAAAGGGTATCCGGGGTTCGAATCCCCGTCTCTCCGCTGGAAAGAATTGTAAAACAAAGAAAATCCCTGTAAATTAATATTTTACGGGGATTTTTTCGTTTTTGGTGCGTAGCAAAAATAAGCATATCAAAGCACAAAAAACGTAACGATTTTAATAGAATTAAGGATCATATCCAATCCTTTAATTCTTTATAAAGGAATAATATACCCAATAGATAAAAATCCAAGCCATATCTCCGGCAAGCAGACTGATAATTCGTTGCCTGAATTTTAAATCATACTTTTCCGCTTTCAACTGTTTTAGTTTGGGAAAGAAGTCGCTTGGCAGGTAATGCCTTTTAAACAAGTAAAACGGGGCGAACATAAACATGAAGAGCAATTCCCACCATTTATAGCTGATATTCCTGTTCCTTTCGTTACGCTTGTCCATGCGTGCCTGTTCTGCACGTGCGGCGGCATCCAGCCTTCGCATGAAGGCTTCCTCTTTCTCTTCCATGATGTCGGCTATTATCTTGTCGTCCACGCCTCGGTTATATAGTTCCAACTTCGCCTGCTGTACCTGTTTGTCGGTATATTCGCCTGTCACGTTATTGGCAATCAGTAATAACTCATCTGTTACATATTTTTTAAATTCTTTATTCATTACATCTAATGTTTTGGTAAGGGATACTTTGACTATTGTGATAAACGTTTTCCATTTCCTTGTATTTTCCAACGGAAGTCGGAAGGATTGAAAGCGATAGTCAACGAATCTATTTCTTTTTTAGTTTATAAATATAAGGTAATGAAAGGTTTTCTGCAAATGAAATTCTTGCTACGCCCATATCATAGTTGACTCTTATCGACAAAGGAATATCCGGGTCTTCATACCAATATTCAATGACTGGATACAATGAACCATCCTCTGTAGAATCAGTTTCTGAAGAGATGTAAGCATAATCGGATATGGAAGCATAACCTTTATATACATCTACCTGCTCCCCCTTTTCGATAGAAGATAGAGCGAAATAAATCCTTTTTTTATTGATTCTTTTGATTATTAACTCTTGATATACCGTGTTATTCTTATAGCACAAGGTATCTGTATCCAATACTTGGCCTATAACTGTCATAGACGGAAACAAGAAGACCTCAAATCCGCAACTAAGCTCTTCAGCGTCCTTCTTGCGTCTAAACGTCC
>ERZ772863.2930-NODE-2930-length-10590-cov-2.214333_pt1 | contig 10590 bp, 7 predicted proteins | sample MGYA00512134_ERZ772863 | MGnify/ENA primary metagenome ERZ772863 (study PRJEB29015, sample SAMEA2737659) | human gut metagenome | biome: human gut; feature: human-associated habitat; material: faeces | place: China | collected 2012 ...
GTGCCAATAATTTTCACCTTGATGGCACAGCCGTGCCCTAGGGATGGCAAAAGAGGTTGTAAGAATGAAAAAAATGGCGGATTCGCTATTTTTCCCGGTAAAAAGTGAGTACCAAAACGAATTCCATCCGTAATAAGAGTAAACAGGTATCTCGTGAATAAGAAACAGGACATGGTTGAGAAGGATTCATTTCGGCAAGCCGGAGAAGATTTGTTGCGTAAAGTTCGTGAAGAGGAGCGAGTGGATTCGCGACTGGCACTTTCTTCTTGGCAGAAGTTGGAGGAACGTTTGAATGCTCCCCGTAAGACCTCTGTTTTACGTATACGCTATCTTGTTTCTTCCGTAGCGGCCGCCGTCATGTTGCTTCTTGCCGTGGGATGTTATTTTTGGATAATGGGGCATGATAAATCTTCATTGCCTTTTGCCTTGTTGGAGGAAAAGAATGTTGGCGCCTTGCCGGGGGATGAGATTCTCTTGGTGAAGGATCAAGGTTGGGTTCAACTGAAAGATGAAGCTACGGTAATTTATGATACGGTAGGCAAATCAAATGTAGAGGAACACCAAATAGAAAAGAATGAGCAAGAAACTAAAATTGATGAGCCGGATCAAATAATAGTACCGAAAGGACGGCGTGCGAATATCGTATTTTCAGATGGTACTAAAATGTATATTAATGCAGAGACTCGGGTGATTTTTCCTACGGTTTTTGCTAAAGATAAGCGGGAGATATTAGTGGATGGAGAGGTCTATTTGGAAGTTGCTGCGGACCCTTCTCGCCCTTTTATTGTTAAAACGAGTACGATCGAGGTAAAAGTGCTTGGCACTCGATTCAATGTGTGTGCTTATCGGGATGAACCTGCGGCTTCCGTTGTATTAGTGGAAGGACAGGTCGAGGTGAAAAATGGCGATAATGGTAAGAATGTGCTGAGCCCTGATGATATGCTTGAGTTAAAGGGTAAAGAAATATCGATCAAAAAGGTAGATGTCTTTGAACATATTTGTTGGAAAGATAACTTGATGCTGTTAAATGATCGTAAGGTTGGAGAGGTCTTAAATCGGTTGTCTCGTTATTATGGCCGGACTATTTTATTTGGCAAAGAGATAGGTGAAATACCTATTTCAGGAAAATTGGACCTGAGAGAGAGCTTGGAGGAAGTTGTTGAGATTATTTGTCAATCTCTTTTTCTACGCCAAGAGAGAGACGGGGAGAATAATATAATTTTATTAAAATAATTTGCCTATGGGAAAGGAATGATCTGTAAGCGTGTTTGCATTTACAAGAGAGCCAGAAGATACTGCCATATCTTCCGGCTCAAGAGCTTTGTTTAATCAATAATTACGTACTAAAGAAAAAACATTACAAAGGTATGAAGAAAAAAGAAGATTTCTGCCGAGAATCAAATCATTTTCTCAAAAGTCTTGGTTTAGCCTTATGTCTGGTAAGTTTTGGAGGATCTGCGATATATGCGTCTTCCCTATATGCGCAGCGGACTATGCTAAGCATTCAAATGAATGATCGTACGGTAGAAGATGTATTTGAATACATTGAGAAAAACAGTGAGTTTATTTTTGTGTATCATGGTTCTAACATTGATTTGCATAGGAAAGTTAATCTGGATGTTCGGGATCAGTCTGTAGAGATAATATTAGATAAATTATTCAGCGGAACGGATATTGAGTATATTATTAATAATCGTCAAATAATCGTACGTCGAGACACGAAAAAAGAGGATTTACCGATTGCTAATCAACAGACGAAAAAGGTAAAAATAACAGGTGTCGTGAAAGATGCTCACGGGGATCCAGTGATTGGTGCGAATGTAGTAGAAAAAGGAACGACTAACGGCACTATTAGTGATCTGGATGGAAACTTTTCCTTGGATGTTTCCGCTGGGAATGTGCTAATGGTATCTTATGTCGGTTTTCAAGAAAAAGAGGTTCCTGTTGGGGATAAAAAAGTTCTCCAGATAGTGCTTGATGAAGATTCAAAAGCCTTGGAGGAAGTTGTCGTTACCGCTTTGGGTATTACTCGTTCAGAGAAAGCGTTAGGTTATGCTACACAAAAGTTCAAGGGGGATGAATTGGAGAAAGTTAAGGGCGTGAATATCGCGACGAGTTTAAGTGGTAGGATCTCGGGCATGCGAGTGTATAATTCTACGGAATTTGGGGTCGCTCCTAAGATAAAATTACGTGGAGAGGAGCCTTTGGTCGTCGTGGATGGCGTTCCTACAAATCAAGCGTTTAGTGATTTCAACCAGGATGTGATTGAGAATATCACTGTGTTGAAAGGGGCTACGGCCTCTGCGTTGTATGGTTCCCGAGGTGGTAATGGAGCGATCATGATTACCACCAAGAAAGGGGGTGATAAGGGCTTTTCTATAGAGGTAAATACCAGTAATATGTTTAATGCCGGACAGTTAAAAATACCGGAGGTGCAGACGGCTTATAGCGCCGGGTCTGGAGGTAAATTTGATAATATAGATTATGTCTGGGGCGATAAGTTGGATATTGGTCGTGTTTATACGCAATGGGATCCTATTAAGAAAGAGTATCGGGAAATGGAGTTGACTTCGAGGGGTAAGAATAATTTTAAGAATTTCTTGGAGTTTAGTATGATCAGTAATACTACGGTCAGTGTATCATCTTCTGGTAAGAATGGAAGCATCCGCACTTCTTTGTCTTATTTGTATGATAAGAATCAATATCCGAATTCACGTAAGAATAAATTCTGGTATAATATTGGTGGAGAGCTGAAACTAGGCAATAAGGCGAGCGTGGAAGGTAGTATGAACTTTACGCAGGAATCTGCGCCGAATACGGCTGGGTATGGATATGGTACCGGATATATGTACAATATTTTATTATGGACTGGTCCGGAGTATGATCTGCGGGATTACAAGGATTATTGGCTTGTCCCAAATGAAAAGCAAAATTGGCATTATACGGATTGGTATGATAATCCTTATTTTGAGGCTTATGAGAAGATTAAGTCGATAAATAATTTTACGACGAATGGTTCATTGTCTTTTAAGTACGAGATACTCCCTTGGCTGAAATTGCAATTGCGTGCGGGAGGAGTCGCTTATGCGAATAATAATGTGACTCGTTCTTCGGTGGGAACGATCTCTAAAGGCCGTGGTGGCTGGGAAGACGGAGCGCTGGGTTATTATAAAGAGGGCAAGAAGACTGGTTTTACCATGAATTATGATTTCTTCTTGCTGTTTAATAAGAAGCTGAGTGATTTTAGTGTTGACGGTTTATTGGGAGGTTCTCTTTATTATACGAAAACAAAGAATCTGGAAGCTTCCACGAAGAATGGCTTGTCTGTTCCCGGTTTTTATTCGATAAAAGCTTCCGTAGAAAGTCCGATCGTGGATGCGGAGACTAAGACGAAAAAAGTAAATAGTCTGTTCGGCACGTTGACATTGGGGTATAAGGATACTTACTATCTGGAGGCTACAGGGCGTAATGACTGGTCTTCTACTTTGCCTTCAAATGATAAATCATATTTTTATCCTTCCGTGGGAGTGAGTATTATTCCTTCTAATATAATAAGCTTGCCGGATTGGATACCCTTCTGGAAATTGAGAGGATCGTGGACTGTCTCTAAAACCGATTTAGCTATTTATGATTTAGATCGGGCCTATACGATTAAACAGAATGTTTGGGATGGCTTGAATACGGCTAGTTATCCGGATTATTTGCGTGGCGACGTGAAGCCTATCACGAATCGTACATGGGAAATCGGTACGGGTATTCACTTCTTGCAAGGACATCGCTTGAAATTAGATGTGAGTTATTTCAATAAGTTGACTTATAATAATACGATCAGCCAAAGGATATCTTCCGCTACGGGATATAAATCGAGATTGATGAATATTGACGAAGAATATGTTCGTCGGGGGGTGGAGATTTCTATTGACGCTACTCCGGTGCAAGTCCGTGATTTCTCATGGGATGTGTCGTTGAATCTTTCGACGAGCAAGAGGTATTACGCTAAATTGGATGAGAACTTCAGCCCGGATAATTTGTGGACATACGTGGGCGCTCGTACGGATTCTTATTCATATAAAGGCTATGACAAAGATCCGGATGGTAATTATATTATTAATACGAATGGCTTGATGTCTAGGAGCCAATATAGCTCTTTGATTGGTTATACGGATCCGGATTTAGAGTATGGTCTAGCGAATGTATTCAAGTATAAGAATTTTACGCTGACACTCAATTTTGATGGCCGTATTGGTGGAAAATCATGGTCGAATACGGAATTCCACATGTTGGAAACCGGCGCTCATCCGGATACGGACAATCAATGGAGATATGATGAGGTGGTGAATGGCAAGAAAAACTATGTGGGTGAAGGTGTCAAGATTGTATCAGGTGAGGTCAAATATGATCAATATGGCAGGATTACATCAGATACGCGGGTATTCTCTCCGAATGACATCGAGACTTCTTATGAGGATTTTGTAAGAAGCAGCCATAATAATCCAGATAAATTAGTTCAGAAAAAGACATTCTTGAAATTGAGGGAAATGTCAATCGGATATAATTTGCCGAAGAAGTTTATTAGTAAGTTAAGTATGAATAGCTGTTATGTAGGCTTTATCGGACAGAACTTATTTGTGTTGACCAAAGATTTTAGATTCTCGGATCCGGATGGCTTTGAGGATATTGAGGGCGAGGATATATCTTCTCCATCTATAAGGTATGTAGGTGTAAACTTGAAAGTTGAATTTTAAAAGCTAAACGTATGAAAATTAAAAATATATTGATATGCGGACTGGTTTTGTTGGGTATGGTTGGATGTGATGATTTCGAAAGCGTAAATACAAATCCCGACTCAACTAACAAAGTAACATCTGCGATGTTGGCAACAGAACTGTTACGTGATATTACCACTTATAAAAATGGGAATGGAAAGGATTTTATCCGGGATGAATTGTTAGCTAAGTATTTGTCGTGGACAGAGGCTAATGATATAGATCTGGCATTCAATTTGTTGGGTGGAGCGAATTATGATGCTTTGAGAGATTTGCGGAATGCCTCGAAGATGATTGATTTTGCGACGAATGATGAGTTGAAAAACTCCTATACGGCATTGTCTCATTTCGTACGGGTTTTCTTTTTCTTCAATTTGACAATGCAAGTGGGGGACATACCTTATTCTGAAGCTTTAAGAGCTGAGGATGAAGAGGTGTATTTCCCGAAATATGACTCTCAAAAAGATGTTTTTCTCGGGTTATTGAATGAATTGGATGAGGCGGACCGTCTCTTTAGTGCTGGCACTAATTTTGAGGGTGATTATATTTATGGAGGGGATGTGACGAAATGGCGTAAGGCTGTGAATGTTATGCAATTGAAGTTGCTTCTTAATTTGTATAAAAAGGTCGATGATCCGGATTTAAAGGTTCGGGAAAGAATCAATGAGATTATCAATAACAGACCTGTTTTTGAGTCGAGTGCGGATAATTTCCAAGTTGTGTACTCTAATAAGGCTGGACAGAAATATCCTTATTTTAAGGAAATTAATAGTTTTGTGAATAATGACAGGATGACTAATCTTTTTGTTGATAAATTGAAAGCCTTGAAAGATTATCGTTTATTTTATTATGCGAAACCGACACCGAGCTCAGAAGAGGCCAAGTTGGATCCCTCGGAATGGGATGCTTATGGTGGAGTTGACCCGACCTTACCGGAGTCTGAGATCTTGACTTTTGTGAGTGGGGGAACTGTTTCTCAAATAAATGATCGCTACGAGGAACTGCCGGAGGGCGAGCCTGTATTTTTCTTGAGTTATCAAGAACAAAATTTTATACTGGCTGAGATGGCTCTGAGAGGTTTTATCTCAAAAAGTCCCAAAGAGTATTATGAGGAAGGCGTTCGTTCTTCAATGCGGTTTGTGGCGGATAATACCCCCGATGATGTTATGTTCCATCATAATCGAAAAATAACAGATGCCTATATTCAAGAATATCTCGGAAACCAAGGCGTTAAATTCGCTAGTGATTTTCAAGAACAGTTGAGTCAGATTATTTGGCAAAAGTACATATTGACGTTTCTTCAAACACCTTACAATGCTTTCTTTGAATATCGTAGGACAGGTGTACCGAATATTCCGATAAATCCGAAATCGAATAGGAATATACCTTCTGATAAAATGCCGTTAAGATGGATGTATCCATCGGAAGAGTTGGATTACAATATGGATAATGTCTCAAAATCAATTAGCGACCAGTATGGAGGGTCGGATGACTATATGGGTGTCATGTGGATTTTGAAATGAGAATGTCATGCATATAATTTTCCGGGTCATTTCAAAGGAAAAAAGTGCTCTTTTTTTGTTATTTCTATAAAGATATTTACCTTTGTCTCTATGTTAAGGATAATAACACATATTGAACGCTTGTTGCTGACGCACGATTGTGTGATCTTGCCGAAGTTTGGTGGTTTCGTGCTGCAAACTTTGCCGGCGACGTATCAGGAAGAGGAACATTTGTTCCGGCCGATGCGTAAAGAGGTTATGTTTAATGTCACGCTACAGCATACAGACGGCTTGCTCTCCGAGTCATATATGCAGACGTATGGCGTTGATTACCGGAAAGCTCAGTTGATGCTGGAAGAGGATATCGAGGCTTTGAATGTTTCTTTGGAACAAGACAAGCGGATAACATTGGGGCGAATCGGGCCTTTCTCTATAGGAGAGGAAGGGCAGACCATTTTTACGCCGGGCGATTCTGGGGTATTCAATGCGGATTCGTATGGTTTACCATCGTTTCATTTTCCGGTTTTGCGATCATTGGAGGAGGAGCGGGAAGAGGTTGCTTTACTTGCGGGTAAGAAAAAGAAAGATGTGTTCTATATCCCGGTTAGTCGTAAGTTGATCCGGGTTGTCGCGGCATCAGCTGCTGCTGTCGCATTATTCTTTGTGGTTTCAACTCCGGTGAAAGAAGTAAACCTGTCCGCTTATACAGCTAGTTTTGTTCCTACGGAGATGATAAATTATAGGTTCGAGGAACCTATTTCTCAGCCGGAGGAAATTCAAATATCTCAAGTGGACGAGATGGTAGCGGAGGTAACTCCCAAAATAGAAGCGACTAAGGAGACTGAGATTGCCAAAGCGCCTTCTGCCCCTGAGGTAAGGAAAGAAGTCGCTGTCCCCGCTCCGAAAGCGGAACTCGTGGCGACGAAAAAGATGTATCATATCGTAATAGCGAGTTTCCCGACAGAGGAGCAGGCGAATGAGTATATATCCGGTGTAGACCGCACGCAATGTAAGAATGTAAGCAAGGTGGTTCGTGATGGTAAATATCGTATTTATGCGGATAAGTTTAATAACCGGGCGGATGCCGAGAGCTACATGGCGACACTTCGAAAAATAGAAAAGTATAAAGATGCTTGGCTGTTCATTAGCCGTTAATAAAAAAGCCTGATCGAAAGATCAGGCTTTTTTTTATGACTTGTCGTCGTTTTGTGGCCGGGGCAGTCTTTTCTTCTTCAACCGTCCTGCCTTTCGTAAGGCTTGGTCCAGAATGTACTGGATTTGGCCATTGGTGCTGCGAAATTCGTCCGCAGCCCAAGCTTCGATAGCTTCCATCATATCAGCGTCCACCCGAAGGATGAAGCTTTTGACAGTATTATCTTTTTTGGCCATATACTAGTATTAATATTAAATTCTTACATTAATGATGTAGGGTCCCGGTATTTACGACAGGTTGCGCTGCCTCGTCAGCGCAAAGGACCACCAACAGGTTGCTAACCATCGCAGCCTTCCGTTCCTCATCCAATTCCACAACATTGTCTTGATCCAGTTTGTTCAAGGCGAGTCGAACCATGCTGACCGCTCCCTCCACGATCCGTTCTCTTGCGGCGATAATGGCTTCCGCTTGCTGGCGGCGTAACATGACTCCGGCGATCTCGGAAGCATACGCTAAGTAATTGATACGAGCTTCCAATACCTCAATGCCTGCTATCGCCAAACGACTGTTCAATTCCTCCTCCAGTTTTTGAGCGACCTCCCCGTCATCGGATCGTAAGGTGACGGGATCTTTGCTCTCGTTATAATCATAGGCATACATGCCAGCTATCTTACGGATGGCGGCGTCACTTTGTATCTGCACGAAATTCTCATAATTCTGCATTCGTTGGGATAATTCAGAGGATTCTCCCAGTGATATGAATGATTTATTCGAGGAGATACTAATGGACGAAGAATCGATGTCGAACATCGCTTTATAAGTATCCTTGACTTTCCATACCATCACGGCCCCGATCATAACCGGATTACCGACCTTATCGTTAACCTTGATAGGAGGGACATCTAAGTTACGGGCACGTAACGTGATTTTCTTTTTGCTGTAAAGTGGATTGACCCAGAAAAATCCGTTATCAGTAATTGTCCCTTTATATTTTCCGAAAAAGAGCATTACTCGGGCATTGTTGGGCTCGATTTCCATGAATCCCAATAAACAAACCACTAACAGGCAGAGTCCGACGATGCCGGTGATTACGCTCCAAGTCTCGTTGGTGTCTGCGATTAAATAGCAGCAGAGACCCGATAGAGCCAATAGGAGAAAAAGAGCAATAAACCCCGAGATTCTCAGTCCGTTGAATGTCTTTTCGGTTGCTTTCATGATGATTTGTTTTTGATATTAATTTGATATCACAAAATAAGTGATTTTTATGGAGACTGCCAAATATTTTGAGGGATATTATTAGAGTGATCTGTAAATATTTTCATAGCTTTGTCTCATCTAAAAATTATATACTTGGACTTTCAGTTAGACACGAACAATAAGGAGTTTCAGGATGCCTTGCAACTGATCACCCACACTCGCCAGTCTGTTTTCCTGACAGGGAAAGCAGGGACCGGTAAGTCTACTTTTTTGAAGTATATTTGCAATCATACGAAGAAAAAGTATGTGGTGCTGGCTCCTACCGGAATAGCGGCCATAAATGCGGGCGGCGTTACCTTGCATTCCTTTTTCAAGCTCCCTTTTCGGCCGATGTTGCCGGATGATCCGGATTTAAGTTTGTCTCATGGTCGTATCTTTGAGTTTTTTAAGTATCCGAAGGAAAATTATCGCGGAGGTCGATTTGATCATCATTGACGAGATATCGATGGTGAGGGCGGATATTATTGATTGTGTAGATCGTATCTTGAGGGTCTATTCCGGTAATATGCGATTGCCTTTTGGCGGAAAGCAGCTATTGTTCGTGGGAGATGTCTTCCAGTTGGAACCGGTTGTTCCGTCGGATCAAAAAGAGATATTGAGTTTGTTCTATGCGAGCCCTTTCTTTTTCTCGGCTCGTGTGTTCAAGGACATTAATTTAGTGCCGATCGAGTTGCAAAAAGTGTATCGCCAGACCGATTCTGTTTTTATCAATATATTGGATCGGATTCGTAATAATGCCGCTAGAAAACAGGAGTTGGATACGTTGAACGGTCGTTATTTTCCGTCTTTCGAGCCTCAGAATGAGGATATGTATATCACGTTGGCCACTCGCCGGGATCAGGTTGATTTTATCAATGAGAAGAAGTTGGCCGAGCTTCCCGGAGAAGAGTACGTCTCCGTGGGAAAGATCGAGGGGGATTTTCCGGAATCCTCACTACCTACCCAGCTGAATTTATCCATCAAGGAACAGGCGCAGGTTATTTTTATCGATAATGATTATGAGCGTCGTTGGGTGAACGGGACGATCGGTATGGTATCGGGTATCGATGAGAATGGAAATGTTTATGTCTTGCTGGAGAGCGGTGTAGAACATTTGGTCGAACCTACCTCATGGCGAAATTATAAATACAAATATAACGAGAAAGAGAAACGGATCGAGGAAGAGATTGTCGGTACGTTCGAACAATTGCCGATTCGTTTGGCTTGGGCGATCACGGTGCATAAGAGTCAAGGCTTGACTTTTAGCCGGGTGGTAGTTGATTTGACCGGAGGGGTATTTGCCGGGGGACAAACCTATGTGGCGTTGAGTCGTTGTACTTCATTGGAAGGATTGGTGCTAAAAAGCAAGATCTCTTCCCGGGATATCTTTATCCGGAAAGAGATCGTAGAATTCAGCCAAATATTCAATAACCAAGCATTAATAGAGAAAAGTATCAAAGAGAGCGAGGCGGAATTGCAATATGGTCGGGCGGCTCAGGGTTTTCGGCAGGGTAATATGAAAGAGGCGGTCGAGGCTTTTGCCGCCGCCGTATCTAAACGGAATGAATTGGATAATCCGATGGTACAACGGCTGCTTCGTTTGAAATTGCAAGCGTTGAATAGTCAAAAGGCACAGATTAAGGCTTTGCGGGAAGAGTTGCATTCGCTTCGTGAGACCCAGAAAGAGTATGCGCATGAATATTACTTGATGGGTAACGAGTGCATAACGAAGGCCCATGACGCGAATGCCGCTATTCGTTGTTTTGATAAAGCCTTGAATTTGAATCCGAATTATGTGGAAGCTTGGGTGCGCAAAGGGGTTACTTTATTGGATATAGGTGAGGACTACGACGCTCAGGTTTGTTTAAACAAAGCGGTAAAATTAAGTCCGAAATCTTTTAAGGCCCGCTATAACCGTGGAAAATGCCTATTG
>ERZ772863.2946-NODE-2946-length-10525-cov-2.977268_pt1 | contig 10525 bp, 9 predicted proteins | sample MGYA00512134_ERZ772863 | MGnify/ENA primary metagenome ERZ772863 (study PRJEB29015, sample SAMEA2737659) | human gut metagenome | biome: human gut; feature: human-associated habitat; material: faeces | place: China | collected 2012 ...
GTGCAGGGGCGAGATCGAAACGCCCCTGCCGTTCTCTTGGGGGATCAAAAGGGGGCCTTCTCTCACGTGAGAGAAGGCCCCCTTTTGCTTCAGACTTCACGGAACGCTTCAATGCGATAGCTCCCGTCCGGGCGCACTTCCAGCGTCAACTCATCGTGCGTTCCTTCGCCGTCCTCGCCGCGCGGCGCGCTCCACAGCCGGATGCTGTCGCCGTACTGCTCGCCGCCCATCGGAATAAAGTATCCGGGGCCGAAATCGCTCGCATACTCATAGAATGCATCATACTGTGCGAGGTACGTCACGCCATCCTGATTGCACAGATCGTCCACCGTGATATCCGCCCACTGCGTCAAAAGCGCGGAAACGTCACTCTTGGGAATGCGCCGCACGGGGACCGCCCAGTCATCCGGCACCTTGAACCTCTCCGCATCCTCTATTCCCAGCGTGTCGAGCACAGCGTGGAATTCCTCCACGTCCGCGTCTCCCAGCGTGGTGCTGAGCGGACAGTACCGCAAAAAATCCGCAAGGTCGATATCGCGTGGATCATCGTAATGCGAGGTGAAAAAGCAACTCACCGGCGTTGAGGTCGTGTAGCGGTATTCGCCCGTCGTTTCATCCATCACATCGGTCTCAGAGGCAAACATCTCCTTGAATTCTTCGATCTGCGCCTCCGTCAGCGGCGTCGCATCATCCTCAGGTCCACCGTCCGATTTGTCATCATTCGCTCTCGCGCAGCCAAACAGCGCCAGTGCGCACACGCAGGCGAGCAAAAAGGCAAATAATCTCTTCATCGTTTCTCTCCTTTTCATTTTCGCATCATTTGTTTTTTACTGCCGGCGCGCCAGCTTTGCTCTTATAGGCTATTCACCGTGCCGAGGAAGAGCGGCAGGCCGTCCACGCCGGTGATCATAAAGGCAAACGGCCGGTTCAGATCCATCTCCACCACGGGAAGGTCTTCCGGCGCGGCGGACTGGGCGTCCGCCCTGACGGCGGTAAAGGCGGCGGCCTCGCAGCCCTTTTCATCGATCTTGACGCGCGCGGCGTGCTGCACCTGCGTCACGGCGACCGCCTTATCAAAGCGGTCAAAGTCGACAAGGGGCGAAAAGTCCGCGCGATCAAAGTCAAACACATCAGAAACGCCCAGCGCGCGGAGCGCGTCGGTCAGTTCAAGGTCGGAGCTGACGTCGAACTTTGGCACGCTCCAGATGAGTTTGCCGCTCGGCAGGCTCACGCCCATGTCGTAACCGAGCAGTCCGCCCACGGCGCTGCCGTCCGCAAGAAAGCTTTTAAGGCTCGTGCCCTCGTCGGGCAGCAGGAAGCGCATCGCCTGCCCACCCTGAAAGCGCAGCTCCGCCACGGTGTAGTTTTCGCCCCGGCAGTAAGCGGCACGATCCTGCGTGAGGTGCATGAAGTCGACCGTCTGCTGCGCGCCGTTTGCTGCGGTGAAGGTATCCTCCTTTGTCGCATTCTCCCAGAATTCGTCGCGCCACTGGTCCTTAAAGTAGAGCGTCGTCAAAAGCAGCATCACCGTCTCGGGCTTGGTCTCGATGCCGCCCGCGGCGTCCTGCAAAAGATTGCCCGTGTTCTCATTGATCCATTCGCCGATGGCCTTGTCCGTCTTCTCATCTCCCATCGGGGCGGAGAACGTCGAAGCAAGGTACTGCTCGGCGAGAAGTCGCAGCGTCTCTTCATTATAGGGGACGTTCTCGTTCAGCCACACAGAGCTGCCGAGCAGCGTCTTTCCCGTCGAGGTCTCGCCGTAGAGATTGCGCCAGACATAGTTGCCCGCAGCGCGCGACGCATCGGTATTTTCAAGGCCTAAAAGCGACAAGAGCTGCGCGCGGCTGTCGCCATCCGTCGTCTCGCTGAGCATCGCAAAGGCGAGATACAGGTTTGCGGGCGAGAGAACGGTGTTCTCCTCCGCCGAAAGCAGCGTGCCCGTCTCCTGCGTGAAGTGCAGGAATGCCGCGGGGTAGCTCGTGCCCTTGCTGCGCAGCGCCTTGAGCGCATCGTAATAGGCATTGCTGCGCGCATCCCAGTCCTCCCAGATCTTCTCCTGCGCCTTTTCATAGGCGTCCGCGCCCATCTTGTCATAGTCGATGGTGCTGAATGCCTCGTCAAGCTCACTCTCGTTCGGCATGGCGGGCAGCACGGGATAGTCCGCCGTCTTCACGGCGAGGTCCTGCAAATACTGCGCGGCAATGGGGTCTTTTTTCACATTGTCCTTCTCATTTTCATTTCGGATCGTCGTTCCGTTGTCTCCGCAGGCGGCGAAGGACAGGGCCATCGCCGCGGTGAGCAGCAGCGTTAAGAATCGTTTCATGTCGGATGTACCTCCGTTTCGGGATTTGTTATATTAGACGGCGCAGATGGAAAAAAGTTCCCGTTTTGTCAAAAATAGCATGCCGCCCTTTTACGAAACGGGCGAATGTGGTATACTTTCAAAAATATTTTCTCTTTTGTGTAACGCAAACGGCAAAAAAGTTGTCTTTTCCCTATGATGGCAGACAACAGAAAGGAGCGAACCTATGGACGACCATGAGATCGTCGACCTCTACTGGCAGCGGGACGAGCACGCCATCGAAGCCACCGCCGCCAAATACGAAAGCTATTGCATGAAAATTTCGCAAAACATTTTATCTGACCGCGCCGACAGCGAGGAAAACGTCAACGACACGTACTTACACGCCTGGCAGGCCATGCCGCCGCAAAGGCCCGCGATCCTGTCTGCCTTTCTCGGCAAGATCGCGCGCAATCTGGCGCTGAACCGCTATAAGGCGAGGTCGGCGCAGAAGCGTCAGGGCGACGCCTTCGCGCTCTCGCTCGACGAGCTGGACGACTGCGCACCCGCCCTGTCCTCGCCCGACGACGAGGCCATGGCAGCAGAGCTCGGCCGCAGCATCAGCGCGTTTCTGCGCACGCAGAGCGAAGAGGTGCGCAGCATGTTCATCCTGCGCTATTTCTACTGCGAACCGGTCGAAGCGCTGGCCAGGCGCTTTCACTGCGGCGAGAGCCGCATCAAAACCACGCTCCTGCGCACGCGCAGAAAGCTCAAGGAGCATCTCATCAAGGAGGGATACTGTGAAGCATGAAGTTCTGACCCGCGCCATAGGCGAGCTCGACGATGAGCTCATCGCGGACGCCTACGCCTACAAGCCGCGCAAACGGTACGCCCTCCCGCGTTTTCTTGCCGCTGCGGCGTGCCTTGTGCTCGTGCTGGCCGCCGCCCTGGCGATGACGCGCGACACCTTACCGGCTGAGATCAAGGTCGAAGGCGCAGCGCTCTCCTCAATCCCCATTCCCATCAGTCAGCCCGCAGCGATGGCGCTCGACGCGCGCGGCAGTCTGAGCGGCCCGCTCAGTCCGATGCTCACCATCGAGAGCAAATCGGGCGAGGCCGTGACCGTTACGGTGTCGGATGGCGTGCTGACCCAGCCTCTTTACTCGCTGCAGGAGGAGTTCACCTCCTACACCGTCTCCGGCAAGGTGCAGCTTTGCTGGACCATCGAAGAGCCGGACACGGGTACGGTTTACACGCTCTCTCTCGACGGCGCGCCCGCCGTCACGCTGCGCTACGACGAGGCCAACGGCTATTGGGCCGCCGTGCGGGCGTAAGCATCCCATTCCACATTACTATTGACAACACACAACATTTTGGAGGTAAATTCCCATGAAAAAGTTTCTCACCCTGCTGCTGGCCGCAGCGATGACTCTCTCCCTCGCCGCCTGCGGCAGCAAGACGGATGACAATAGCGGCAATAACAGCCAGCCCGCGAGCGCTCTCGAGCTGCTGAACGCCGTATGGGCCAACTACAGCGACGACGACAAGTTCCCTGCTGCCGGCGGCGACTTTGATGAGGCGAATATGACCGAGGACGCGCCCGGTAACTTCTCCGTCGAAGACGGAGACGCACTTGACTACTCTCTCTCCTTCCCCGCCGCGGACGCAGGCAAGCTCTCCGACGCACATGATGAACGCCAACACCTTCACCGCGGGCGCGTTCCATGTTGCGAGCTCTTCCGACGTTGACAGTGTCGTCTCCGACCTCAAGGACAACATCATGAACCGCCAGTGGATGTGCGGCTTCCCCGACAAGCTTGTCATCCTGACGCTCGGCGACTATGTCATCTCCTGCTACGGCGCGGAGGACCTTGTCGACCAGTTCAGCGAAAAAGTCACCGAGGCCTTTGCCGATGCTGCCGTCGTCTGCGACGAGGCCATCGCCTGATTTGATCTTCTGAAAGGCGGAGAAGTTTATGCTCTTTTCCAGCGTTCCCTTTCTCTTTTACTTTCTGCCTGCGGCGCTGCTGATCTACTTTGCAGCGCCGCGGCAGCTGAAAAACGCGGTGCTGCTGCTCGCAAGCCTCTTTTTCTATGCCTGGGGCGAGCCGAAATATATGCTGCTCATGCTCGTCTCCATCGTGCAGGGCTATGGTTTCGGCCTGCTGATTGAAAAGCACCGCGGGCAAAAGGCGTCGAAGGTCTTTCTGACGCTCTCGATCCTTGTGAGCCTTGGGCTTCTCGGCTATTTTAAGTACGCGGACTTTTTTCTCTCCAGCGTCAACGCCGTCACAGGGCTCTCCCTGCCGCTTTTGAAGCTGAGCCTGCCCATCGGCATCAGCTTCTACACCTTTCAGGTATTGAGCTACGTCATCGACGTCTACCGCGGCGAAACGGCGGCGCAGAGGAATTTCATCGACCTCGCCGCCTATGTTTCGCTCTTCCCCCAACTCATCGCGGGGCCGATCGTACGGTATTCCGACGTCGCCGCAGAGCTCAAAAGCCGCACGCACAGCGTCTCCGCCGCGGCGGAGGGCGTGCGCCGCTTTACGGTCGGCTTTGCCAAGAAAATTCTGCTCGCCAACCAGTTCGGCGCGCTCGCGAGCGCCTACAAGTCGACGCAGGACGCGAGCGTCCTCTTCGTCTGGCTCTACGCGCTCGCGTTTCTGCTCCAAGTCTATTTCGACTTTTCGGGCTACAGCGATATGGCCATCGGCCTCGGGCGGATGCTGGGCTTCCACTTCCCTGAAAACTTCAACTACCCCTATATTTCAGCGAGCATCACGGAGTTCTGGCGCAGGTGGCACATGTCGCTTGGCTCGTGGTTCCGCGACTACCTCTATATCCCTCTCGGCGGCAGCCGGAAGGGCAAGGCGCGTCAGCTGTTGAACATTCTGATTGTCTGGCTCGCAACGGGATTGTGGCACGGCGCGGCGTGGACGTTCGTGCTGTGGGGACTGTGGTTCGCGGTCCTGCTGCTTCTTGAAAAGCTGGCGCTGCTGCCGGTGCTCGAAAAGCACCGCGTGCTCGGCCATGTGTACACGCTCTTTTTCGTCATGCTCGGCTTCGTGCTTTTCGACGCAGACAGCGCCGCGCAGGCGGTCTCGCGCATCAGCGCGATGCTCGGCGCAGGCGGACTGCCGCTGTCAAGCACGCAGGCGGTCTACTACCTTAAAAGCTATGGCCCGCTGCTCGTGCTCGGTATCCTCTGCGCAACACCGCTGCCGAAGATGATCGTCGCAAAGCTGCGCAAATCCAAAGGCGCAGCGACGGCGCTCGATGTGCTCGAGCCGCTCTGCGTGCTCATTCCCCTGCTGCTCGGCACGGCATTTTTAGTGGACGGGTCGTTCAACCCGTTCCTCTACTTTCGCTTTTAAGGAGGGCATCGCATGAATCGAAAAATAAAAGACGCCCTCACCCTCGGCATCGCGGCAGCGTTCGTGCTTATGTTCGCGCTGTGGAGCATTTGCAAGAGCGACGACGCCGTGTCGGAAAGCGAGCGCCGCCCGCTCAAGCAGTTCCCAACGCTGAACGTGGAAGAAGTGCTCTCCGGACGCTTCCAGTCGAATTTTGAGAGCTACACGCTCGACCAGTTCCCGCTGCGCGACGAGCTCCGCACGCTCAAGGCCCTGTCCGTCCGCGATTTATTTGGCGAGAAGGACAACAACGGCATCTACGTCGCGGACGGCTACGCCGCGAAGCTCGACGACACGATCCACGAGGATTCGCTCGACCACGCGGCCGACCGCTTCCGCTACGTGTACGAAACATATCTTAAAAACACGGGCGCGAACGTCTACCTCTCCGTCATCCCCGACAAGAATTACTTTTTGGCCGCCGAAAACGGCTATCCCGCGATGGATTACGAGAAGTTCTTTGCGCTCATGCGCCAAAAGGTCGATTTTGCGGACTATATCGACCTGACGGGCACGCTGTCGCTCTCATCCTATTACCGCACCGACCTCCACTGGCGGCAGGAAATGCTTGCCCCCACAGCCAAGGCGCTGGCAGATGCGATGGGCGTCTCACTCACCGTGGACTTTACCGAGGTCACGCTCGATACGCCGTTTTACGGTGTGTACCGCGGGCAGTCGGCACTGCCAATGGAGCCCGACAGTCTCGCCTACCTCACAAACGATATCATTGGTAGCTGCCGCGTGTACGACTATGAAAGCGGCGCCTATCTCCCCGTTTACACGCTCGAAAAAGCGGACGGCAGCGACCCGTATGAAATTTTCCTCTCGGGACCCAAGTCGCTGCTGCGCATTGAGAACCCGAACGCGCAGGCGGAGCGAAAACTCCTTGTCTTCCGCGATTCGTTCGCCGCGAGTTTGCTTCCGCTGCTTGCGGAGGGATACAGCGAGATCACGCTTGCCGACATCCGCTACCTCTCCCCCTCGATGCTCGGAAAATTCATCGACTTTACCGCGCAGGACGTGCTGTTTCTTTACAGCACGAGCGTGCTGAACGACAGCGCCACGATCAAGTGATGCAAAACGGGACGCAAGCGCCGTGACCGGCGTTCACGTCCCGTTTTCTTTTTTGTCCGCAAAATTTTTTCACAGCAGATCAGAAAAAGCAAAACGCCAGCCCCTGCCGTTTCCGGCAAGGGCGGGTTCAGGTTAAATATAGCACAGCCGTTTTCTTCATGCAAGAAGAAGTTGCCGCACTTTCATAATTTCGTTCACACCGCACATCCCGTCCCACTAAAGTGAGGGGAAAGTTGGAAAAACAAAGTATTGACGCTGCTTGCCCCGATGAAGTATCATTACTTATCAAATTTTTTATTTCGAAACAGGAGGTCTGGATCATGAGTGAAGCGACTCGCATTCCCGAGCTTTTTGGCTCTCTGGTGTTCAATGAACGCACAATGGAGCAGTATGTGCCGCAGAGCGCCATGGACGTTTGGCGCGGCTGCTTAAAGAGCGGGCAGCCTCTTCCCCTTTCCGCGGCAAATGAGATCGCCGACGCGATGAAGACCTGGGCGCTGGAGCATGGCGCAACGCATTTCACGCACTGGTTCCAGCCCTTGAGCGGCGTGACGGCGGAAAAGCACGACAGCTTTATCAACAACGCCGGCGGCGGCCGCGTGATGATGGACTTTTCCGGCAAGGAGCTGGTGCGCGGCGAGCCCGACGCGTCCTCCTTCCCCAATGGCGGCCTGCGCGCCACGTTTGAAGCCCGCGGCTACAGCGCTTGGGACCCCACGGCGTTTGCCTTCATCAAAGATGGCAGCCTCTGCATCCCGACGGTGTTCTGCTCTTACAGCGGTCAGGCGCTCGACAAGAAGACGCCGCTGCTGCGCTCCATCGCCGCGGTCGACCGCGCGGCGGTGCGCGTGCTCAAGTTATTTGGCGACGACGCGGAAAAGGTCACGCCGCAGATCGGCGCGGAGCAGGAGTATTTCCTCATCGACCGCGAGCTGTACTTAAAGCGCATGGACCTGCGCCTGTGCGGCCGCGCCCTGTTCGGCGCAAAGCCCCCGAAAGGTCAGGAGTTGGACGACCACTACTTCGGCGCGTTCCGTCCCCGCGTGGCCGCCTACATGAAAGAGCTCGATGAAGAGCTGTGGAAGCTCGGCGTGCTCTCCAAGACCAAGCACAATGAGGTCGCCCCCGGCCAGCACGAGATGGCCCCCATCTACACCGACGCCAACACCGCGAGCGACCAGAACCAGCTCGTCATGGAGACGATGAAAAAGGTCGCCGAGCGCCACAACCTTGTGTGCCTGCTGCACGAAAAGCCCTTCGCGGGCGTCAACGGCTCGGGCAAGCACGTTAACTGGTCGCTCTCGACCGACACTGGCAAAAACCTCTTCTCCCCCGGCAAGACGCCGAGCCAGAACGCCGTGTTCCTACTGCTGCTCGCCGCGTTCATCAAGGGCGTGGATGAGTATCAGGAGCTTCTGCGCTGCTCCGTTGCCTTCGCGGGCAACGATCACCGTCTCGGCGCGCAGGAAGCGCCCCCGGCTGTCATCTCCGTCTTCCTCGGCACCGAGCTTGAGGGCATCATCGATGCCATCGTCGACGAAAACGACTACACCGCGCCCGAGCACAAGTCCCTGCGCATCGGCGTGGACGTGCTCCCCGCCATCCCGCAGGATACGACCGACCGCAACCGAACCTCGCCCGTCGCCTTCACCGGCAATAAGTTTGAGTTCCGCATGCCCGGCTCCTCGCAGTCCATCGCGGGTCCGGTCACGATCCTCAACACCATCATGGCCGAAGAACTCGACGAATTCTACGCGCAGCTCAAGGACGCGCCGGACTTCACCGCCGCGCTCCACAAGCTGATCCGCGACACGTTTTCCGCCCACCGCCGCATCATCTTCAACGGCAACGGCTATGAAGAGGCCTGGATCAAGGAGGCTGAAAAGCGCGGCCTTGCCAACCTGCACAACACCGCCGAGGCGCTGCCGACCTACATCCTGCCCAAGAACATTGAGCTGCTGACGCGCCAGGGCGTTTACAGCAAGGAAGAAATTTTCTCCCGCCACGAAGTTCATATCGAGAAGTACTGCAAGGTCATCCGCATCGAGGCCGCGACGCTTGTTGACATGGTCCAGCACGGCATTCTCAACGCCGCTTCCGAATACGAAGCCGCGCTGTGCAGCACCATCGCCGCCAAGCGCGCCGCCGCGCCGGAGCTGACCTGCCACGTCGAATCCTCGCTCGCCAACGCCATCGGCTCGCTCAACGAGCAGCTGCTCGAAGAGACCATCGGCCTCAAGACGGCGCTCGAGACCGTCTCCGACGACGCAGAGCCCGAAACGCTCCTGCACTACTACCACGACGAGGTCGAAAAGCGCACGAACGACGTGCGCAAGACCGTCGACAAGCTGGAAGTGCTGACCGCGTCCAAGTATTGGCCGTATCCGACGTTCTGCGAATTACTCTTCTCCGTGTAAGTCAAAAAGGACGCTCTTTCGAGCGTCCTTTTTGAAGTGGGTCTTCCGTATTTTTGTGTATTCTGAATTTGGGGAGGAAGATAATTTATGAAATATATTTTTGTCACCGGCGGCGTCGTGTCGGGGCTTGGCAAGGGCATCTGCGCGGCGTCGCTCGGGCGGCTCTTAAAGCAGTGCGGGCTGAAGGTCAAAAACCAGAAGTTCGACCCGTATCTCAACGTCGACCCCGGCACGATGAGCCCGTATCAGCACGGCGAGGTCTTTGTCACGGACGACGGCGCGGAGACCGACCTGGACCTCGGCCACTACGAGCGCTTTGTCGACGAGGCGCTGGACGAGAAATCCTCCGTGTCCTCGGGCAAAATTTTCTGGAGCGTTCTCAACCGCGAGCGTCAGGGCGGTTATCTTGGCGGCACGGTGCAGATCATCCCGCATGTGACCGATGAGATCAAGCGCCGCATTTACGACATGGACGACGGCGAGACCGACGTTGCCATCTCCGAGATCGGCGGCACGGTCGGCGATATCGAGAGCCAGCCGTTTTTGGAGGCCATCCGTCAAGTCGCGGCCGAGCGCGGGCGTGAAAATGTGCTCTTCATCCACGTGCCGCTCATCGTGACCATCCCCGGCAGCGGCGAGCTCAAGAGCAAGCCCACGCAGCACTCGGTCAAGGAACTCCTGAGCGAGGGCATCCAGCCGGACGTTCTCGTCGTGCGCACGGATGAGCCCATCACAGACGACATCCGCCGCAAGATTGCGCTCTTCTGCAACGTGGAGCCCGACTGCGTCATCCAGAACGCAACGGCGTCCACACTCTACGAGGTGCCGTTGCTGCTTGAGCACGAGGGCCTTTGCCGCGTGGTGTGCCGCAAGCTGCACCTTGACTGCGGTGAACCTGACATGACCGAGTGGCGCGCGCTGGTCGACAAGATCCACGGCGTGCACCGTCATGTGCGCATCGCGCTCGTCGGCAAATACGTCGGCCTGCACGACGCCTATTTGAGCGTCGTTGAGTCGCTCTTCCACGCGGGCACGGCCTGCGACGCGAGCGTCGAAATTCAATGGGTCGACTCCGAAACGCTGACGAGTGACAACATCGCGCAGAAGCTCTGCGGGTGCAGCGGCATCTTAGTCCCCGGCGGCTTTGGCGACCGCGGCATCGAGGGCATGATCTTAGCCGCGCAGTACGCGCGCGAGCGCGGCATCCCGTACCTCGGCATCTGCCTCGGCATGCAGATCGCAGTCATCGAATTTGCGCGCCATGTGCTCGGCTGGGACGACGCGACGAGCGCGGAGTTCTCCTCCACGACGGCGCATCCCGTCATCGCGCTCATGCC
>ERZ772863.2948-NODE-2948-length-10523-cov-9.525697_pt1 | contig 10523 bp, 8 predicted proteins | sample MGYA00512134_ERZ772863 | MGnify/ENA primary metagenome ERZ772863 (study PRJEB29015, sample SAMEA2737659) | human gut metagenome | biome: human gut; feature: human-associated habitat; material: faeces | place: China | collected 2012 ...
AGAATAAATAATACGAAAATGCACGGAGAAAGCATAACGCAGAACAACAGGAGGAAAGACCATGAAAGAAGTTAAAACACCGAAAAAACCACTGGCATATTATGTTGTGGTCAAGCTTTTTTGTAACACTTGTGACTAAAAAATAGCGCTTATCAATTTATGCTGCCGTCCTTGCTTCATATGGGGTTCGATAACCATTATAACTGTGTGGACGAACATGATTATAATCAACGTATGCAAATTCTTCTACCTTTTGAAACTATTCGAATGATACGATGTCTTGGAGTTCTTGCTATGGGTGCTCTGATACTAGTACAACATTTTTTTGGGGATCACTCATTTGATGGAGAAACCTTTTTACCCAAGGAATCCTTTTATAATGGTGAGGCTGCGTATTTGTTAAATCAGTCATCTGCTACATGGGGACAGAATTTATCTTCGGAAAATTCGCTCCCAAATCCCTGTGCATCTGACAAGTATAAGGTTTATAAGGGGTGTACCGGATATACCAATGATGCAAGCGAGGCACATCACAATGTCAAGAATGGCTTCTGTACCAATGCCGGATGTGATTATTATGAAAAACCACATTACAATGAAACAGATAGAGTCTACGAGATCAGTAATGCCGGACAACTATATGCCTACGCAGATAATGCACAGACAGTTTATACAAAGGGTGCAAGGCTTACAGCAGATATCGTAGTAAATAAAGGAACATTGATTCAGGAGGATGGTACTCCTGTTGCGAAGACGGATGACAGTAGGATGTGGGACGAGGTGTTCAGAACATCTGGATATTCATACAATAACCAAAAGCTTGTATTTGATGGTAACAATCATTCTATCAGCGGACTGTATGCGAACGGAAGCGGACCGCAGGGTTTTGCGTTATATAATTATGAAACGATAAAGAATCTGCAGATTAAGAATTCGGTATTCATATCAACGGATGGCAACGCAGGAGGCATTGTTGCAGGTTTTCCTATTGGACCGGCTGACTATAAGGTAGTGTTTGTTGGCGTTTTTACAGTTTGTTTTGGAATTTTGTCGACCGCGAGGGTCAAAAAAAGAGAGGTGTTTTTGTTGCGCAGCAAGGTGCTTTTTGCAAACAGCCTTTGCTATTTCAACACCTGTGTCTTTCCTATGTATTTTCCCATCGTTTCACCTTGTCGTTAAGGAACGGCAGGGCGCCGTACCTATGGCAGAGCGTTATTTTGCATTTCTTCGAATTCTTTTTCCGGAAGATACATCGGGGTCACCTCCGGTATGGATTTATTTGTTCGCGAGAAACAAAAAACGGCCGCACTATGCTTTGTGGCATAGTACGACCGCTTGCGGACGCAGACAGAAAAACCGTCTTGTTATGACGGCTGTGTGCCTTATGTTTTGAAAGTGTACACGGTTGTTAGGGACATCTCCTTGTTTTCATAACTACCTCGCTGTATGGGGGATTCTTTGATTTTATTCTATCCGATGCAAGAGCGACTGTGAAGAGCGCATAAGTTTGATATACACAGTATACATTGCATTCGGTAAAAAATTTGTCGGTTAGGTAGAATGGAGCAAATTTTGTCTGTTTCAGGCGCCGAATGCTTACCCATGGCGGGATTAGGCCAAAAAAGCACAGCGAATGAATATCCGCTGTGCTTAAAAAGGATAGTTTATTTCTGCCGAGAACCTTGTTTAGATGACAAGGCTTCTCCTTATCGGGATTGCTTGTTGTGATTTCATATTTGACTGTTATTACGGCATTGTCAGCCGGCAATTACACCTTCTCGAATTTCTTAATCGGCACAGCGATTTGAGTGATATAATCGGCGCTGTTATCTCCTCTGCTGGGCGGACCTTCTAAATAAACGGAGCGCAGTCTCCCGGCGGCTTCAATACTGTTTTCACTTATGTGCTTCATCAGCGCTTTCATAGCCTCGCCGGTTCCCTCATACGGCCCGCGGTAATAAATACACAAGCCGGGGGTTTCCGCAAACTCCATGCGCTCGACCCCGTCAAAGCTCTCGTCCACCGGAATACAGCACATCAAATCAAGAATACCCAGGTCATCCGTCATGCGCACGGTGAACATACGTGCCACCATGGACATTTTTCCGGTTCTGGCGGCGGCAATGTAGGTGTCCCGCAGTTTAATAGCTGCCTCGGCAACATCTTTACACCGATATTCCCGACAAAAGCACACCTGACGCGGCAGAACGGTTTTATGCACTGTGAAATCGCCTTGCTTTGCCGAACGCACCTGAAGCATCTGAATATTTCTGTCCAGCATTTTCCGCAGCTCATAAAGCTTATCTAAAAGCTTATCCATATTTTCGGTGTCGTAGTAATATTCCGCTACCTCCTTTAAGGAAAGACCGAGCGCCTGTAGCGAACGGATAGAGCGGATCTGCGTCAGGTTGTCTGCCGAATAATAGCGAAAGCCGTTGGTTTCGTCCTTTACCGCCGGTGTCAGAAGTCCCATATTTTCGTATACAAGCAGTGCCTTGCGGGTGACTCCGAGTATTTTTGTAACTTCTCCGATTTGAAATAGGCTGTTATCGTGTTTTTTCATCATTATTTCACCAAATTTCTGTAAAAGTTATTGACTCGTCCCCTAAGGTACGATTTACAATATAATATATCGTAAAAGAAAGAATAATGCAAGTTCAATGCAAAAAGGAGAATACCGCTATGAAGAAAAGATTATTAAGTGTATTTCTATGCTTGTGCATGGTGTTTGGTTTAGTTCCGGCCACGGTGTGGGCGGAAACAACAAACGGGCACACCCACTACCTTTGCGGGGGCAGCACCTGTAACGGCAGCGGTCACGAAAACGAAACCTACAAGACCACATTTGAAAAGGAGATTAAGCAGGAGGGCAACACGCTGAAAATAGGCGGTGAATCCTGGGCATCGACAAAAGGCAGTAACGATACATTCTACATACTTCCTACTGGCACTTACTACCTCGGCAGTGACATTAGCCTGGAGTATACCATTAAGATTGAGAACAATGTCACCCTCTGTCTCAACGGGCACAAAATCACGGCCGCAGACGGAATGGATGCCATCTATATGACCGGCGGCAGCTTCACCCTCACCGACTGCAAGGGCGTCGGCACGATCACCCATGCAAGCAGCAAGACCGGCAGAGGCGTGTATGTGAGTTCCGGCACCTTCAATATGTACGGCGGCTCTATTACCGGCAACAAAGCCCAAGACGCCCAAGGCAGAGGCGGCGGCGTGTATGTGTACAGCGGCAGCGGCACCTTCAATATGTCCGGCGGCAGCATCACCGGCAACAATGCATACAAATCTGATTACATATCAACCTTCGGCGGCGGCGTGTGTGTGGGCAGCGGTATCTTCACCGTCAGCGGCGAGGTGACCGTCACCGACAATACCAAGGGCGGCACAAAGGGCGCAGACGGCAAGTTCACCGGCGACACGAAGAACAATGTCTATCTTCCCACCGGCAAGACCATCACCATTGGCACCGACAAATTGTCCGAGGGTGCGCAGCTCGGCGTGACTGTGAGCGGAGACTATGGCGATTACCCGTTCACCTCCGGCTGGAATGCCAATATGAGTGACAAAACCCCATCCGACTACTTCATCTCCGATACCGACGGATATGTGGCCAAGTTGAACGGCAGTGAACTGAAAATGGTTACCCATGTGCATAACTGGACTTACACCGCAAGCGGTGATACCATTACCGCAACCTGCAAAAATTGTTCGAATAATAACGGTAACGATTTCAGCGGCGGCAGCGTGACCATTCAGAAACCCGAAAAAACAAAATTTAACGATGGAAAAGATGAAAATGCGAAAGTAGAAAGTGTAGGCTGGTTCGGCAAAGCCCCATCCGTCGCGTATGCGGTCAAGGACGGCAATGCACTGTCGGCTGCCCCTGTGAATGCGGGCACATACACGGCCGGCATTACCCTTGGCAATGTCACTGTCAGTGTCACCTATATCATTGATAAGGCTACGCAGACGGCTCCTACCGGTCTGACAACCAAAGGGGATATTAAGAACAGCGGCACCGGCGAGATTAAGAACACCGCCGAGGACATGGAGTATAACATTTCTGCCAATGCCACCACCGGCTGGATCACTTGCGACAATGGTAGCACCAGGGTCGCCCCCGGTACCTACTATGTGCGCTACAAGGAAACCGACAACTACTTAGCAAGCGCCGTTTCTGCCGCGCTGACAGTCAAGGCGCACACACATTCCGGCGGCAATGCGACTTGCCAAAAAAAAGCGGTTTGTGATGGATGCGGGCAGGAATACGGTGAGCTTGGCAACCATAAGTTTACCGAAACGGTTAGCAAAATGTATCTTAAATCGGCTGCGACCTGCCAAAGCCCCGCAGTATATTACAAAAGCTGCCTTGTTTGTGATGAAAAATCCTCCGAGACATTTGAATACGGTGAGAAGGATTTTTCAAATCATATCGGCAATACATATTTAGTGGGACAAAAGGAAGCCACCTGCTACGCAGAAGGCTATACCGGCGATACTTATTGCTCTACCTGCAATCATGAGATAGAAAGAGGAACATCTATTGCGAAAAACGCTCATAACCCTGCGTCGGTTTGGACAACGGATGAAACCGATCACTGGAAAGAGTGTCAGACTGTCGGCTGCGGCAATATCATTGATAAAGCACATCATTCCGGTGGAGAAGCCACCTGTGTGAACAAGGCTATCTGCGAGGTATGCAAGATTGAGTACGGTGATGTAGACGCAACCAACCACAAGAACACCGAAATTCGCGGCACAACCGATCCCACCTGCTGTGAAGCCGGCTATACCGGCGACAAATGGTGCACCGACTGTAACACTAAAATCGAATCAGGCAGTGAAATTTCCTCAACCGGCAATCATACCGATGTTGACGGCAAGTGGGAATCCGACGGCACAAATCATTGGCATACCTGTTATTTCGGCACAAAGTTTGATATTACGGCACACAACGGCGGTGAGGCAACCTGCAAATCCCCGGCCGAATGCTCTGAATGCGGACATTCTTACGGACCGCTTGACGCAAACAATCATAAGGGCACAACATATCTAAAGAACCAAAAGGAAGCCACCTGCTTTGAGGAGGGCTATACCGGCGATACTTATTGCAGCGATTGTAATGAGAAAATCGCAGACGGACAGTCCATTGCGAAGAATGCTCATAATCCCGCATCTGTCTGGACTACCAATGAACACGATCATTGGAAGGAGTGTCAGACTGTCGGCTGCGGAAATGTTATAGACAAAGCGGCACACAGCGGTGGTGAGGCTACTTGTGTAAGTAAGGCAGTTTGTGAGGTTTGCAAGGCGCAGTACGGTGATGTAGACGCAACCAACCACAAGCACACCGAAATTCGGGATGCAAAGCCCGCTACCGAGCAGGAAAAGGGCTACACCGGTGACACATGGTGCATCGATTGTAATAAGAAAATTGCAACCGGTTCGGAAATTGCCATGCTTGAGCATAAACTTACATTAGTAGAGGCAAAGGATGCTACCGTAACGGAGCAAGGCAATATAAAGTATTATTATTGCGAAAACTGCGGTAAATATTTTGCGGATGTAGCCGGCACAAAAGAGATTTCTCTTAGCGAAACCGTTATTCAAAAATTTCCTCCTGAGATCATAGAAGGCAATAATGCTACCGTAAACAACGGAGAGAAGAAATCCTTGACATTCCGTTCCAATGCGGCATTTGCCGATTTCATTCGTGTAGAGCTTGACGGCAAAACTCTTGATGAAAAGGATTATACAAAGGCAGAAGGCAGCATTATAGTTACCTTGAATAACAATTTTGTTTCTACACTTTCCGTCGGTGAGCATACGCTCGGAATCGTTTCGGAAAGCGGAACGGCAACTGCAAAGTTCACGGTGAAAGCGTCCGAGATTCCGAACGAATCTCCCAAAACAGGAGATGACAACATGGTTGCCGTCTGGAGCTTTGCGGCGGTGCTCTCACTTGCTGTTCTCGGTTTCACTACCGTAGTATCAAAGAAAAAGCGAGCAAAATAAAAAGAATTGCGGCGGCAACGTAACTATACGCTGCCGCTGCAATTTTATATGGAGAGGGTTTTTATGGCAAAAGAATATTTATATAAAGCCTACGGCAGCAAGCTTGCTGCGCTGAATAAGCGGCGTAAAAAAAAGCGTAATACCATGAAGAAAGCAATGCTTTCGGCGGCGATAATAATCACTGTTGCGGCAGCTGTAATTTTAATTATTGCCCAATTCGGTAAAAAATCAAATGAATTGGTCGGCACATGGAGATATGATGAGCATACGCAATATGTTTTTGAAAAGGACGGTACAGGCAAATTACTTGCCGATGATGTGACATATTCTTATGCCTACACCGTCAAGGGTAAAAAGCTCATCCTCGATTTTACAGAGGATATTGTCCGCGATTGCGATTATACCTTTTCGGTAAACGGAACCGCCTTAACACTTATCGGCGGTACAGGAATCGATGGCGGTAGCTACAAACTTAACAAAGAGTAAATGAGCAAATAACCAAAGGAGCCTTCAAACGGAACAAACGGTCAAAAAAACAGCACAAGCGGTAAAAAAATAAGTTGATTTAACTCTTTCACAGCAGAAAGAAAAAAGGCAGCGGCGGTGAATGTGATTTCGCCGTTGCCTTTTGATAACAAGCTGTTTGCTGCGGCTTAATGGAACATTACTGTTTTTCTTTTCTGCTGATATATCTTTTCAGTTGGGTAGTTCACTTTCTCCTTCCACCGTGACAGGTGGCACCTGTCACCGAATGGGCGCAGTTGCCCCTTGGCGGAAAAATTCCTTGAAAAACTGTTCTTTTGAAGGTTATGTAAAAGGAGCAAAGTATGCAGGGGGAATCGCCGCAGTCGGCCATAAAATAAGCAAAAGCAGGACGCTGGGTTGGTGTAAAGAGCGGTATGTTTGCATGCCATGATAACAGCATAAAAACAGAAGCAGGATATGTTACTGTTGACTATGTAGAATACAAATAATTTATAGAAGAGAGTTCCAGAACCCTGAAATGATTTTAAAATTGATAGGGTTTTGGAGCTTTTTTTCTGTATTATTTGCATTTTTGATTTTTATTTACGTAGACGAAGATAACTGACTGTGTTAATCTTCAAGTAAAGATTATTTTAATAACGGAGGAAAAAAATGGCTAAAAGTTGTTGTAACAAAGCATGTATTGTTCAGGGGGAAAAATATCGTTTTTCGGTGCTTACGCCGTTTATGATGAGAATGGAATATTCAGAGACTGGTGTGTTTGAAGATTTACAGACGCAGACTGTGCTTAACAGGGAATTTCCGGTACCGGAATATTCAGTGACACAAAGTGACGACCGCCTTGAGATAGAGACAGAAGCATTTCATATGATATACGATAAAAAGAAATTTAGTGAAGAAGGACTTTTTATAGATGTAAAATATGATTTTACCAATTACGGTGGAAGGTGGTATTTTGGTGCAAAGACGTATAGTTTTCCGCCTCGGGAGCATAATCTCAAAGGCACAATGAGAACTCTTGACAGGGCTGACGGGGAAGTTGAACTTGAATACGGGCTTATGGATAAGAGTGGAAGGACGTTTTTTGATGACAGCAAATCGTTTGTGTTTGATGAAGAAAATATGCCATCAAAAAGGAAACATGAAGAGATTGATGTTTATTATCTTGCATATGGGCGTGATTATTTTGCGTGTCTGCGTGATTTTTATAAATTATCGGGGGCTGTTCCGCTTCTTCCAAGATACGCTCTTGGAAACTGGTGGAGCAGGTATTGGAAATACAGTGAAGAAAGTTACATTGAGCTGCTGACGGAATTTGAAAAAAGAAATATACCATTTTCCGTTGCTGTTATGGATATGGACTGGCATATAGTCGATGTGCCGATGGAATCTGGCGGCGGATGGACAGGATATACATGGAATAATGATTTATTTCCGAATCCGGAAAGATTTTTGTCATGGTTGCATGAACATAATTATCATGTAACACTTAATGTCCATCCGGCATCAGGTATCCGGAATTTTGAAAAAATGTATAAAGATATGGCAGAGTATCTAGGAATTAATCCTGACAGTAAAAAAACTATAGAGTTTGATATGACTAACAAAGAGTTTGTTGAGGCGTATTTTAAGTTTGTACATCATCCACATGAAAATGCTGGAGTTGATTTCTGGTGGATAGACTGGCAACAGGGCAACAACGGAGGAGCAAGCGGAATTGACCCATTATGGATGCTTAATTATTTTCATTTTAAAGATATGGAAAAAAGAGGCAGAAGAGGACTTATTCTTTCGAGGTATGGCGGACTTGGAAGCCATAGGTATCCGATAGGATTTTCTGGAGATACGATAGTTACATGGAAATCGCTTGAATTTCAGCCTTATTTTACAGCAACGGCATCAAATGTGGGATATACGTGGTGGAGTCATGATATAGGCGGTCATATGAACGGATATAAAGACAACGAGCTTGCATTAAGATGGTATCAGTTTGGTGTGTTTTCACCGATAAACAGGCTTCACAGCAGCTCTAATCCGTTCTGTGGAAAAGAACCATGGAATTATCCTGAGCCATACTGCAGTGATATGGAAAAGATTTTAAGATTCAGGCATGCACTTATTCCATATATGTACACACTTAATTACAGATGTCATTGCGAGCATATTCCTGTAATAATACCAATGTATTATTATTATCCATTTGAGGAGAAAGCATATAGTTATAAAAATCAATATTTTCTTGGTAGTGAAATGCTTGTGTGTCCTGTTACAACAAAGATTGATGAAGATTCACAAAAAAGCGGTGAGGAATGTTTTATACCAGCCGGAATATGGACAGATATATTTACCGGTGATGTATACAATGGCGGTAAAAATGGAAAAAGTCAGATTTTATGTAGAAATCTTCAAAGTATTCCTGTGCTTGGACGTGCAGGTGCAATAATACCGCTTGCTTCGGAATGTGGCAGTAATGATATTATTAATCCGAAAAAAGTTGATGTGGTTATATGTCCAGGTGCATCAAATACATTTGTTATGTACGAAGATTCTGGAGATGGATTTGACTACGAAAAAGGCGAATATGCTTTGACAGAGTTTGTGCTCGACTGGAATGAAGATAAGGCAAAAATAAGCATAGATGTAAGCGGTGACTTATCGGTAATTCCACGAAACAGAAAGTACCGTTTTATATTAAGAGGATTTGCACGTGGTATAAGATTTGAAAATGCAGATAATGCCAAATACGATATAAAAACAAATACATGGACAGTTACATGTAACTGTGATGGTGCGTCAGAGCTTGAAATATTTGCTGATAATGAAGAAAACAATCTTGTATACAACGGTGAAAATGTTAATGATAAAATATATGATTTTCTTCTGCAGGCACAGATGGATAATAATGACAAGAGAAGTATTTACAGATTATTTACATCCGGTGAGAACAAAAATGTTATTATATCAAACATTATGTCTATGAAACTTAATGATAAAGTTACAGCTGCAATTATAGAATATCTTTTGAGATAATGTATAATAATGCAAAAATAAAGTAAAATCTGAGTAAAATTTTATTTTTCTGTTGACATTAAAAAATGATATATTATAGTAAAAAAAGATTTGGATAAGAGTTATCCAACATGCAGACCACATGGTTATATTACATGTTAAGCCTTGCGGACGGGCGGGTCGGTTGCCGAGTGTGACAAGGACACACATTATTGATTGGGTTAGAAGCCCAAGTTTTATAAGTTGATTTTTAAAATTATCATGCGAAGGTGCATATCATCTTGTGAAACGGTCAATAAGAGCGGTAACAGTGACTTACTTGGATAAACTCTGAAAGGTCAGAATCTCAGTGCTTTGTATATATGAAGTAATATGTATACGTACATGTACAGGGATTAATAAAAGAATGATTGAATATACCACAGGCGTGATTAATTTAAAATTAATCACGCCTTTTTGTGCCTTACAGCACACATTTTACGTTGGCAGCAAGCCAAAGTCCGTATTTTACGAAAATTTAGAATTTGTATTATACGGAAATCTGGCAACCGTTGCGATAATATAATGGCAGGGAGAGAGGAAATGGATTTAAAAAGACAGGCATCAGCTCCATTGTATGAGGCTATCGAAAGATTCAGGAAAAAAGAATAGTGCCGTTTGATGTTCCGGGACATAAACGTGGCAGAGGCAATCCCGAACTTGTCGATTTACTTGGTGAACGATGTGTGGGAATTGATGTAAATTCAATGAAACCGCTTGATAACCTTTGTCATCCGGTTTCGGTAATAAAAGAGGCAGAAGAACTGACGGCAGATGCGTTTGGTGCAGAGCATGCTTTTTTCATGGTTGGTGGAACAACGCAGGCGGTACAGAATATGGTACTTTCAGTCTGTAAGGCAGGCGATGAGATTATTGTTCCAAGAAATGTTCATAACAGTGGTTCTATGTCAAGATTTAGTACAAGTTAAAATGAGAAATTTTTCCCCATTTTA
>ERZ772863.2951-NODE-2951-length-10506-cov-2.726533_pt1 | contig 10506 bp, 7 predicted proteins | sample MGYA00512134_ERZ772863 | MGnify/ENA primary metagenome ERZ772863 (study PRJEB29015, sample SAMEA2737659) | human gut metagenome | biome: human gut; feature: human-associated habitat; material: faeces | place: China | collected 2012 ...
GGAACCGTAGTAAATATCGTTCCGGAGAAAGCTGTATGCCGGTTTAATATCCGGGCATTAGACGCAGGCTATTTAGAAGAAGTGATTGCAGTCATTGACCGCTGTGCAAAGGGTGCGGCGATTTGCGCCGGTGTAGAGGTTGAGATCAAACAGGACGGTTATCTCATCAAGGATGTGCGCAACAACCGGGAACTTGTGACGGCAGTGGAGAAAAATATGGACCTGATCGGAGAACACCACATTCTGACTCAGGGAATCGGATCCACGGATGTCGGCAATGTAACTCAGGCACTTCCGGCTGCCCAGTTTTATATCGGTGTGGGCGAAGGCTTGGGAACCCATACAGCAGCATTTGCGGACGCTGCAGGAGGAGAAGCAGGAAGACGTGCTCTCACTGCCGCGGTAAAGGTGCTGGCAATGACAGGACTTGATATGATGTCCGGCCGATCATAAAAATAACAAAGCATGAAGGTGGTTGTTCATGCGATCGGGACGAAGATGAAAGAAATCTAAGAAAACGGAAGAATCGACAGAAATAAAAATCTCTGCCCGGACACGCCGAGATGCGTCCAGACAGAGATTTTTTGTGCACTGTGGGAAAATATAGATTGTCGCAAACGACCGCGCGAGGGGCGAGTAACAAAAAACGGACACAGAATAGAGACTTCTGTGTCCGGATATTTGGCTGTATTACAGTGCTGTCGCCTTCGGCAGCGTAAAGATAAATTCCGACCCGACCCCCTGGGTGCTGATCACATCAATATTTTCTCCGTGTGCCTGTATGATCTCTTTTACGATCGCCAGTCCGAGTCCTGTTCCCTTCTTATCTTTTCCTCTGGAGAGATCCGACTTATAGAAGCGGTCCCAGATCTTCTTGATACTTTCCTTCGGAATACCGATTCCCGTATCCTTCACGGAAACAAAGACTTTCTCGTATTTCAGCGAAGTCTGGATATAGATCACAGAATTCTCACGGCTGAATTTAATGGCATTGTCGATCAGATTGTAGAGTACCTGCTGGATCTTACCGAGATCCGCATACACCATCTGGATATCCGCAGCGAAGGTGAGATCCAGAACGATATCCTTGGCATTGCAGGTTCCTTCAAAGGTTGCCGCAGTATCTTTAATAACGCGATTGATATCAAAGTTGCTCCGTGTCAGGAATCCCTTGCTGTCGAGAGAGTTCAGCGTCAGCATGCCCTGAGTGAGTTTGTTTAAGCGCTCTGTCTCGGAAATCAGGATGCCGAGATACTTATCGTATAATTCCGGCGGGATCGTTCCGTCTTTGATCGCTTCCAGATACCCCTTGATGGATGTCAGCGGGGAGCGGAAGTCGTGGGAGACGTTGGCGATAAAGGAATGCTGATATTCCTCCATCTTATTTAATTCACTGGACATATAATTTAAGGTGTTGGCAAGATATCCCATCTCATCGGCAGAAGTTACATTGATCGTATGACTTAAGTTTCCAGCCGCGTATTCCTTCGCACCCGCGGTGATCTTCTTTAACGGGACATATACGGTCTTTGTGAACACGAGAAGAATGATCAGGGACAGGATGAAAACCACCAGCGCTGTAATGTATACAATGTTCAGGATACGGTCTTTCCCATGTACGATCTGTTCGATGGGCATATGAATCACCACGTATCCATACGTATTGAAATTTCCTGTGATCGGCGCAATGACGGACAGCATGTCTTTATCAAACATGCCGAAAAATCTGCCGGTCATATACGAGCGGTTTCCCGCCACGGTGGGATCAAAACCATCGATGGCGGTGCCGATATGGGAGGCTGGGGCAGTCTCCGCAACAACGCTGCCTTTCTGGTTGATGACCCAGGCCTGCGCCTTTAAGTAGGTGGCAACGGCCTGCAGCTGCGGGTTTGCCGTGGACAGACTGATATTTTTGCCCTGATAGATATCGCTGTAGGTGGAGGCGAGAAGATTCGCCTCATCGTAGAGCGATTCAGACTTTTCTTCTAAGAGATACTGGTAGGTGATCTTCGAGGACATGGTCGCGATGAAAATGAAACCGAGAAGACCAAACACCAGATAGCCGAGAAGAAACTTGGTATAAAGAGAACGGGTCATCGTCTTACCTCAAATTTATAACCGATTCCCCAGACAGTGGACAGCGCCCAGTTCTCGTCGTCGCGGATCTTCTCGCGAAGACGTTTGATGTGGACATCAACAGTCCGGGTGTCACCGATATACTCATAGCCCCAGATATGATCCAACAGCTGTTCTCGGGTAAAGACCTGATTCGGAGAGGAGGCAAGGAAGTATAAAAGTTCCAGCTCCTTCGGCGGCATATCCACAGAGTGACCTTTGTAGAGGACGGAATAGTTCGTCAGGTTGACGATGAGATTCGGATACTCCACATATTCTCCCTGCTGTTTTGTCGCAGCGGACATACTGACCGGGGCCGCCTGATAGCGGCGGAGAACAGCCTTGACTCTGGCGACAAGTTCTTTTGAATCGAACGGCTTGATCATATAGTCATCGGCACCGAGCTCCAGACCTAAAACTTTGTCGAAGACCTCGCCCTTTGCGGACAGCATGATGATCGGTACCTGAGAGGTCGTGCGGATCTCCCGGCAGACCTGATAGCCATCCATGCCCGGCAGCATCAGGTCGAGAAGGATCAGGTTCGGCTTAAAGACCGGAACCTCCTTCAATGCGGATTCTCCGTCCCCGACGATCTTTGTATCATAACATTCTTTCATCAGGTACAGGGAAATTAACTCTGCAATATTCTCGTCATCGTCGACGATGAGAATTCTCTGTTTATCGACCATGGAGGTCTCCTCCTTCTAAAATTTATCGTAAAAATTTCGTTTTTTGCCTGTAAATCAGGGCAGGTTTCTATTTCCTATAGGATGATGGGTAAAATTGAAACCCTTGCGGTTAACATAACTTTAAAATAGTACTGTTCAGACAAAATCCGACGCAGTTCCTAATTGAAAGTTACTTGAAGGTTACGATCGTAACGCCCGTATCGCCTTCCCCAAACTCACCAAGTCGGAATTCCTTCACATATTTAAGCTTCTTCAAATGCTTATGAACCGCAGCCCGCAGCGCACCTGTTCCGCGTCCATGCACGACACGGACCTGCGGAAGATGGGCGAGATAAGCATCGTCCAGATACTTGTCAAGGACAGGCATTGCCTCGTCCGTTGTCATTCCGATGAGATTGACCTCCGGGGAGACGGAGAAGGATTTTGCCATTTTGATCTTTCCGCTTCCGGTGTTGTTCCGCTTCAGGGCAGCCGGATCGAGGCCCGGTCCGGATACGGACGCCTCGTCTAAAAGTTCCAGATCTTTGATATTTACAAGGGAGCGCAGGATTCCCATCTGTACATAGAGATCACCCTTTGCGTTCGGCAGTGTGCTGACCGTTCCCTTTAAGTTCATTGTGAGGACCTTAACACCGTCACCGATCTTTAATTTCTTCGGTGAGATTGTCTTTTTCGGCCCCTTATTGTTCTTCAGACTTAAGCTTTTATCGACTTTATCCAGCTTTTCGCGGAGCTTTGTTCTCTCAGCCTCCAGCTCTTTTCCGACACCGGAGCTTGCGGCAAGCTTGTTGATATTCCGGATCGTCTGGTCCGCGGTCTCTTTCGCCTCGCGTAAGATCCGCTGGGCTTCCTCGTTGGCGTTCTTTAAGAGCTTTTCTTTCCGCTCATCAAGCCGCTCTTCCTTCTGTTCGATATTCTTCTTTAAACGGGAGATCTCTTCCTTGTAGCTTGCGATTTCCTCACGCTCTTTTTCGATGGTCACGCGGCTCTGCTCTAAGTTCGCAAGCAGATCCTCAAATGCCTCATCATTGGATTCCAGATGGGTCTTCGCATCATCGATGATGTAATCCGGCAGACCTAACTGTCTGGAGATCGCGAATGCGTTACTCTTTCCGGGACTACCGATCAAAAGCTTATAAGTCGGGCGCAGTGTTTCAACATTAAACTCGCAGCAGGCGTTCTCAACGCCCGGTGTTGACAGGGCGAATACTTTCAATTCGCTGTAGTGGGTGGTCGCCATGGTCCGGCACTTCATATTGTGAAGGAAGGACAGGATAGAGATCGCTAAAGCAGCGCCCTCGGTGGGGTCCGTTCCGGCACAAAGCTCATCGAAAAGGCAGAGAGACCGGCTGTCTGCCTGATTTAGGATCTTAACGATATTTGTCATGTGGGCGGAGAAGGTACTTAAGCTCTGCTCGATGCTCTGCTCATCGCCGATATCCGCGAATACCTCGTCAAACGCCGGGATCTGCAGACCGGATTGTCCCATCAGGGTAAACAGACCGACTGTCTTTAAGGATACGGTCTTACCGCCGGTATTCGGTCCTGTTACGATCAGCAGGTCGAAATCTCTTCCCATCCAGATATTGATCGGAACGACCTTTTTTGGGTCAAGGAGCGGATGGCGGCCATCCTTGATATGGATATAACCTTTTCGGTTAAACTTCGGCATGGAACAGTTATAAATTCTTGAGAGAGCAGCCTTCGCGAAGATGAAATCCAGCTTTGTGAGGATCTCAAAATCTGTTGTGATCGGCTCGATATACGGGACGAGCTCGGTGCTTAAGGCGGCTAAGATCATCTCGATCTCTTTCTGCTCCTTTAATTCCAGTTCACGGAGTTCGTTGTTTAGCTTGATGATCGCCATCGGCTCGATAAAGAGTGTGGATCCGGTGGCCGACTGGTCATGGACCATTCCGGCGAACTGGCTCTTATACTCGGCGCGGACCGGGAGGCAGTAGCGTCCGTCACGCATGGTGATAACGGCATCCTGCAGCATGGTACGGCTGGAGTTTAGGATGGAGTTCAACTGGGTGTGGACTTTATCTGCCGTGATCTTCATCTGGCGGCGGACGTGGTGGAGTCCCGGACTTGCATCATCGGCGATCTCATCTTCACCGAGAATACAGCGGGTGATCTCACTGTTCACATTCGTCAGTGGTTCCAGAGTGCGGAACATCTCATCGAGAGAGTCATCAGGAAGTTCCATATTTTCCGGATGGCGTCCATAATTCTTTGCGCGGGCCGCACAGGTCAAAAGTCCGCTGACGGAGAGAAGCTCCGTGATGCTTAAGGAGCTGCCGATCTCCAGACGTTTTAAGGAATCCCGTACATCCCGGACTCCGGCTAAGGAGAGACTTCCCTTCTGGCGCACACGGGTCACAGCGTCGGCAGTTTCCGTCTGGGCCTGAACGATCTCATCAAAATTTGAGGAGGGAACCAGTTCCCGGCACATCCTTTTTCCAGGCTCAGATGCCGCGCAGTCGGTCAGTCGTTCAATGATTTTATAATATTCAAGTGTTTTTAATACTTTCTGATTCATAGGTCGATCCTTTTTTCCTTTCAATACGCAGACATTCCGCAGTATGAAACATGCGGAGATTTTCAGTAAAGATGCCTGCCTGCACAGAAAAAGTATAACACAAACGTGTTAAATATCATAGAGATTTTTTCTTACGGTGGAGGTGTCAGATTTGGGAGGAAGAGCCTGTGGAAAAGGTTATCGAATGGTACGGAGAAACTTGTATACACCATTTTTTTGTTGCATAATAAGCGGAAAAAAATTATAATGAAAAGAAGATAGGCTAAACGCAAAGAATCCGCAAATGGAATCGTATTTTGATGGATATTTGCCTGTAGCAGCAGGAGTAAGGGCTGCTGTAAGATATGAAAAGGAGACTTTTTTCATGTCAGATACACCTAACGAGAAAAAATTTATGAGGGAAAAGGTCGTAAAACCTCCGATCGATAAGCGCAGGGCCGCGGGCCGGATCCTGTGCTATGTTCTTTTTGCGTTTTCGGTGGAGTTGCTGCGGTGAGCTTTGTGGCATCACTGCCGACAGCGAAAAAGCTTTTGGGTAAAGAGCAGCCAGTGACCTCCGCACCGATCACGATCGAACGGGACCAGGATCCATCCGGCGAGCCGACACCGGTGGAGACCATGGCGGAGACCACAGGAGAGGGGATCCGCGCGGAAGATCTGAAGGATGAGGTGGATAAGATCGTTGGGGACGCCATGGAAAAGTTCCCATGGACGAGGAAAAACCTCACCGAGTTAAACGACGCGTTCCGGAACATCTACCTGGAATCCGAGAAGAGTATCGTGACAGTTTCCGCAGTGAAAAACGACGTGGACTGGTTTGATAACCCTATTGAGACGACAGGACAGTATGCGGGAATCATCATCGCGGTGAATCCCAGCGAGGCGCTGATTCTGACAGGACAAAGCGCGGTGGCTGGAGCCGACTCCCTGCGGGTGACCTTTGGGGACGGATCCACGGCGGCAGTAGAACTGAAATCCCAGGACATCACCTCCAAGATGGCAGTTGTCAGCGCGAAGATCTCCGATATTGAAGAGCAGACCGTAAACTGGATGAAGGCGGTGGAACTCGGAAACTCCTATTCCGTCCGTACCGGGGACATGGTCCTCGCGGTGGGAAGTCCCTCCGGACATGTCCATTCCGTCAAGCAGGGGCTGATTGCCTATGTGGCAAAGGGAGTCCAGGCAGTGGATGGTCAGACGCGTATCCTGTATACCGAGTTTGAGAGCCATGCAGACGAGGGAACATTCCTCTTAAATCTTTCCGGCCAGCTGGTGGGCTGGGCAACCGACACTTATCAGTCTGGTGATAATGGACAGACGGAAGATAAGACGATGGCGATACCGATCTCGGAGTACAAGGGCGTGCTCCAGAAGCTCACAAACGGACAGTCCGCCCCGTATTTCGGAATCCGGGGACAGGATGTGACCTCCGTGATGATGGAGAGCGGAATCCCCAGCGGAGTATATATAACAGATTCCATTGCAGATGGACCTGCCTACAACGTGGGGATCCAGAACGGTGATATCCTGACAAAGATCAGGGACACGGAGATCCAGACGATCCGGGACTTCCAGAACCGGCTGGAGGACACGAAGACCGGAGATTCTGTAAAAGTTACGGTAAAACGGAAGTCTATTGATGAATATAAAGAGATAGAGTATCAAGTGACGATTGGAGCCAGGTAGTTATTACTGCCTGGCTTGTAACTGCTCAGACTTACTGAACAGTTATCTAGTCCAATAATAACGTTTCAGCCTTAAAACTGAAACGCTAGATGTAAAGACAGAAAACGTCTGTCGACGCAATGAATAGAAGGAGAGATTATGAGATTTATTGAAACATTCCGGGAAGGAAACCACATTTCGGATGTATACCTGTGCAAGACAAAACAGATCGCGCTCACAAAGAATGGAAAAGAGTACGGTTCTCTTGTACTGCAGGATAAAACAGGAACTGTTGACGCGAAGATCTGGGAGTTAAACTCTCCGGGAATCAACGAGTTTTGCGCACTGGATTACGTGTATGTTGACGCGGACGTGACTCTGTTCCAGGGACAAAACCAGTTAAATGTAAAACGGATCCGCAAGGCGGATGAGGGCGAGTACCATCCGGCAGATTATCTCCCGGTGACCACAAAGGACATCCCGACGATGCAGCATGAGCTCACCCAGTACATCACAACCATCAAGAACCAGTATTTAAGAAAACTGGCATCCGGCTATTTCAACGACCCGGAGTTCATGAAGGCGTTCTCCTTCCATTCTGCGGCAAAGAGCGTTCATCACGGCTTCGTCGGCGGACTTTTAGAACATACCTTAAGTGTTGTAAAAATGTGCGATTACTTCAGTAAACAGTACCCGGTGTTGAACCGCGACCTGCTCTTGACGGCAGCGATGTTCCATGATATCGGAAAGACAAAAGAACTTTCCGCGTTCCCGGAGAATGACTACACAGATGACGGACAGCTTCTCGGTCACATCATCATCGGCTCCCAGATGGTAAAAGAGCGGATCGACACGATGACGGGATTCCCGAAAAAGCTGGAGAGTGAGCTGATCCACTGCATTCTTGCACATCACGGTGAGCTTGAGTACGGTTCCCCGAAGAAACCAGCCCTGATCGAGGCGATGGCATTAAATCTTGCGGACAACGCGGATGCGAAAATGGAGACCATGACAGAGATCTTAAGAGGTGCCGGGGACAACATGGGCTGGCTCGGCTACAACCGCTTCATGGAGACGAATGTCCGCCGGACGAGTGAAAACTAGTATGTAGAAAAATTGACCCGCGGCGGATCATAAATCGTGCATAATTTTGATAATAATTTGTCATGGAAAGACAGATGACACGAAATGTCCGTGTGTAAAAGATATATGTGCGCTTTGCACTGATAAGAAACCGCAAAGATCAAAAAATAACGGTTGACAAAATCACTTTTGTGACTAAAATGAGTGTTGTTCATATTCAAATGCGATGAACGGGACAGGACTTTCTAACAGGATCTTATTCAGAGAACTGCCGGTCGGTGCGAGGCAGATAAGAAATTAGAAGGTTATCACCTGGAAGCAGCCGGGATGAACAGCTCATTTTAGTAATTCCGGACGGAAACCTCACCGTTAAAAGGGGACCGATTCATCTGAGAGTACAGCAGATACTTGAGGAGGATGGGATTGAGAGGCCGGTTTTCCGGCAACAGAAGTGGTAACGCGGAGAATGTTAGATCCTTCGTCTTCTAAGGGAGCGATCCCTATGGAGACGGGGGTTTTTGTTTTTTCACCCCCTTTTGAATATGGATGGACTACAGGGACCGGAATTCGCGACATTCCGGTATGACGAAATGAATTTACAAAGGAGCGAAATGACATGAACACATTAGTAATCGTTCTCATCTCAGCTGTGTGTCTGTTATGCGGATATATGGTATACGGACGCTGGCTGGCAAAGACCTGGGGCATCGACCCGAAGGCAAAGACACCTGCCTATACACATGAAGATGGACAGGATTATGTACCTACAAACGGCTGGATCGTTTTCTCACACCAGTTTTCCTCTATCGCAGGTGCCGGTCCTGTAACGGGTGCCATCCAGGCGGCTGCATTCGGCTGGGTTCCGGTTCTTCTCTGGATCCTTGTCGGCGGTATCTTCTTCGGAGCTGTCACAGACTTCGGAGCTCTTTACGCAAGTGTAAAGAACGAAGGTAAGTCCATGGGACTCCTGATTGAGAAGTACATCGGCAAGACAGGTAAGCGGTTATTCCTGATCTTCTGTTGGTTATTTACCTTGATCGTTATCGCAGCCTTTGCTGACATGGTTGCAGGCACATTCAATGCTTATACGGTTAAGGATGGCGTTACAGAGCTGGCAGCAGCGGCTCAGACAAACGGCGCCGCAGGCTCCATTTCCATTGCATTTATCGTATTTGCGATGGTTTTCGGTGTTCTTCAGAAGAAGCTCAATCTTGAAGGCAAGAGCGAGTTCTTCGTAGGACTTGCATGCACGGTTGCATCTCTTGCAATCGGTATGGCATTTCCGTTAATCGGCGGTAAGGACGCATGGACAGGATTCACATTTGCGTATATCTTCTTTGCATCTGTTCTTCCGATGTGGCTCTTAAAGCAGCCGCGTGACTACATGACAACATTCATGTTTGCAGGAATGATCCTCGGCGCTGTTGTCGGTATTGTTGTTGCGCATCCGAACATGAACCTTCCGATGTACACAGGCTTCACAAATGAGAAGCTCGGAAACATGTTCCCGATCCTTTTCGTAACCGTAGCCTGCGGAGCTGTTTCCGGTTTCCACAGCCTCGTTTCCTCCGGTACTTCCTCCAAGACCGTTGAGAACGAGAAAGATATGTTAAAAGTTGGTTACGGCGCAATGGTTCTCGAGAGCCTCTTAGCCGTACTTGCACTCTGTGTAGCAGGCGCCGCCGCAGCCGCTGACGGTACCGCAGCAGTAGGAACTCCGTTCCAGATCTTCTCCTCCGGCGTTGCTGGACTTCTTGAGATGTTCGGTCTTCCGATCTATGTTGCACAGTGCTTCATGACCATGTGTGTATCCGCTCTTGCTCTTACAAGCCTTGATGCAGTAGCACGTATCGGACGTATGTCCTTCCAGGAGCTTTTCTCCGTAGACGATATGGAGAATGCGGAGGGTTGGAGAAAATTCCTCTGCAACAAATATGTATCCACGATCATTACACTTGCATTCGGCTATATCCTTACAAGAGTCGGTTACTCCAACATCTGGCCGTTATTCGGAAGCGCAAACCAGCTGTTAAGTGCACTTGTTCTGATCACACTCTGCGTATTCTTAAAGGTAACAGGCAGACAGAACAAGACCCTGATCGTACCGTGCGTGATCATGCTCTGCGTAACCTTCACAGCACTGGTTCAGAGAATGCTTGCTCTTGTAAACGCATTCAGCGCAGGTACCGCAGTATTTATGGTTGAGGGACTTCAGCTGATCGTTGCGATCCTTCTTATGGTTCTCGGTGTGATCATTGTTGTCACATCCGGTAAGGAACTGTTAAACAAGAAGGCAGGTTCTGAGGCGAGAGCATAAATTGCGGTTTACATAATGTGTAACTTATATATTTGATGAATAGAGACCGGCTTTCCGGTTCCACAGATTCTCTGCGGGGCATGGAAAGTCGGTTT
>ERZ772863.2956-NODE-2956-length-10494-cov-124.725932_pt1 | contig 10494 bp, 6 predicted proteins | sample MGYA00512134_ERZ772863 | MGnify/ENA primary metagenome ERZ772863 (study PRJEB29015, sample SAMEA2737659) | human gut metagenome | biome: human gut; feature: human-associated habitat; material: faeces | place: China | collected 2012 ...
CCAAAACGCTTAGGAAAGTGAGCTAAATTTGGTACAACGAACTGGACACCCTATCTATTAATGCAAATAAAAACGATAAAAAAGTTAAAATCGACATTCACGATGCTTATTCTCAAACGAAACATTGGTATTTTGGAATAAAAATTGTACCTTTGCAGCAACAGTTCCTGCCACGCCTCTTCTTGAAAGCGTACCACGGCAGGACTTCGTGTTTTATAAAGGTAGTATGCAGTATACAAAGCAAGCCATGGATTTTGATTGTCAGCTTCATATTTTGAAAGAACGTGGACTGACAGTTGAGAATGAAGAAGATGCTCTAAAATTTCTTCATTCGGTTAGTTATTTCCGTTTTGCAAACTACCTACAACCTATGGAGCAAAGCACAGAGTCTCATCAGTTTTTACCAAATAGCAGTTTTACTTTTGCTACAAAACTATATGTTTTTGACCGAGAATTGCGCTCTTTGGTTTTTACCGCAATCCAAGATATAGAAATTGCTTTTCGCACTCGAATCATTCATTATTTTTCTATGGAGCATGGGCCGTTTTGGTTTATGGATTCCAACAAGTTTAAAAATCAGAAGATTTTCAATTCCTGTCTTGATAATATTGCAGCCGAGGTAAATAGGTCAAGAGAAGATTTTATAGCCGAATACTATAGCAACTATACCGCTCCATCGTTTCCACCAGCATGGAAGACATTGGAGGTAGTTTCTTTTGGTACACTATCCAAGTTGTTTTGTAATTTCAAGGATAACTCTGTAAAGAAGAAAGTGGCAAAAGAATTCAAACTTCCACTATATTTGTATTTGGAGAATTGGATAAAATGTATAGCTGTATTGAGAAATGCTTGTGCTCATCACGCTCGTATTTGGAACAGACGTTTCCCAACAATGCCTATAATGCCTGAATATTTACCTTCTTCATGGGTTGTAATAGGCAATTTTCGTCCCAATAAGTTATATCATCAATTATGCTGTCTTGCATATTTGGAGCAATCTATAGCAGCAAACGGTAACTTTTCCAAGCGTCTTTTGGTTCTTATGGAGAAAAATGAGAACATTAATACTCGTTCCATGGGATTTCCACAAGAGTGGAAAAATGAACCATTATGGAATGGTAACGCCCTAAATTATCTTGTATAACCGGACACAAAAAGTAGCGTTAACACTTTTGTAATATATAGGAGTAAGACAATAAATGTTCTTGCTCCTTTTTTTATTTCTGTAGCAACCTTTGTTACATAACATTGCGACTGTGTAATTGTTTATACTTCCATATACAGCAATAATAGTCTCTTAAATATTAAAATCGGACAGGATTGACAGAAAATCCAAGTAAACCTCGCTCGTTTTGAAGAAAATTTGTTATTTTTGCAGTGGCTCTCGAATCTGTGCGTCAAATTGGGTTTACTCAATATCGATACGCAGACAGCCAACACCGAGCTGAAAGCTGAGAAGTCCAAACAACTTTCTCGGTAATAAGCGGGCAATGGGTGGGAAGAGAGTCAAGACATAATAGAAGGCGTTTATCTGACGCTGTGTTTGAGACGAGTCGAATCTTGCAAATTCATAATTGTTGTCTCGAATATGGTCAACGGTAGATGTCCCGGGTGTGATTATATCAATCCCGTGGAGACCTTGTAAGCATGGATTGTACCCTTTCGGATGCAGTCAAATGTATTATATAGGTCTCTTAACGGTAATGATTTTCATATCGGCGTGGGCTCTAACGTTGTCTGTTCGACAACAATAGGCAATGCAAGGGCCTCGACTCGTGGAATGGATAACAGGACGATTCCACGCTTTTTGTGTCAAATAGTTGCTAATTTAATGCAAGACATAAAAACGATATGAACGCATTGATTAATGCGCATACCCATCGAGGTCGAAGCAGATCTCCTTACGTTGGACTTACCTCCAATGTCCTCCCCGAAGCACAACGCTCATATACAGGGGTGTCCTCGGACTATGTACAAAAGGCAAATCACGAATGGTTCGTGTTGCGAGTTACATACAACAGAACACAGAAAGCACATGGCATCATATCAACCTCTGACGTTCAGTCATATATGCCTATGCATTATGTTATAAAGAAAGAGATTGGGAAGAAGAAGCGAATTTTACAGCCTCTTCTTCCCAATCTTCTTTTTGTATATGCTACAAGAGAAGTTGTAAACTCCATTATCAAGAAAAAAGGAGATGAAACATCTGTTTTAAAATTTTATCTTGACAAGACAAAACCTCTGGAAGAGAATGGAAAGCATCCTCCTCTTACCATTCCATTTGCAGCAATGTCCAACTTCATAAAAGCTACAAGCACAGATAACGAACATGTGCGAATAGTGTCGCCAGAACAATGTCATTATAAAAGTGGTGACATTGTCAAGGTGATAGATGGAGAATTTGAAGGTGTTACAGGGAAAGTTGCTCGCATTGCAGGGCAACAACGTGTTGTTGTGGAAATTTTGGGACTGTGTTTGGTGGCGACAGCGTATATACCGACAGATTTTATAGAAGTCTTTCAAAAAGGATAACAAGTCAATGTTCTTTTCGAGGAGAGTATTGGTTGTTTTGCTTTTAACACATACAACAAGATGCTCATCGTTTCTTCAATACTAAACTAAAATATTTACCAATAAAAAATATCATTATGCAAAAAAGAATCATTCACAATTTGCTATCACGCAAATGGCTAATCTTGTTATGTTTCATGTTGCTGCCAACAATCTTGGAAGCTTCTGATTTGGATGATAATAGGACTTCATTTTATCATCAGGTGAAGGTTCTATCATACGAAAAGAAAAGTACATCTTCAGATGGGAGATCGAACTTATACGTTGGAGCCAAGCTGCAATTATCAAATGGAGCCATTGTTGAACTTGATAAATACAGCGAGTACAATACTTATGTTGGAGAATATTTAATATGGGGATATATTCATTTTCATGGAAGTTCTGTTTACCCTGGTACGATGAAAGTATCCTGGAATGGTAGTGATAAATACGCAATCAGAATATTTTGCGAGAAAGCTGACGAATGGGGGGTTATCAAAGAAGAGACATCAAATGTGTCGCATAGTTTTTCAACTACAGAAGATTGCTATCTTAGCTGGACACTTTCTCAGCCAAGCACAACGTTTACGGCATCTGAGTGCGTTTATATTTCAGCCATTGACATTTTACCAATTTATGATGATGAAGGATTGGAATACAGATTTGACATGAAAAAAGAAAAATGGACTCTATATAAAGCCAACACAGCATCCGATAGCGTGTCTATTAAAAGCAATATAGACTACAATGGCAGCTCCTACCCTGTGACATCAATTAGCAATTATGCGTTTGAAAATCTCAAAGCCATAAAGAAATTACATATTCCTTCTTCTGTAAATTACATTGAAAAAAATGCTTTCAGAGGATGCGACAATATAGAACGCGTATATATTGACGACATTGCCTCATGGTGTAAAATTGATTTTGAAAATAAAGAAAGTAATCCACTTTGGTCTGGCTCCAAACTTTATGTAGGAATTCACGAAGTTAACGAGATTGAATACGATGAAACCTTTGATAACATAAACAAATACGCATTTATAGGTTGCCTTAGTCTTAAGAAATTGACACTTGGCAGTAATATTAAATCTATCGGGGATTATGCATTTGATGGATGCCTTAATTTGAAAACAGTTTATTCTTATAACCCTACTCCAATAAGTTATGGTAAAGTTTCTTTCTCCTCAACTACCTATGAAGGCACTTTGTATGTTCCCCGAAATGTTCTTGGAACTTATCGAAATAACTATCCTTGGAGTACCTTTGCCAAGATAGCAGCTATAGAAGGCCCTGATTGTGATTTTGAAGTCAATGGGTTGTACTACAACGTTGTTGATTTGGTCAACCGCACCTGCGAAGTAACTTTTGACACGCCTTATTATTCAAGCTACAACCAAGAAGAAATCGTAATTCCCGAAAGCGTACAGTATCAAGGCCGTACATTCCAAGTGGTCGGCATATCGCACGATGCCTTCAATGGATCCAAATTGGTAAAGAAGCTTACAATTCCTAAATCGATAAAGACCATAGGTAAAAATGCCTTCTATGACTGTTCGGGACTTAGCGAGCTGAATATTGACAATCAAATAGAAAAAGTTCAGGCAGACTTGTCAAAATTGCCTCTTACAACAGTAAAATTTACCGGTGCTGGGACTACAATACCTAATTGGCTGAAAAACAACCGCAATATCAAAAACGTAGTATTTGATTGCTCTAATGTAGAAGCTGTGGCCGATTCTGCATTTTACAACTGCACATCTCTAACGACAATAGAATTGCCACATTCCGTAAAGCAAATTGGAACGGCATCGTTTGAAGAATGTAAAAGTATTGCAGAATTCAGAATGCCACAAGAATTGGATAGCATAAAGCCATGCGCATTTAAGAATTGCCAGTCGCTAAGCAGACTTGCTTTTGAGCGCAATCTCAAAGTTATTGGCTCAGAAGCTTTCCTTGGATGCACCGGTATTACCACGCTAAACATCACTGCTGGAATTGACTCTATCGCAAACAGCGCTTTCAATAAATGCACTGGAATAACTACGCTGAACATCGCTGACGCTGACTCAAGCATTATCATGGGATGTGATACGCGACATAGTTCAACCGCAGGTTTGTTCGCATCACTGCCTTTAAAAGATGTATACTTGGGCCGCGACATCGTTTGTTCCTCAGAAAACGCTCCATTCAATCTGAATAAGAACATAGAGTCTCTCGTTATAGGCCATCATGTAAACAACTTCCCTGACCTCTCTTTAGCAAACCAGCCACAACTGAAGAAATTAATATTGGGAAACAAGTTGGAAACAGTTCCATCTTTTGATAAATGTACGAAACTTGACGAATTGCAAATAGGCTCACACATAAAAACCATACCGGATTTCAATAACGTTCAATCTTTGAAAAAAATCAAAGTTTATGCAGGAAAGCCCCAAACTTTAACCAACGACTTTTCCAATAAGACATACATCAATTGTGAGCTACTCGTTCCTACGGGTAGTATCGAACGATACAAGGAAGCCGACAGGTGGAAAAATTTCTATGACATAATAGAATATTCAGCCGACAGTAAAGCCGACAGTTTGAAGTTCAAACAAGAACGCTTCAATGTTTATCCCAATGAATCATTCGCAGTCAATCCGATAGTATACCCATTAGACGCGTCAGAAGTTTTCACATGGGCTTCATCTGATGACAATATAGCAACGGTAGATGAATTTGGATTAGTCACGGCTCACACTGATGGAGAAGCAATAATAACAGCAACAACCACCGACGGAACAAACTTAACAGCCATATGTAATGTCATCGTCAAGAAGTTGGTTCCTGTTGAATCGATTTCCTTTGAGCAGAGTAACTACAAAGTGACTATCGGGCAAAAGGTGAACCTCATTGCAAAAATAGTACCTACAAATGCCTCTTACACATCATTAAATTACGTTTCGTCGGACAAAACTATTGCAACTGTTTCCGACAAGGGTGAAATTCATGGAGTAAACATAGGAAAATGTACGATTACAGCCATGTCTGCTGATGGTACAAACGTTAAAGCGACTTGCGAAGTTGAAGTTCTCCCTGTTTATATTACAAGTCTGACTATAAACAGCGACAAGACACAAATAGTAGAAGGAGAGACGATGCAACTGACCATTTCGTACGAACCGGAAAACGCCACGATTTCTGAAGTTCTATGGGAAACGTCAGACCCCACCTTAGCTTCGATTAATGAAGAAGGCGCATTGACAGCACACAAGGAAGGCGTTGTAAGTATAAAAGCTACAGCCAAGGATGGCTCCACCGTCTTTGACAACAAAGAAATTGAGGTGTTGCCACTTCTGCAATCATCCATTACAGCCAATGCAAATACTTCGACCAATCTTATAGCATTAAAATGGAGTGCTGCAAGCCATGTCAAAAACATAAAGGACTATAACGTTTATGTGTCAGAGGATGATGGTCCTTTTATCTTATGGATGCACAATACGACTTCCACATCTGCTTCATTTAGCGGAAAGGCGGGAAAGAACTACCGTTTTGTGGTCACTTTGCGCAACAAGGATGATAAGACAGAGAGATATAATGAGAAAAGAGCAGCAGTAATAAATCTTTAATACAAAAAAATATGAATTCAGTTTCTTCGAAATTAAGTACAATAATTAGGGCATTCTGGCTTCTAATTGTAATTCTTTCATGGAATTCTGCATTTGCAAACAGCTACAGCAAGTATGTTGGAGAGTCGTTCTATTTACCAGTTCCTTCATTATCGGTAAGCAATGCAGCCATTTATAACTATCAATGGGAACCGACCCTTCATGTAAACATAAAAAATAATTCCTTAGGTGAAGCGGAAATCAGTTCATATTTCTCTGGTTCGGAAATAGTCACATGCCGAATTTACTACTACATACAATCGCCGTCAGGTTCTAGAAAATATGGGACAACGACACAGAGCCACTCTGTTTCATGCAAGAATAACAATCTAACAATATCGGCTTCCAAAACAATCATCAGTCCAGGCGAGGGAGTACAACTTTCCACTTCTTTTGATAATCGTTATTATTCTTCAAGCGCTCAAATTTCATATTCTGCATCACCTTCCGGAGTCGTTTCGGTTTCTCCATCCGGATATGTAACAGGAGTTAGTGCGGGAACAGCAAACATAACGGCGAAATCAAACTTAAGCAATAATGTTTCTTCCGTTACAATTACTGTAAGAAAAATAGATCCAGAACAAGTAGAGATTACTCCGTCACCTGCCTCGGTATATTGCGACAGCCGCTTAACGATGAACGCGAAAGTTTATCCGACAGGTTCACCCCAGAACATATCATGGAGCCTTTATAAAGGGAGTTCTTCAATCGCGTCAATTAGCAGTTCTGGAGTAGTGTCGGCTTTTTCCCCTGGTGAAATTACGGTCAAGGCTACGGCAGAAAATGGAGTGTATGCCTTGCGAACAGTAAGTGTTATAGAACCGTCTTTCACACAGACAAGCACGATTCCCAGCAACAATGCTACAGAACAAAGTGTATTTTCCAATCCAAGCGTCACTTTTTCTCACACTTTGTATAAAGGGGAGACATTCGATGGAATTGCTCTAACAACTTCATCAGGGAGCGTAAATGGCACTGCGGAGATTGGAAGTAGGTCTGTCATTTTCAAGCCTAAGAAACCTCTTGCTGCCAACACAAAATATACATTGTCAATTCCAGCCAATGCAGTGAAGAACAAGTGGGGGACTCCTTATCCTTCAAAAATCAATTTGGTATTTTCTACAGGAAACTTGGAGAAGCTTTCACTTAAATCTTCACTTTCCAATAAATTTGTGAAAGAGGGTACGGCTATACAATTGACAACAAACAAATCAAACGCAGCCATTTATTATACAACAGACAATTCCACGCCTACAGAAAAAAGCAAGCGGTACACAGGGGCCATAACAATTCAAAAAGACACGGAATTAAGAGCTATTGCTATGCTTGAGGGATACGAGAATAGCGATGAGTTACACAAAACTTACATCATCAGTAATGTTGCTGTTGTGAAGACCTTTCCTAACGATGCAAATCCATTGTACGTGTATAAGGATGTCATGCCGAGTGTCACTTTTAGCAATAAAATTGAAGCGTCCTCTAATGTAGACAAGATAGTGATGCAATGTATGGGTGTTGGAGAAGTAGAAAAACAAGTTATTGTTTCGGACAGTTCTATCTACATAATACCGACGAAAGGATTAGAACTTGGCAATGTTTATAAAGTTAACATACCGAGTAATGCTATTGTGACATGGCAAGGTGAATACAATGAAGCCGCAGAATTTACTTTTTCTACAGGCGATTTTGTCAAATTCCTTAATTCAAGCGGTCCCGAGATGGCACAAGCTATCAAGACAAACAATTCACTATATGTGTGGGGAAGCCAATATTCAAAAGGTTCTAATTCTGACGGAAGTTATGAATATAATATTGCGCCTTCACCAACACTCAAAATGTCCAATGTGCAGTATGCATCGTCGGGATTTACACATCACGCTCTAATAAAGAATGATGGTTCACTCTGGATGTGGGGCAGACAATATTGTGGAGAATTTGGTAATGGAACAACAACGGCATCATCTACCCCTGTAAAAATTCTCTCAAGTGGAGTACGTGAGGTTTCAACTGGAGGACAAACCACTGCCATTATAAAACAAGACAATACTTTATGGATGTGTGGGCGAAATGACTTCGGTCAGATTGGCAATGGAAAGACAAACATGGTGAAGACATTTACTCAAATTTTGAGCAATGTTAAAAGTGCCGTCGCAGGTTGGGGCGTTTCATTTGCCGTAACCGACGACAATAATCTCTATGCTTGGGGGCGTAACAGTAATGGAGAGTTGCTTAACGACATTGTAGAATATGTTTTGACTCCTCAGGTTATCCTAAAAGATATCGCTTATGTGTCCGCCTCTGCCACAGAGAGCAACTTGTTTGCAGCAATAAAGACAGATGGCAATCTTATTATTTGGGGAAGAAACTATAAGGAGCCAAAGATTCTTGACAAGAATGTTTCAATGGTCTCTGTCGGCAAGGATTACCTACTCTACATAAAGGATGACGCAACTGTTTGGGGATTTGGGGTTAATAATTACGGACAATTAGGCATCGGAACATTTGACGTTCCCCAATCACCAGTTAAAGTTATGGACAATGCCAAAGAAATCAGAACTGCGTGTGAGTCTTCATTCGCCTTAAAGAAGAATGGTAGCGTGTGGTCTTGGGGACGGAATAAAAATAACATTCTTGGACAACAAGACAATTACTCTGAAATATCGTCCGCTCCAAAACAAATTTTGGAGGGAATGGCGATGAGTACTCTCCAAGGATTGGTATGCAATAAAAAACAAATAGAAGTGAATGCCGGTTCACAAGGTGTCATTCCAGTATTTCCGTATCCTCTTACAGCAGACTATAAAGAAATAACATGGAGTTCCTCTAATCCAGAATGCGTTGTCGTTGAGAACAATGGTATCATCTATGCAAAAAAGATAGGCACATCAAACATAACGGCTACAATAATAGATAATGCGAACAGGATTTTCAGTATAAGATGTTTGGTCAAGGTAACGGCAACTACTGATATAAATAACATTTCAGAGGAAAATACAATTAATATTTGGTCACACAATTCTAATATTTATGTGCAAGGAGTTCCTAAAGGGCAGAAAATCATCGTTGCTATGACAGATGGTACAATCATATATAATGGTGTCTCAAATGAAAGTCTCAACGTAATCCCTATAAATTTAAATGGAGTGTATATTGTTATAGCTGGTGGCAAGTCTGTAAAATTATATGGAAATAACGCTTACTATAGCAAATACGATTAGCGTAAAGGGGATTCGTTTCTGTAATACAGAATCTTTACATATGATTTTATATTATGTAGTTAGATTATAAGACAGAAAGTGATACCTTTTTGAAATTGTTTCCTTTCCCTTATAGAGAATCCATCTACTTGTGTTGTTACGATGTATAACTACAAGTAGATGGATATTTATTTTATATAATAATACACAATCGAAGCAATCGTATAAAGGGTACAGGGCAAGAATATCCACAAAAGTGTCTTTGTCCATCCATTAGAAAGCCACATACCATTGTTCCTTGACATCATGTTTGACATCTCGTAGAAATGGTTGGTAAGACTTTCTCTCATTTCTCTCCTATGTCCTTCCAAAAGTTTAGCAACATCAGCATTAATTTGCTTTTGACATTCAGAAAGTCTGTTCAAGTCAGGTGCGGCAATCTTAGTTTCAAGTTTGACATTACGAACTTTGACAAGGAATTCGTCAAGAGTTTTAGTAGCATCAGTTACGTTGCAAATGGCGGTGTTGAGTTTGGTTACAGTATCATCAAGTGATGTCATTATGTTTTCAACATGGCTCTTTGTTGAATTGAGTTGCAAGCAAGCGTCATTGTATGCCTGGAGTTGCCTATCGAACTTATCCGAAGCCTTGTCTGTTTCGATATTCTTGTCAATCGTATTCTCGAAAGAGCCGAAATCCATATCTGAGATTTTACTTTTACCTATTGGCATAGTTTCAATGCTGTTGGTTGAACATTCGATTATCTGCCATACCCTTGCTTCTTGCGAGGTCTACACAGGCGGTTAGCCATCATAGCGCAACGATGCGCCCAGGACAATTCATCTTCATATTTGTCTCGTCCCCAACCAGAGGTTGATCCACCTCCTCCACCACCAGACTGTGCCGTAATGGTTGTGGCAGCATCAATGTATTCAGCAAAGAGAAGAATGGCGGTCTTTTGCACATCGCCAATCTTTGCAAACACATTGTCAAAATGTAGTCTACCATATTGCTGACCGCATTAGCCAACAGAGGGTCGCGTTTTTGCAGACTGTTTACAAGTTCATCTTTCGTCATGATGCTATGGTCTATTG
>ERZ772863.2957-NODE-2957-length-10494-cov-5.707252_pt1 | contig 10494 bp, 13 predicted proteins | sample MGYA00512134_ERZ772863 | MGnify/ENA primary metagenome ERZ772863 (study PRJEB29015, sample SAMEA2737659) | human gut metagenome | biome: human gut; feature: human-associated habitat; material: faeces | place: China | collected 2012 ...
ACCAGAACCAGAACCAGAACCAGAACCAGAACCAGAACCAGAACCAGAACCAGAACCAGAATGATATGGTGCTTGAAGCTATCAATAAATTGACAGCTACGATTCAGGCTTCAAATATTCAGAACACAGGAAATGGTGGGGTAAATTCACCAAGAACAGAAAAAGACATTATCAATGATATGATGAAGATCATGAATTAGAAAGGAAGTGTATTAAATTGGCTGTAAATAGTTTAACTCCGCAGGATGCCTATACTCTTATCAATTCCATTGCTAAACAGGCTACAGGTCGTTCTGACCTTGTAGCGACTGACACAAGTTCTTTTGTTTCCGTTGGGGGAACACTGTTACGTACAGGAGTAGAAAACACACTGAAAACTATGTCTACAGTATTTGCGGAAACGTATTTTGCAAACGAATCTTATACTGGTAAATTAAGGACAGTCGAACAGACAAATGTTCGGTGGGGTGCTATTGTCCGTGAAATTACGTCCCTGTCAATGGATGCTGAACAGTCTGATGATTGGAATACAGAGCAGAATCCGAACACATTGGATGATGGTAAATCTATCGACATGTACAAGATTCATAAGCCGAAAGTACTTGAACTCAAGTTCTACGGCACAAAGTTGTTACAAAGATCAATTACACGCTTCCGTGACCAGTTGGCTCTTGCATTTTCAAGTGAGGATGAATTTCTCAGATTTTATGAAGCAGTTATGATTGAATTTCGTAACGATATTGAAACAGACCGAGAGAGTGAAAGACGTGCTACCATGCTCAACTATATGGCAGGCTTATCATCTCTTGGTATGGAAGTTGACCTTGCACATGAGTTTAACACAGAGAATGGAACACAGTACACAAGAAAGCAGTTACTTTCCGAGCACCGTGATAAGTTTATGCCGTTCGTTGTTGCTCGAATCAAACTTGATTCTGAAAAGATGACAGAGAGATCAACTAAGTACAGATTTACTATCACAGGCTTTGAAGACCTTTTGAGATTCACACGGAAAGAAAATCAGCGACTTATGATGCTGTCAAGTTTCTGGATCGACTCTGAAACACAGACGTTACCGTATGTGTTTGATGATAAAAATTTACAGATTGAGAACAAAGAACTTGTAAACTGGTGGCAGTCAGCTGATAATGAATCAGCTATTCAGATCACTCCGTCCATCATTGGAGCGGATGGCCAAGCAAAACAGGCAGAAACAGAGGTCAACTTACCTTATGTTCTGGGAGTTCTGTATGACCGTCGTGCTATGGGGGTCAACTGGCAGTTTGATTACAGTTCGACAACACCATTCAATAGCCGAGGGGGCTACTATAACATGTTTGTTCATTCCAGAAAAAACTACTGGAACAACTTCACACATAACGGAATCCTTTATGTGATTGGGGAAGGGGTATAAGATGAAATGGTGGAAAATAGAATATAGTTCAAATAATAAGCATTTAAAAGGAGATGATGGCGTCAGAAGAATAATTTGCTATTCAATATCATCGTTACATTCAAATCTGAAATACAAAGATAATATAATTGCGTATTTTAACGTAGCTAAACCTATAGATATTACATTTGAAAGTTATTATGGCTTTCCACGTATTTCAGATTTCTCGTTTGAACTTGATAAAAACGAATCGATAAACGTGTTGATAGATACAGTGCCGAGTAGTGATGTGAGTGATAATTATTTTGAGAAAGGTGGTATTACATGACAGACACAATTTTGACAGTTTTAGGGAACTATGCATTCCCTATCGTGTGTTGCATCGGCATGGCATACTTTGTAAAGTACATGTATGATCAGACCAATGCACGAGTTGACAAACTCAATGAAGAACACAAAAACGAAGTTGACACACTTTCCGAAGTGATCAAAAACAATACGATTGCTCTGGAAAAAATGAACACGTTAATTGAACAGATTGGAAAGTAGGTGCTATATGACAGCAAATGAACTTGTAGTATATGCTCATAATTTAATTGGTACTCCTTATGTGTGGGGTGGCTCAACACCTGCACAGGGTCTTGATTGTTCCGGATTGCTTTACTGGATCCAGAGGACAGCGGGGTCAGACGTTGGTCGATATAGCGCGGCAACTTATGCAAACATGGGTGTTAAAATTCCGGTTGGTCAGCAGAAGCCAGGCGACTTCTTATTCTTCGGATCGCCTGTTAATCACTGTGCTATTTACATTGGATATGGAAAAATGATTGAAAGCCGGGGGGGTCGTAAAAACACGGCAGATAATCCAGGCACAGGAGTTGTGATTTCTCCTGTAACTCGCCGGCATGATATTGTCTGTGTCCGCAGGGTATGGGATTCAAGCCCATCATACGTAGTAGGACGGACTTATCGAACACAGGTTGACCATTTACATGTTCGCTTTTCCGTTTGGGGTCAGATCAAAGAATACTCACAGCTGACAAGGGATGGTATGAAACACGCTTATTCCGATGGATGCTTGAAAAAAGGAACAGAAGTTACGGTCAAAGAGATGAAACAGGATGAATCCGGTGCTTTATGGGTACGGATTCCATCCGGTTGGATCTGTGCCATTACTTCAAAAGGAGAGGTTTACTTATCATGACAGAAATAGTTTTGTACCATTTTTCGAAAAGAAAAAACAGCACAAAGCGTCCTATAGGGCAGGGGACAGAAGTTCCCTGCCTTTTAAAAACTGCAACTACATTTCAAAGTCCTATTTTTATTTTACAACGACCAATGAACGACATGCTACAATTTAACTATTGCAAATGGGCTGACCACTATTATTTCATTGATTCAACTACATCAATCAATGCAGGACAGACAGAGATCACTTGCACTGAGGACGTCTTGGCAACTTATAAAAATGAAATAGGTAGTTATACCTGTTTCATTGAGAGATCAAGCAATCAGAATACTTTTGCCAACGACAGCATGTATATACCTACAAATGACTGGGTGCTATCTACAAGAAATGTAACTCATAAAGAGAAAATAATGACAAGCACTTATTCACAGCAATATATCATAAGAGTAGTTTCAAGAACCGGAGTGGCATCCTATTATATAAACGGTGATCAATTAAATAACTTGCTTGACTTTATGTACACGGAATCGAACTTTACTGACGTGATACAGGATGCCATTACAAAGTTAATGTTTGACCCATTTAAATATATAGTTGATTTGAAATGGGTTCCATTTGTTGAATCTGCTTTTAAAAGCAGTAATGATGAAGCAATCCAACTAGGATTCTGGGACAGTGGAGTGATAGCGAAAAGAATTGATGAAGATACAGTGGTTAATTTTTCGTATTCTTTTGCTTTTGACAATCCACTTTACGCTATTACAGATTTCAGATACTATAGTTCATCTTTTTCAAACTATTTTATAAAACTTCCTTTTATTGGGGTGGTTGCCCTCAATCCATACAAGATAGATGCAACCGTAAATGCACGTTATCAATTTGATGCAACAAGTGGTTTATGCAATGTTTTTTTACAATCAAAAAAAGTTGTGTTTGCATCTTATCAGTTGCAATTGTCAGTCCCTGTGCAAATCGGTTATGCAAGCACAAACATAGCCCAACTAGCTACCTCAACTGTAAGCCTTGTCGGTGCCGGCTTACAAGGAAACATTGCACAAGGAATATCATCGGGAATAGAAGCAGGAAGAAGTATTACCGCACCAGAGATTTCTATGCTTGGAACGGTTGGCAATATATCAAATATTCTCAACAATCAGATTTTAGAGTTTAATTCATATGCCTGTACAAGCATAGAACCGGATAAAGCAAGTGAAGGTTTTGTTGATGGCAATATACACCCCATATCTGGACTGACAGGTTTTGTAAAGTGCAGAAATGCATCCATAGAAATTAGTGGTTTTACCGGAGATCAAGAAGCAGTGAATAACTACTTGAATAGTGGTTTTTATTATGAATAATGTTTCACGTGAAACATAGAAAGAGGTGAAAAATTATGTGGTGTCCGATTGGATTTGATAAAATCAATATCATTTCAAACTACTTCCAACCGTCGGGAATCAAGGCAGACAGTCTATATACTGACACGTTTGATCGTATGCTATATGAGAGAGTGTGTTCTATTTTTGATATAACATACAATGCAAAATTTGACATTGACTATTTTAAGTTTTGCCTGCTAGGTGGGGGGTTTATCGCGATCACATATACTGATGCATACGGACTGATTGCTCAGTATCCCACGATTAGTGGGTATGATATGTATTGCAAGCCAACGCTTGCAAGCATTAACACATATGCTACCAACGCAAACATAAGCTTACAGGATTTAAAGATTGGCAAAGATTGTAGCGTGATATATCTAAGACCATCCAGATGCGGGATTTTTGATATTATCGGTTATTATAGTTATAAGTTGGCTCTGGTAGCTTCTGCGTTTGATATGAACGTGTTCAACAGCAAGTTAGCTTTTATGATAGCCGCCAAAAACAAAAGTGCTGCAAAAACACTGGAAAAAGTCTATGACCAAGTGCAGGATGGTAACCCGGCAGTTGCGTATGACGTTTCAATCAAAGAAAATGAGAACGCAAACATGAGGGGAAAAAGTTCAGAACCGTTTGAATTTTTCAACAAAGATTTGAAAAACAACTTTATTTCAAAAGAATTAATTGAAGTGTTTGAAAAGCTTCTCGATCAGTTTGATACAGAAGTTGGGATTCCGTCTGTCGGTTCTGATAAAAAAGAGCGTTTGAATGTTATGGAGACTGAAAAAAATGACATTGAATCTGTGACACGACTTACTACATGGTTAGAAACCATGCAGGCAGGAGTTGACATGGCAAACAGTCTTTATCCCACTTTGAATCTTAACGTAAAGATCAGAGACTACAAAAAGGCAGGTGTAACAAATGGGGATGTATAGAATTACGATGGCCGGACTTTATGAATATGACCAGACCTTATTCGATCACATGATTTTTCCGGCAGATGCTGACAAACAGAACTTTATTGACAGCTTGCTTTTATCCTATGGGGATTGCGAACCACTCTATCCGGATGGTGATTTTATGAAACAGTCAGCTATTCCGGCATGGTCAAAAAAATGGCAGGATTCCATTGAAAGGGTTTTTCTTGCATTAAAAAAAGAATACAACCCAATAGAGAACTATGACAGACAAGAGACGTGGACGGATTCACCAGATATTGAAAGAAATACAGTGACGGGTGGCAATGACACGAATACGTTAAAAGCCGGACGTGGTTCAGTAACATCAAACAGCGGGTCTGACACAATGGAACAAAAAGTGAGTGCTTTTGATTCTTCAAACTATCAGCCATCACAGGAAGAAACTACAAACTATGGTAGTGCTACAAAGTTGGAGACTTCCGGACAGGACGTAAACAATATTGAGTATGGGCGAACTGAAAAAAATACGGAAAAAGGCTCTACGACCCATACCGGGCAGATTCATGGAAACATAGGTGTTACAACTTCTCAGCAGATGATAGAAAGTGAATTACAACTAAGGAAGCAATCATTTATAGATTATTGCACCGGTTTGTTTGCCAGTGACTTACTGATTCTGGTTTATTGATAGAAAGGAGAACACATAATGATTAATACGTACCCTCACAGTTCCATGCAGGATATGAACTTAGACTACTTATTAAAAGTAGCAAAGCAGGCAGGAGAGGATCATAAAGAATGGTCAGACATAAAAGGAACCGCACAAAAGCAGATTGACGAAGCAATTAAAGACTCACTAGATTCCGGAGAGATTGGAAAAGTAGTTGATGATGCAACGAAAAAAATATTGACGGATGAAATTGAACCATTAAAAGGCACAGTAACCGAACAGGGTAAACTGATTTATGATCTTGAAAAAAGAGACGGTTTATTTGATTTAAGCGGCAGAACTATCATTATTGGTGACAGCTACACAGTAGGGTATACACCGGACGGAAACATTACTCCATGGACAGAACACTTTTTGGATTACTGCTCTATTGATAATGTAACAATCAAAAGCAATGGCGGTGCTTCTTTTTCAACTTCTAACAACTCATTCCTTATGCTTTTGAATCAGATTGACGCTGATCCATCTGTAAAGCAGATCTTAGTTGTTGGCGGCTACAATGAGTTCGGTACTTATTCGGAAATTGAAAATGCAATCAATGCATTTTATGGGGTGGCACAGACACGATTTCCGAATGCTAAAATTTTTGTAGCAATGGTTGCATGGTCAGCAGACAGCACCCAGTGGAACAGATTCAAGATTGCAAAGAGTGTGTATAACACACAGCGGAAAAATTGGAACTATCTTAATGGAAGTGAGTATATCTTGCATGCTGATGGTTTCATGGGGTCAGACGGTTTTCATCCAAACACAACCGGACAGGAACGGCTTGCTACCTACCTTGCGGAAGCAGTAAAGACCGGGTCTTGTCATCCATCCTTTTATGACGTAAAAGCAAACTTCGAAGCAGGAGTCTTTACAGCAACTCTAGGAAGTAGTTGGACGATCGTTACAAATTACAACGAAAACACCAGTAATATCATCTGGAGCGATTATGTTTGTTTTCCAAACAGTGGCGAACTTATTTGTAATGGTACAGAATATTATATCGGAAGAATCTATTCAACTTCCTTTGTTGGTGATGGAAACGGTTATACTTGCTACCCAACAACTGTGATTGTAAAATCCGGATCTGAATTTTATCACATTCCGGCTCAGCTTAATTTCAGAGGAAGACAGATATATCTTGCCTTGTATGACATCAGCGATGACAAACATAACTACAGAACCTTGACAACCGTAACACAGGTACAGATTCACAGAGGTTCAATTACCATGTAAATGTTTCACGTGAAACAAAAAATAAAGGGATGCAAATTTGCATCCCTTTTAACTATATAAAACTTCTTTTGTCTCAAACGGCAACGGCAACCCTGTTTCCTTATCATACGGAATCGTATGATCCAACTCATACTCTGTATCAGATAAACGGATTGCACAACCGTACTCTATTTCACAGCCATCAACAGTAATATTGTTAATTCCTTTGTTATACAGATATTCCGTTTTAAGTTTCCAACTTGGGTCTTTTTTCCAGTCGTTCGCACGGCGGTAGTTTCTGCGATAAGTGAGACTATTTCTATAAATGAAACCTTTTTCAAAATTATTTATATCATTATCAAGGCAGTAAACTCCATCTTTCGGCACTCCTGCAACAGTCTGTTTTAGTTTTCCTTTTTCTCGGTAACAGTAACGTTTACTCCCCATAGTCTTAAACTCACTATAAAGACCGTCAAACTCAGCGATTCCTAGTGTGTGTGCTTCGTCCTTGAATACAACCGTCCCGATCCCACGTTCCTCTGATTTTTTCATTACTTTGTCATTATACTCAGCAAGTTTTTTCCTATCCCAGTTTGTACCCTTGACAGAGTCTGTATCAGAGTAAAACCATTTTTTACAACACTTCCCAAGTTCGAATAACTCAGCCTGTGCATAGGCTGTCACCCATACCCCCCATTGGTACGGTAAAAAAGAGTTACGACTTTTGTAATACTTTTGTAACTTTTCCTCATATTCTGATTCACTTAAAACATCAGACCATAGTCCAGTTTCATAATCTTCTTCAAACATGGATTGTATCATTTTTTGTACCATCATTCCGTAGATTCCGTTTAGTTCGCCTTTTGAAATCATATATGACACAGGGTCAGCATGTTTCAACGTATTCTTATGTTCAAATAATTCAATCACATAAGATATCAACCAATCCGGAAGATAGTCTTTCTTTGCTCTCATGACGTTTGAAACGTCTGCCCATTCAAAGTCATAGGCTTCAAAGATAACTTGCAAATCCGGATCCGTAAATGGATAAATGACAAGATCTGCATTGACAATTTTACCATTATCAATGTTCAACTCCATAGCTTTCTTTTTACTTATCTTATCTCCATCTGGAAATATACAAACTTTTGCTTTGTGAAAAGCAAGCGGTGGCATAGGATGGTCTTTTTTCAAGCGTAGCTTTTTCAATCGTATATAGCCGGCAAAAGCATAACTTTCTTTTAAATCCATTATATCCTGCAAGGATAACTTTGTTTCTACAAAGTTGGTCATAGGGAACTTTTCATACACGATTCTAGCAGGATAAGAACTTGTAAAATCGTAGCACTCCACCGGTTCAGTAATTAACTGATTGACATAGTACCTGTTCGCATGAGTATAGCCGCCGTGATAGCAGGCTGTGAGTAACTTGTACTGATTTAGCGTGAGTTGCATTGACATAAATTTCTTATGCCATTTCTTGTCCTTGCGTGAACGTGATCTGGCTTGATTACGGATAAAGCCAGTATTAGTCAGTGGGGCAGTAGCAACAGTTACGTTTCTTTGCGATAAATAGAGACGTAGTGCTTTACAAAGACAAATCGTATCAATGCAAACGTATGTCATTTCCTTTACAGTACGTCCAGATTCCGGAGTTCTTTTCTTTTTATAGTCCCATGTACCGGTAGCTTTTTCAAGCGTCCCCATGTCCTTACAGAGACGTTCAAGAGTACGTTGAGTGAGTATGGCAGAATCTCTTATTTCAAGTCCAAAAGACTGCCATTGCATAAATACGTACCGGTGAGTTTTAACAGCTAATTTACGGTCCGGAACCCCAAACTTTTCTAGCAGATGATTCCGTAAAAACATGTAATCATATGACAGATTATGGATATAAAATCGTACTGTATGCTCTTTATCGGCATGCAATGTGTCACAGATCCGATCAATCGTATTGATAAGATTACGTACATGATTGCCGTACAAACAACAATCATTTTCTATAGTTATAGTCCAATCAGTTACCCAGCCTATATCTTCTGTATCCGAAACGTATGTTTCAGTATCAATTGTTATGATTTTTTCATAAAAAGACTGAAAGTGTCCTGCATTACTTTTGCGGATGAAATTACCGTCAAAAAGACGCATGTAATCATAGTCTTTATATGAAACTACTGGATATCCTGCTATAAGCATTTTTTTACCCCTTGTATTTATATTTTAATGCTTCTGCTTCTCCGGAGAAACCTAATTCTTTTGCTACGTCATCTGCTCTGTCTATGTCCGTGCGATCTCTGAACTCCTCTAATTTGCTAATTATTTCATTCATTGTATCACCGTCTCGCAAAGCTTTTCCAACGAACTCTACAGCCTGCTCAGAAGAGTATAAAAGACTTATAAGTTCAAAAGCATAGGAATGGAAAAAAGCACTCATTTCACTTGTATCTTTAAACTCAAGACCATATTCAGACAGCTTCTCACGTCTCTTTTTTATGATTGACTTCCAACCTGGCACCGTAGAACTTTTTTCTTTTAAGACATTTTGCATCATTTGTACCTGCTTACGCATGGAAGAAATCTGCATATAAAGGACGTTCCGATCACTGTAATCCAACTTTATTTTTTCTCTTATTCTTTTATTATAGCCAAACTTTTTAAGAATTGCTTTGTAATCGGCGTAAGCACCACCGGATTCAGAAGTGAATCCTGCCCTCTCTACACGAACCATACGCTGATTTAGACGTTTAGCCAGACTTGTATAAAGTCTGGCTAATTCTTTTTCATTGATTTTATATGGGTTTATATCCTGACTACTCCATCCCGCAGACCTCCCGAAATTTCCGTTCTTTCTGTACCTTTTAAAGCCATTGCTACTCCTTTCTGAACCTTGGTGCGATCCAATCATCATTCTGTTCAAAAGTACCATCCGGGTATACTACGATACCCTTTACCCATTTCAGAAACATAGTAGGACGTTTATAACCGGACACTTTAAACTCTCCCCAGAGACCGTTATAATCCATGAATTCTGTGACTGCGTCCGCTCTCTTTTTTGCATAGTATTTATAAATTGCATTAAACTGTGATTTACTTCTATTCATTGTATGTTCTCCTTTTTTCTAATTTTTATGCTTCTATCAAGAGTTTTTTGAGCAATTTGACTACTTCCCAGTTTGTAGATGCTTTATAAAATTTTGCTTCTTTAAAAGGCTGATAATAAGCTATAAACCAATCATTAGATGGTGAAAGACGTATGTGAGCGTAGCCTAAGCTCCAATAATAGTTTACTAATAAGTTATTACCGTCTTCAGACATGCGACATATATAATTTTGCTTCTTGAGATCAAGATCAAGCTGTTTAATGTTCATTGTCTCTTTATTATAGTATTGATTGTATTTCATGGTTTCATCCCCCCCTTATTTAAACCCCTTGCTTTCCATTTCATATTCAAGATTAAGTAACTCATTCCATAGTTCCTTTTGCTTTGTTTCGAAAAAATCACAATCAGGATATTTCCTAACATCGTCATAACTCCTGCCCCATCTTGTTAATAAGGCTTCATGCGCTAATTCATATAATCTTGCTTCGTTCATCTTTTCTTACCTCATGCCTTAATGACTGTATTTGTTTGTTGCAATATCATAGTACCAGTTTTGCATATAAAAGTCAACAGTTT
>ERZ772863.2960-NODE-2960-length-10486-cov-2.437158_pt1 | contig 10486 bp, 10 predicted proteins | sample MGYA00512134_ERZ772863 | MGnify/ENA primary metagenome ERZ772863 (study PRJEB29015, sample SAMEA2737659) | human gut metagenome | biome: human gut; feature: human-associated habitat; material: faeces | place: China | collected 2012 ...
TAGCATACCTGTCTTTAAAAGTAAATAAGTTTTTTTCATAAAAAGCTCCAGAATCTTCCAGTTCAAAAAAGCAGTTCAAATCGTGTTTAAACGTCACGGAATTGAACTGCTTTTCTTTTAAACCGATTTTAAAATCCAGGTCCGACTTCCTGCTCTGTCATGCCTTCCGTCTCCTGCACGAATCCCGGTCCGAAGCTCTCGTTGTCCCCGCCCGCCGTAACTGCAGGTGTCGTCTCAGGCGCCGCGGTTGTCTCCGGCACGGACGGTCCCGCCGCGGTCGTTTCCGGCGCTGCCGTGGTCGCCGGAGCTGCCGTCGTCTCAGGTGCCGCGGTTGTCGGCACTGCCGTCGTAGCTGCCGTTGTCTCCGCCGTTCCGTCCTTCTTCGTTCCGCTAGTCTTGGAGCTCTCCGTACCGTCTAAATGGTAGCACAGGACCGGATCTCCCGCGGAGATGTTCTCGTAGATGGTCTTCGCCACTGCCGGCGGCAGGTTGACGCAACCATGGGATCCGCCATTCTTGTAGATCGTTCCGCCAAATGTCTTTCTCCAATTCGCGTCATGCAGACCGATTCCGCCGTTAAACGGCATCCAGTAGGAAACAGGAGTCGCGTATCCCTGGCCTTTCAGGGTCGCATTTCTCTGCTTATACGTGATGGAATAAGCACCCGCCGGGGTACTCCAGCCCTTCGCGGCATTTCCGGACACGAAATCCGACTCCACAAGAAGCTTTCCATTCGCATAGAAGTAAAGATGCTGCGCCGTCAGGTTGATTTCTACGTATGTATTTCCATAATCATTTCCCGAATGGCTCGCGGCCTTCTGGGAATATTCCGGCTCTCTGGATGTCTGCTCCCCATTTTTGATGAGGCTCACGAGAGCTGCCGTCTCCTTCGCCTGGTCGATCTTCCATCCGTAATTTCCGGTGGTGATGGTCACCGTCTTTCCGTAGGATGTCTTCAATGTCTTCGGCTTATACGCGGTGTTACAGGTGGATGCCAGGTTCTTGACATACTCCGCCGCCTTCGACTCGCTGACACTGACGCTCGTCCCGTTGACCGTGAGCCAGTTATGGATCTCATTTCCGTTCAGCGTCTCCGCTTTATCTCCAAACTTATATGTGATCTTCGCCCCCACATACTTGTTCATGGTCTCGCAGGCCGTCTTAAGTGCCTCGTCCTCGGAGGTCACCGAAGGAGCCAGATAACATCCCTGCTCCTCGAGGTCCACGCTCTCCGCCAGGGACATGATCGCAGTGGCGACCGCCTCTTTCACCTTGTCCTCCTGGAGCTCCGTTCCCTCATCCTCTTTTATGATCGAGTAAGAGCCTGTTGCGGAATCATAATCAGAGATCTTCGCGTCCTCCGGCTCTCTCATATTTTCCTCGTCCATGCAGGAGAGACCTTCTAATGCCTCATTCAGCATATCGTCGCTGTAGCGGAGCAGGGCATCCGTATTTACCTCATTCACCGCTTTTCCAAACCGGTATTTTCCCCAGTCCATCGGCTTCTGGGAGGCGATGGCCTTATCTAACGTATCATCAAACTCCGCGTAAAGTCCCACACTCTCCCCGGTGATGGACTCAGAGAGATCCTCGCGCCCATTGATGGTCAGCGTATATCCCTTTAACTGCTCCATGATGGCGTCTTCCACTTCCGATGCCGTCTTTCCCGTCACATCCATGCCGTCAACGATGGTTCCGGGCAGAAAACATGTCTTGTATTTTGAGGATTCATGCCAGTAGAGGCCGCCGCCAACGGCTCCAACGAGAACGACCACGCCGCCACACACAGCCGCGATCTTTACCGCCAGATCCTTATTCATTCCGGTCCCACGGTTTTTCCCCCGTTTTCTCCCTTTCTGGGCCTTAAATGCTGCATATGTCATCGCCGGCTTCTGCTCCGGCGCCTGCTTTTCTTTTTCCCCGCCTTCCGGCTTATTTTCTAACTCCAATTCTTCCTTCTCCATATTTCATAAGATACGCCCGCATCTCCTTTAGAAAATCGGACGCTGTCTTTTTACGCAAACTCCAGATACCGTCTCTGGCACTCCTTGATATCATGGTCCAGCTGCGCCTTCAGCGCGTCGATGGACTCAAACTTCATCTCCGGTCTCACAAAATCGAGAAGCTCCACTTTCATGTCTTTTCCGTAGAGATCTCCCTCAAAATTATAGAGATAAGTCTCCACTCCCACAGGATTTTCCCCGGAGATCGTAGGTTTTGCCCCCACATTTGTCAGTCCACCGTAAGTTTTTCCGTCCACGGTCACCCTCGTCACATAGACGCCGAACTTCGGCAGGTGTTTCACCGCCGGCGGGATCAGGTTCGCCGTCGGATATAATTTTGTGTGTCCGATGGCGTTTCCATGCTGCACCGTTCCGGTGACAAAGTAATAATACCCCAAAAGCTTGTTTGCCTTTATGATATTTCCGTCCGCCAGCATCTCACGAATGTAGGTGCTGCTGATGATCTTTCCTTCCTCGTCCCGCTCCTTGTCAACAACAAAATAGCGGTATCCGTACTCAGATGACAGGCGCTCCAGCATCGCGCAGTCCCCGGCTGCCTTGTATCCAAAGTGGCAGTCCGGACCGGAAACGATGACCCCGGCGTTCATGTGTCCCACCAGGATGTCGGAGACGAACTTCTCCGGTGCCATATGGCATACTTCCTCATCAAATGGGTATTCCACGATGTAGTCCACACCGGCTCTCTCCAAAAGCATCTCACGCTCCGGGTTCGTCATGATCATGGTCTGCATCTTTCCCTTTACCAGGGTTCCCGGAGGCGTCGCGAAGGTGAACACGGCGATCTTAAAGCCTTGTTCCTTCCATTTTAACATCTCATGCATCAGCTTCTGGTGTCCCCTGTGGAGGCCGTCAAATTTACCGATGCTGACGACTGTTTTCTCTTTGATCTGAAACTCTCTGGTTTCCGCGATGTACTGCATGTCAATTTCCTCCCAGAAAGATTTTTTCCGGATAGTACATGTGTTTCTCTTCGTCGTACTTAAACACCCCGATAAAGGTTCCATCCGAATGATAAACGCGGAACATGTCCCCGCCCTTTACATCTTTTACTGCGCGGCTGCGGAACGGATTTCCATTCTTTAAGAGCTTATCGAGCTCCTCCGTATCCGAGAGGATCTCCGGAAGCTCCTTGAAGACTTCCTCCACCGGAAGTACGGCCTCCGCCAGCCGGTCTTCCTCTTTTAACTTCTGAAGTTCGTCCAGTGTCAGGCTCTCTGAGAGCTCAAACCGGCCCACCTTTGTCCGAAGAAGCTCCTTCATGCAGCCGCCGACGGAAAGCTTCGCGCCGATATCATGGCACAGGGTGCGGATATAAGTTCCCTTTGAGCAGGACACGGTCATCGTGACCTCCGGGAGCTCCATCTTCTCGATCTGGATATCGAAGATCTTAACCGGGCGCGCTTTCCGCTCCACAGTCTTTCCCTCTCGCGCAAGCTCATAGAGCTTCTTTCCATCGACCTTGAGTGCCGAGTACATCGGCGGAACCTGGGCGTAATCCCCGATAAAGGAGAGGACCACATCCTGCACTTCGTCTTCTGTGAGGCCCGATGTATCTTTCGCCTCCAGCACCGTACCCGTCGTATCCTCTGTGTCCGTCTCGGTTCCAAGAAGAAGAACAGCCCTGTATGTCTTGTCGTGATCGGTCAGCATATCGCAGAGCTTCGTGCCTTTTCCTGCGCACACCGGAAGAACACCTTCCGCCGCCGGATCCAGAGTCCCCGTATGACCGATCTTTCTCTGACCCAGGATCCCCCGCATTTTCGCCACGACATCGTGGGAGGTGAATCCTTTTTCTTTATATACGTTAATAATTCCGTCGTACATTCTTTCCTCCGGTGTTCGTTACTTGAGCTCTTCCCACTGCTCGCGGATCTTTCCGCTGATCTTCTCCACGATCTCCTGCGGCTCCCCCGTCATCGTGCAGCCTGCGGCCTTCACATGTCCGCCGCCGCCGAAGCTCAGGGCGATCCGGCTCACATCCACTGCGGAGTTCGTTCTGAGGCTCACCTTGTACTCGTCAGGATTTCCCGTCTGGTAGAGCAGAAACGCGATCTCGATGCCTTCAATGATCCGAAGCTGGTCCACGATTCCGTCCGTGGCCTTTACGGTGCAGCCATATTCCCTTAACTCATCCGTCGTGACAACCGTGTATACACAACGGTTATCCAGAATCCGGACACTTTCGAGAACAGCCCGGCCGTGAATCTTCGCCTGACCATATGTCTTCGCAAAAAAGCTGTCGTCGATGATCTTTGGGAAATCGATGCCCTTTTCCATTAAAAACCCGGCGATCTCCATGGTCTGTCTCGATGTGTTTGAGAACTTGAAGATACCGGTGTCATGGGCGATCCCCGTGTACAGGCACTCTGCGACCGCTTTGCTGATCTTTCCCTTATCGAGAAGGCGGAACACCACCTCACTTGCGGAGCTTGCCCAGCTCTCGATCACGTTGACCCTGCACATTCCCTTGTTCGTGATGTGGTGGTCAACGCAGAATGTATCTTTTGCTGTCTCCCGGTACGGGGCGAAGACGCCCAGGCGTGGAACGTCGCTGGCATCCGATGTGATGCAAAGGTCAAATGTTTTTGTGTCGTCGTATTCTGTGTGTACATCCTCAAAACCGGAAAGAAAGGAAAATTTCACTCCCATTTTCTCCAGATACACCGAGACCTCAAGCCCCTCATAATTTTCCTTCAGATAATTATAGAGTCCCAGACAGGAACCGATACAGTCCCCGTCAGGATTTACATGGCCCAGGATCACAATGCTCTTCTTTCCTTCCAGCATCTCATCAAGAATTCCCAAAAGTTCCGCCTCCCTTAATGTGTATTGTAATATAAAAAACAGAAAAATCCGGCAGAATCCGCGTTACGCGTGTCCGACCGGATTCCTCTATATGATTTCAGTACGCTCCTGTCCGCGTATTTTCCACGCAGACCGGTTCCTTCGTTTAATTTTCGCTCTCAGTTCCGTCGTCTTCCTGCTCCTCCGGCATATCCTTTGTCACCTCATCGATGAGCTTGGACATGCGGACGCCGTACTCGATAGACTGGTCCAGCACAAAGAAGATCTGCGGAGTGTTCCGAAGATTTACTTTTTTTGCCAGCTGGGTTCTGATAAAGCCCTCCGCACTCTTTAAGCCGCGGATCGTATCTTTCTCCTGCTCCTCGTCCGCAAGGACGCTGATGTAGGCCTTACAGATCTTAAGGTCCGGTGTGACCGAGACCTGGACCACGCTTGTCATCGGATGAACGCGCGGATCCTTGAGCTCAGAGCGGATAATTTCACTCAGGGCTTTCTGGACTTCGCCGTTGATCCGGATATTTTTTACACTGTTTTTTCTCATGATATTACCTCTTTTTTTACGACTATCCCGGACATAGCCGCGAAACGAAACTCTCCGCGGCTATGCACAGACCTGACAGACAACTATCTCGGCACCTCTACCATGATATAAACTTCGATCATATCGTCTTCCTGAAGATCGTTGAAGCCCTCGAATACAAGACCGCACTCGTAACCTGCGTTGACTTCCTTCACGTCGTCCTTGAAACGCTTTAAGGATGCAAGCGGTCCCTCGAAGATCTGCTCTCCGTCTCTCGTGATGCGGGCCTTGCTTCCGCGGGTGATCTTACCGTCAAGCACATAGGAACCAGCGATGGTGCCGACTCCGGATGCCTTGAACGTCTGGCGGACAACTGCATGACCGGTTACCTGCTCCTCGTATACCGGATCCAGCATACCCTTCATGGCAGCCTCTACATCCTCGATCGCCTGATAGATGACGCGGTACAGACGCATGTCGACTTTCTCGCGGTCCGCGATGGACTTCGCCTGTGCGTCCGGACGAACGTTGAAACCGATAATGATCGCATTGGAAGCGGATGCAAGTGTAACGTCGGACTCGTTGATCGCGCCAACGCCGCCGTGGATGACTTTGACAACAACTTCCTCGTTGGAAAGTTTTACGAGACTCTGTTTTACAGCCTCTACGGAGCCCTGTACATCGGCTTTTACGATGATCGGAAGCTCCTTGACATTTCCGGCCTTGATCTGGGAGAACAGGTCGTCTAAGGAGAGTTTTGCCTTTGTATCTTCGATAAGCTTATTCTTGCTCTCTGCGATGAATGTCTCTGCGAAGCTTCTTGCCTCTTTCTCGTTCTGGTGCGCGATGAATACCTCACCTGCGTTCGGAACATCGTTGAGACCGAGGATCTCAACCGGAGTGGACGGACCAGCCTCTTTGACACGGTTGCCCTTATCGTCCATCATGGCGCGGACTTTACCGTAGCAGCAGCCAGCGGCGATAGCGTCACCGACCTTTAAGGTACCTTTCTGTACAAGTACCGTTGCCACCGGTCCTCTTCCCTTATCAAGCTGCGCCTCGATCACGAGACCTCTCGCGCGGCGGTTCGGGTTTGCCTTTAACTCTTTTACCTCTGCTGTTAAGAGGATCATCTCGAGAAGTTCCGGGATTCCCTCTTTTGTATGTGCGGAAACCGGTACGAATACGGTGCTTCCGCCCCAGTCCTCAGGAATCAGCTCATACTCGGATAACTCCTGTTTTACTCTCTCTACGTTTGCGCTCGGCTTATCGATCTTGTTGACAGCAACGATGATCTCAACGCCTGCCGCCTTCGCGTGGTTGATGGCCTCAACGGTCTGCGGCATAACACCGTCGTCCGCTGCGACAACGAGGATCGCGATATCGGTTGCCTGGGCACCACGCATACGCATTGCCGTGAACGCCTCATGACCCGGTGTATCGAGGAATGTGATCTTCTGTCCGTTGTATTCAACAACATAGGCACCGATGTGCTGTGTGATACCGCCTGCCTCTCTGGAGGTTACGTTTGTCTGGCGGATCGCGTCAAGAAGGGAAGTTTTACCGTGGTCAACATGACCCATTACGCAGATGACCGGCGGTCTCGGAACCATGTCCTTCTCATCCTCTTCTTCCTCTTTCAAGAGTTCCTCGATGACGTTGACCTTCTTCTCCTTCTCGCAGAGAACATCATACTCCATAGCGATCTCTTCGGCTTTCTCGAAGTCGATCTCCTGATTGATCGTAACGATGGTGCCCTGTAAGAAGAGCTTCTTAACGATTGCGGACGGCTGTAATTTCATCTTGTCCGCGAGTTCTTTGATCGTGATAACCTCCGGGATTACGATGGTCTTGATCTCCTCGACCTTCGCCTCCTCCTTCTTCGGCTGCGGCGGCATAACCGGAGCTTTTACGCCCTTCTGGCCCTTTCCTGCCTTGCCTTTCATCTCGATATCGCGGTCTTTCTTTGCGTCATGCTCTTTCTTGTAAGCGTTCTTGCTCTGCTTTGTGTTCTGCTGCTTCTGTGCAAGCGGTGTATCGAAGGACGGCTTCGGAATGCCCATGCCGCTTCTGTTTCCGCCCTGACGGTTGTCGTTTCTGCCCTGGTAACCGCCCTGACGATTGTTGTCGCGGTTGCCCTGGTAGCCACCCTGGCGGTTTCCGTCTCTGTTGCCCTGGTAGCCGCCCTGGCGATTGTTATCTCTGTTGCCCTGATAACCACCCTGGCGGTTTCCGTCTCTGTTGCCCTGGTAGCCGCCCTGACGGTTGTTATCGCGGTTGCCCTGGTAGCCACCCTGGCGGTTATCTCTTCCGCTCTCACGGTTTCCGTCGCGTCCCGGGAACGGACGGCTCTCTCTGGACTGGAAGCCCTGGCGTCCTTCCGGACGGCTCTGGTTCGGAAGCGGACGGACATTCTCACGAAGATCCTGTGCCGGTGCCTCTGTCTTAACTGTCTCCGCCTTTTTCTCCGGTGCCGGTGCTGCTGAAGTCTCAGCTGCCTTTGCCGGTTCTGCCGGCGCGCTGTTTGTCGTTGGTCTCACCTGCATGCCGGAACCGTTGTTCGGTCTTGCCGGTCTCTGACCGCCCTGCTGGCGGTTTCCTGCCGGACGTTTCTGTGTGCTGTTCTGCGGGCGGTAAACTGCCGCAATACGCTTCTTTGCCGGTGCTGCCGGCGCATTATTTTCTCCTTCAGCCGGAACTGCCGGCTTTGTGGAATTCTCCTGATTCTGATTCAATGTATCTGTTCCCTCTTTTTTCTTTCTTAAATCCTTTTCAAACTCACTCACGCTCGCCACCTCCAAAATAGTCCCTGCAAACCATCGCCAATGTACATGACCCGCCGCATGCAGGCATGCGCTCCTCATGTCCGCAGGACTACGCTTTTGCAGTAAAATGCTTCAACAACGCATTGGAAAAATTCTCGTCGATCACGGCCAGGGACGCTCTCATCTGCTTTCCCAGGATGTGTCCGAGCTCTTCCTTGCTTCCGAACTCAAAGTACGGGACCTTATAGTAAGTACACATGTTCCGGAACATTTTCTTTGTGTTGTCCGAAGATTCTTCCGATACGATCACCAGTCCGGCTTTTCCGGACTTTACCGCCTTCTCTGTGGAGAACTCGCCACTTCTTACCTTGCCGGCTTTCTCCGCCAGGCCCAGCAGGCCCAGGACCTTATTTCTGTTCATCGATCTGTTCCATCTCCTTTTTCAGACTTTCGTAAACCTCTTTTGGAATTGCCATTTTAAAGGAGCGTTCCAGTCCCCGGCTCTTCACTGCCTTTTCAAAGCATGCCATGGATGGGCAGATATATGCGCCGCGTCCGTTTTTTCTTCCGGTCGCGTCAATGGAAATCACGTCGTCAGTACCTTTTAAGACACGGATCAGCTCCCGCTTGTTTTTCATTTCACCGCAGCCAATGCACTGTCTCTGCGGAACCTTCTTTACTGTACTCACTGTGGTCGTTCCCTTCTCTCCTATTCTTCTGTCTCAGCCTGTGCTTCGGAAGTTTCCTCTGCCGGAGCTTCGTCCTCTGCCGGCTCTACATCTTTCTCGTACTCGCCCTCAAAGCCTTCCTCGCCGAAATCCATATCGTCGAAGAGGCCAAGCTCTCTCGCCTGTGTCTCACTCTTGATATCGATCTTGTAGGTGGTAAGTCTTGCGGCAAGTCTTGCATTCTGTCCTTCTTTACCGATCGCTAAGGATAACTGGTAGTCCGGAACGATGACCTGTGCCTCCTTCGCATCCTCATCGGCCACAACGGAGATCACCTTGGCAGGACTCAGGGCATTTTCGATCAGGAAGGCCGGGTTGTCGTCCCAGTTGATGATATCGATCTTCTCACCGCGGAGCTCGTTGACGATCGCGTTGACTCTCGCGCCGTTTAAACCTACACATGCACCTACCGGATCAACGTTCGGGTCTGTGGAGCTTACAGCGATCTTTGTTCTGGAACCTGCCTCACGGGCGATGGCGCGAATCTCAACGGTACCGTCGCGGACCTCTGCGATCTCAGCCTCAAACAGACGTCTTACGAGGTCCGGATGCGTTCTGGATACGGAGATTCTCGGTCCCTTCGGGCTGTCCTTAACTTCCAGGATATAAACCTTGATGCGCTCAGTTCTCTGGAATACTTCGCCCTTTACCTGCTCGTTCTCGGTCAGCAGAGCGTCTACTTTACCGAGGTTGATGCTGACGTTGCGTCCCACATAGCGCTGTACCACACCGGTAACCACATCGTGCTCTTTCTCGAAGTACTGATCAAACAGAACTTTACGCTCTTCCTCACGGATCTTCTGAAGAATGACGTTTTTGGCATTCTGGGTTGCAATACGGCCGAACTCTTTGGATTTGATTTCTACCGGAACGATATCGCCGAGTTCATAGCGGGAGTCTGCACGTTTTGCATCGGAAAGGGCGATCTCCATGATCGGATCCTGTACCAGATCAACAACGGTTTTCTCTGCTACGACTTTGAAATCACCAGTCTGGGCGTTAATGCTTACCTTTACATTATCTGCTTTGCCAAAATGGTTTTTACAGGCCTGGATCAGCGACTGCTCAATTGCCTCAAGCAGGGTATCTTTGCTGATATTCTTCTCTTTTTCCAGAATTTCCAGTGCCTCTATCAGTTCCTTATTCATTGTTTTATCCTCCAACAATTATTCTTAAACTTAAAAATCAAAGGCCAGACGGATCAGGGCGATATCTGCTCTCTCAAACGTCAGCTTGGTTTCATCTTCTGTCTCAATGGTAACAGAATCTTTGTCATAATCAGTTAAAATTCCGGTAAAATCTTTCTGCTTGTCGCGGGCACGGTAAAGGCGGATATCCACTTCTTTTCCAATGCTGCGGGCAAAATCCTTCTCCTTCTTTAACGGACGTCCCAGTCCTGGAGAACTTACCTCTAAAATGTAGCTGTCCTCGATAAAGTCAGTCTTATCCAGCCAGTCGCTTAAAATACGGCTGATCACCTCGCAGTCATCTACTGCGATTCCGCCTTCCTTATCAATGTAAGCACGCAGATACCAGTTGCTGCCTTCCTTCACATACTCCACGTCAACCAGCTCGAATCCATGCTCATCTGATACCCTGCCTTTGCTCGTTTAACGCTCTGTGTAGTCCTTCCGCAGAACTTCC
>ERZ772863.2961-NODE-2961-length-10483-cov-2.650364_pt1 | contig 10483 bp, 7 predicted proteins | sample MGYA00512134_ERZ772863 | MGnify/ENA primary metagenome ERZ772863 (study PRJEB29015, sample SAMEA2737659) | human gut metagenome | biome: human gut; feature: human-associated habitat; material: faeces | place: China | collected 2012 ...
ACAGGCGCAGCCGCTCGTTCACCGGCAGGGTCGGGTCAATGCGCGCCTCGCGGATGTCGGGGAGAGGGCAGTTCGGATTGTTTTTAGGCATGAGTATTCCTCCTTTAACTTGGCTAGATGTATGAATAAGGTGCTGTATAGTATTTCCAATTATATAATATATATACGGGCGTCATGATTACACGGATTTTTGACGGCAGCGGCAGCATTTTTCGCATTTTTTCTGCGGTTTTTCAACGAAGTACTTCTCGATGACACGCCACAGGCATTTCTTGGAGTCGACCAGACCGTGTAGTGCGTTCAGGCGTTTCAGCTTACGCCGTATTGCCTTATTGCCTCCAGAATGAGATAATATACGCTTATTGCGTTCAAAATCAGCCTTGGTGAAGAACAGCATACAGCGGGATTTCTTTCCATCACGTCCGGCGCGGCCGATCTCCTGCACGTAGCCGTCCATGGAGAGCGGCAGACCGGCGTGAATGACGAGCCGCACATCCGGCTTGTCAATACCGAGACCGAACGCGTTCGTTGCGACCATAATCGGCTTTTTGCCGCTCATAAAGGTCGCCTGCGCCGCTTTGCGCTTAGCATGCTTCATCTTGCCGTGGTACTTCCCGACCGGGTAGTCGCGCGCCTTCAGCCACTTGCACAGTCGCTTGACGAGTTTCACTGTCGGGCAGTAGATGATGACGGCGCCATCTTCATCCCGCTTGCTCAGCTCCCGTTCGACGGATTGGAAGAGCATATTTTCGGTCGATGGCTTGCGCTTACCCTTGCGAATCTTGCTGTTGTCGATGTGATTGATGCACAAATGGAGGTTGTCGCGGCGCAGAGGTGTGCGGAACCGTTCGGCGTTTGGAATGCCGAGCGACTTGCGAATAAGGGAAACATCGTTGAGAGTAGCGGTAGCTGTCAGTGCAATGACCTGCGGCCTGTGCGGGAGCGAATGAATGAAGCTGCCGACCTTGCCGTAGGCCTTGCGGAAGTCGTCCTTGGCCTGCGGCAGAGTGTGCGCTTCATCGACGGCAATACGAGTGAGATTGGCGGTACGCAAAGCATCAGCAACAGCCATGTTCTGGAGCTGCTCAGGCGCAAGGTAGAGCAGACCGCCGCGCCTCGTCATATCCTCCAACACGCTGCTGTGCTCAGCCGCAGACAGGTCGCTGTTCAGCACAGCGGCACGGATGCCTTTGCTGTGGAGCGACTCCACCTGGTCGAGCTGGAGCGCCTTGAGCGGCGAGATGACGAGCGTCAGGCTGCCGGGCTCCATCACGGCCGGAAGCCGGTAGAGCAGCGACTTGCCGCCGGACGTCGGCATCAGAACGATGACATCCTCATTGTTCAGGATCGCCTCCATCGGGGCCTCCTGCTGGGGACGCAGGTTTGCGATCCCCAGCTTTTGCAGTGCCTCCGCCAGACACTCTTTACTAGAAATATGCATATAGATTTTCTCCTGTAAATATGTAAAAACTTAAAAACCAGCTAAACTTAGAACTTTTCGTCCACAATCCAAAATCCGTTGAACGGGACTGTGCCGAACTTGACAGCGTATGATTGCCGTACTAAAATAGCCAATGCAGATGCGCGTTTTTTGAACGTATCGAACAACAGTTCATCCATGTTGACTCGCTTGAGAAGTCGAAACAGCGAGGCGTTAGAAAAAATGATGAAGTGCTTGCCACTCTCGGGACCTCTCGTAGGCGTATGTCGAAAGGCAACAGCCTCTCGCTCCTCGTCGAGCAGCCGGGTGGCCTCATCGGCGGTCGCTGGCTTCGGGATGATTTCGTCCTCATATCGGCTCTGCTCACCGAGCAGCTCGAGTGCCTTCCGCAGGGTTTCCTCGCGTTCCGCTTCGGTGCGCAACTGGGCTTCCTGTGAGGTTTCGAGACCGTCATAGGCGGCATGGTGAGCCATGCCGTGCGAGGGGAGATTGGCTTCCAGGAAAATCCGCATCACAGCATCTCGCCACACTTCGAAAGGATCGAGCTGATAGCGTGCGAGGCTGTTCATAGGACCGTACCAGCGGCGGTACGCCTCGGCGGCGTTTGCCTTGGTGAGAGTACGCGCTGCGGCGATACGCAGAAGGTCGAGGTCGTAGTTGGTCAGTGAATCGATAGTCGACGGAAGCTCGATATCGACCGTGTCACTGCGGTCAAATATGGTTCGGCTACGGACAATCGGCACCGTCGACAGTCGCCGCGGCAGTACACCGCCGAAGCCCGTCTGCCGTTCGCATTCATCAAGTGCATCGAATAAAGGCTTGAGCGGCGCTCCGGTCGAGGTTCGTAGAAGTACCAAACGGTCGCGGCAGCCAGACCAGTCCGCGAGATCACCGCTGTCAAGCACGGAATTGCAGGCTGCGCCTTCGGTCGTAAGGTTCAGTGCTGTGAATGCGCGAGTAATTGCTTGCTCTGCTTGCAAATTCGGCTTTTTCATCGTAAAATTGTATGCAAAGATTGGCACCTCTGCACACGGAGCGAAGCTGCGGAGCTGCACGTCTAGTGCGGCGGTGATTACAGGAAACAGCCAGTTAGCGTGCTGATGAAGCAGTTGACCGAGTGCCTCGGGGTTCAACTCATTGCTGCGCCATTCTGTGCGGTTTGACTTTACTGCAGTCCTCGCCGGGTGAGGGCACTGAACGGTGTACTCGGCAGGTGCCGGAGTGATTGAGTTGGCGATGCGGAGGTACGAATCAAGCTCACCGGCGGTCAGCTCAATGTCGGGCAGATTGAACGTGCCTTCGAGTTTGGGTACAGGGATCGCGTACGCGCAGCAACCGTCAGGGCGAACAAGCGCCAGAATGCGGTGACGGTGCGTAAAGCCGGCCAGCTGGGTGGCCTGTACGCCTGCCCAAAATGCGAAGCCAGGAACGGTACAGCCGTTCGAGATGATCGTGTTCTCGCCATCCCAGGTCAGATACTCATCGGCGTTGAGGATCTTGTGAAATCGGCGAGCAGAGCGATCATTCAGTTCGCCAGGACCGAGGGCAACGACTGCGTCGGTTTGGCCAGCGGCAAGGGATTTCGTGAGGGAAGGTGCGAAAATAGTTCTTGTAAGGTGGATTTTCATGACGTTTTCTCCTTTCAATGCTTTTATTATGACAGAGCAAGGAGAAAAAATATAACGGAGAAAAATGAGGAAAAATCAGAAAAGTTGAGGAGGGAGAGCGGATGTTCGAGCCAGCCCCGGATTTTAACGCCGATGATAAAGGCTGTGCTATCGCGGCAAAACAGTTTTACGAGCGGGTGCTTCATTATGCGTATCAATATAACGTTTTCAGTGAGCATCGTATCGGTGTGATTAATAATTGCTGCAGCTATTTGGAGAACCTGCATCGAGATAACAAACAGAAAATATGGCCGAACGGCAGTCGGGAGCCCATGGAGGAGTTCCAGAATGTGTTCCAGCTGCTGATCTACGCCATCTGCGATCACGGGTTTCTATTTGATGATATAGGATACTTCAGAGGCAGCGCTAATGTGGAAACACCGGAAAAAGAATGGTTTCGGTCGCCGTGGCAGGAGTCCGTCTACCAGTACCGCAAATTTGCATTGGCTATGCGGCGGCGCAATTATGCACATCTGGAATTGAAGGCTCTGCGTTCTCATTTAGATGAGCACGCCAATCAAGATCGAAATTACGGCAATAGCGATTGGATAGCGGAAGAGAAGGCATCTTCTGCGGATGAAAAAGATCTAATAAAAGATCTAATAAATAAGCTGTATCGATGTAAGATAGAGGCCAACGCTTTAGCAAAAAACTTCTGGATGAAATCTGATGAGGTTAAGAAACTGTCGCGGCTGCTAAAGGCCATACATAAAGAGCGGCTGCTAAAGAAAATAGAGCCGTTTATTGTTTTCATGGTTCTGTCCGGAAAGGTGTCCTGTGATGACGTAACAGATACGGCTTCGGTCAAGGCGATGCTGAAGCCCAATAAGAAGCTGTTTGGTACGGATAAGGCAGCAGAGGATTGCGCGTTATTTGCGGCAATCATCAAGGTTTTTCATGGGCAGGGCGCACAGCCAATCGAAATAAATTACTTGTTCGATCCATATAGCTTGATAGGGAGTCTGCAGTATACTTATGAAATCGAGTTGTCAGATGCGGATTTTGTCAGTCTGGCACATTTGTGTGAAAAATGTTTTGTAGAGCCGAGAAGAAAAAAGGAGCTGAAGAAATATAATCAGCCGCTGCATGATACTACACTTGGAGAGGCGTTGATTGCGCTGTTTGTTGTATTTGAGGCGCAGAAATATGTCAGCAGTGATGAAAAAAAGCCTTACGGCTGGAATAAGGCTGTTCAAATGCTGAAAGCAGCGCAAATACTGGATACGGGCGTGGGTGAAAACGCCTCAGAAATTATGCAAAGTCTGAGTGAGCGCTATGCAGTCGAGCAATATAGCTTTGTGTGGGAAGTATTTTGGTTGATTACAGGCTATATGCCGCCTCCGTTGTTTGATTGGAAACCCAATTTCGGAGGAAAAAGTTTGCTGAAAGAACCGTTCGAGTTATATGCTGTGTGCGATGATAACTTGAATGATACACTCAACGGAGTATATGCTCACTTTATTAAGGAATGGGATAGCCCCAGAATTTCACCTGAGCTGCGGTTGGATATTGCGAAGGTGCGTCGGACTTTTGCTGATGTCAAAAAGACAGAGGATTTTCGTCATGAGTTATTGGGAAAAATCAATTTCTGGGCGCTGAACACGGAAAACGTGAAGTTAGAATGCAAAATTGCGGAATACTGTTTGCAGCAATACCGGAAGTTAAGTTCTGACAAGGAGTCAAAACTCAAGAATTTGCAGAAATACCCTAAAATTATGTCTTATGCGATGGCTGAGGAGGCTGTAAAGCAGTTGTGCGCGGATAGTTATGCGTGTGTATTCCGGATGCTGGCTTCTTTGAACCAGTATTTGTGGCCAGTTACATGAATTTTCGACTTTTCAGATACACTATGGTTGACGTATTGGAATGTTTGGCGCTTCGCATGAACTGAAATAAGATACTTATAACGGGCATTCATTCATTTTTCAGAGGAAATTGAATGAATGCCCGTTTCTAGTTGCGAAAAGCGAATATTTGGAAGCGGCGGTTATATGAGGTGTACGGATTTTTTAGACATTTTGCACCTGTTCTGTTCAAAATTTCTTGACTTTTCCATAGTAAACGAGTATGCTTAAAAAGCATTTGTATTAAAATTCGAAGGAGCGGTAAAATATCCATCTTTGAATGATAAAGACAGGTGTAGAAATCCTATATTTACCACGAAAGAGGGAGTACACATGAAGAAGAGAGCAGCCAGCCTCGCGCTGGTGCTTTCCATGATCCTGTCGTTCACCTGTCAGGCGGGCGCTGTTGATGCAAACAGCGGCGATGACGGACAGCAGGTATCGACCTATGCGGCGCTCGAAGCTTCGGCACAGAGCGGCGGCTTGACCAAGCTGAATGCGGTCAAGTACATTCTGCTGGATTGCGGCATGAAGGAAACGCAGTTTCCGAGCGGCGACAGCGACTACATCGCTATGGCGAAGAGCGTAGGCATCGCAGATGACAAGTTCGACGGTTCCGCAGCCTGCTCGCTGGAAGAGCTGCACACGATGGAAAACAGCACGGCAGCTGTTAACCTGCGCAATGCAGTAAAGAACGGCACTCCGCTGTTCGTAGACGGTGTGGCACAGCCGATTTTCCCGTACACAAGCGGTGTTCCGACCGAGGACGGCTACAGCAACGTTAACAGCGACATCATCCGCTACTCGGTTTACGTCGAGACCAACTACGACACCGACGGCGATGGCAAGCTCGATCTCGTAAAGGCGCTGGTGCAGCTTCCCCGTGCTGCCGCAGAGGGCAAGTACAAGGCTGCGGCCATCTATGATGCACGTCCGTACATCACCGGCTGCACGGATAACGGCAAGGCTCGCGGCATCGATTATACCAAGGGCGATCAGAAATATAACTTGGACAATCTGTATGTGCAGCCTGCTGCACGCGAGGCTCAAGGCACGGCAAATACCATGGACACTGCTAAGAAAGCAAAGGCAGAAGAGTGGTACTATCTTAGTCCATATGAAAGCTCTCCTAAATACCCGTTCTACGATTACGAGGACCTTGACTGGTACGATTATTTCCTCGTTCGCGGCTATGCAGCGATTGAGGTAGGCGGTCTGGGCACGCTCGGCTCTGAGGGCCTGGAGACTTGCGGTGCTGACGTTGAGACCGACGCATTCAAGTGCGTTATCGAGTGGCTGACCGGTGACCGTGCTGCTTATACCGACAGAACCAGCAATATTGCAATTAAAGCCGACTGGTCGAACGGCAATGTCGCTATGACCGGCCGTTCCTACGGCGGCACGACTGACTTCGCAGTCGCTTCCACCGGTGTTAAGGGCCTTAAGACTATCGTTCCGGTTGCAGGCATTGCAAGCTGGTATGAGTACACCAATTCGCAGGGTATTGCCACCGGCGGTGTAGCATATAGTGATAATCTGGCGTTCTATTGTGCAGGACGCTATATTAACACTGGTTTGTATCAAAACGATACAGAATGGGACCCCATCAAGGAGACTTACCCGGCATATCTTAATCGTATTTACAACGATCAGATTGCGCTGAACGGTGACTATGGCACGCACTGGGCAACCCGTGACTACACCGCGGGCAACGAGGGCAAGGCAGGCACTGCATCTACCTCGACGTACAACAACTTTAATTGCCCGGCGCTGATTGTTCATGGTCTGAACGATACGAACGTTCGTACCAAGCAGTTCCAGCTGATGTATAATTCGTTTAAGAATGCAGGACAGAATGTCAAACTGATTCTTCATCAGGGTCAGCACATTACTCCGGACTATGATTCGCACAAGACTTCTCTACTGATTGATGGAGAGTCTTATAACGGTATTCTGAACAAATGGTTCAGCCATTATCTGTATAACCAGAACAACGGTGCTGAGAACATGGCGGCTGTTACGGTTCAGAACAATACGGACGGCAGTTGGACTACTCTTAGCGATTGGGATGGAAATACCGAAACCCTGCGTCTTGCTTGCGGCGACGATGGCAAAACCACCGTTAACAGCAATTATAGCTATGCCGATTATGGACATTTCCTCGATAACACGGATTCGACTGCGGCACGTGCTATTTACACGATGGATGTGGATACTGACACCGTTATTGTTGGCACGACTAAGGTTCATGTAAAGGCAACTCCAATTCAGCATTTGACTCAGCAGGCTGCTGTAGCTTCTGATGAGAATACGAGGGCAGTTGCTCCGCGTGGTGTTAACCATGAGGAAGCTATGAATTCGCTTAAGCGCGCGAATAATGACGACTCTGATATTGCCGTTATGAGCGCGGACAGCGGCAGCCGCGATGCGCTGATGATGAGCGCAATGCTGGTTGACATGTCGGATACTCCGTTCTCGACGGAAGCACTGGATGACTGGGGTTATTTTATTGAGGAAGAGACCGGAGCGGTCAACTGGGTTGGCAGTGGTGCCGAGGATTATGCAGTAATCAAGTATCAGCAGACAGAAACTAATTATAAGGTAATCGCACAGGGCTGGATGGACCTTGCGAACCCGGGTGCAGGCTTTGATTCTGATGTAAAAAAGGTTGAGCTGCAGGACGGCAAGTATTATGATTATACTCTGTATCTCCAGCCGACCCACTATACGGTCAAGGCAGGCCACAAGCTGGCACTGGTTCTGTTTACCTATGACCCGAATATGGCTTCTTATTCCGAGAATTACGGTTATACGTTCCAGAACGCCGAAACCTACGCTGAAATTCCGGTCAACAGCTTCTATACGCTGAACTACTCTGCCGGTGCAAACGGCACGGTAACTGCTGATAAGGAAAATGGCGCACAGATGGAGGCGAATTCGCTTGTCACCCTCACCGCGACCGCAGACAGCGGCTATGACTTCAGTGGTTGGACGGTAAACGGCGAGGCAGTTGAGGGCGGCGCTACGAAGACCTTTACCATCAACGGCAACACCACCATCACCGCAAACTTCACCGTGCATCATTCGAGCAGCGGCGGCGGCTCGTCCTCCGGCTCGAGCACCACGGTTTCTGCTTCCAAGTCGGATAACGGTTCGGTTTCGATCGACAAGACCTCGGCTTCCAAGGGCAGCACGGTTACTGTTACCGTAAAGGCAAAGGACGGCTACAAGCTCGACAAGCTGACGATCACCGACGCAAAGGGCAATACCGTTGACGTGACGGACAAGGGCAACGGCAAGTACACCTTCACCATGCCGGAGGGCAAGGTAACGGTTACCCCGACCTTCGTTGCAGACAACGGCAGTCAGACCGAGAACAAGTCTTACTCTGACGTCAAGACCGGCGACTGGTATGCTGACGCGGTCAAGTACGTTTCCGACAAGGGTCTGATGAGCGGCACGGGCAGCGACAAGTTTGCGCCGAGCGCAACCACGACCCGTGCAATGCTGATGACGGTTCTCGCGCGCTACGCAGGCGAGGACACCACCGGCGGCGCGATTTGGTACGAGAAGGGTATGGAATGGGCAAAGGCTAAGGGCGTGTCCGATGGTACGAACCCGAACGCCAACATCACCCGCGAGCAGCTCGTTACCATGCTGTACCGCTATGCAGGCTCTCCGAAGGCAGACGGCAAGCTCGACAGCTTCTCTGATGCAGCTTCCGTCAGCACCTATGCAGCAGATGCAATGCAGTGGGCAGTTGCCAACGGCATTGTCAACGGCTCGAACGGCAAGCTGAACCCGCAGAATAACGCAACCCGCGCAGAAGTTGCCGCAATTCTCATGCGCTTCTGCGAGATGGGCAAATAAAAACTGAAAAAGTAAATCAGTAACATGCAGCCGCCGGGTTCCCCGTATTTGGGAGACCCGGCGGTATTTTATCCTGAGATTCGAGATAACAGCTATTGCATCATAGCACTATTAGAGTATAATATAATTATGATATTACTATATGGAGGTGCTTTTATGAATATCAAGCCGAGTGCAAGTATTCGTCAGAATTACAATGATATTGCCGAGCTGTGCAGATCCACCGGAGAGCCGGTTTATCTGACCAAGAACGGCGAAGGTGATCTCGTTGTAATGGATATCAATTCATTTACAAAACGTGAAAAAATGCTAAAGCTACGCGAGGAACTGCTTGCTGTTGAGGAAGACCGCTTACACGGTGCACCGGACTACTCGGTGGATGAAGTCGCTTCCATGATGGATCAGGCAATTCGGGAGACCTGCCATGCCGGAGCTTGAAAACAAATTCCAGGTTATCGTATCCAAGCGAGCAGCGCAGCAGCTGGTTGAGCATGCGGTATTCATGGCACGGTTAGAAGAACGATTGGCACGCCAATTGGCAGCTGACTTCTGGAAAGCGGCAGATTCTCTGCAAAGTTTCCCATATCGAAACCCAATCTTGCGTTCGAGTGTTTTCGTAACAGAAAAGGATCGCAAAATGGTGTTTGGTAAATGGTATCTACTCATTTATCAAATTAAAGGCGAACGAGTTTTTGTTGAATACGTGATTGATGGACGGCAGGATTATCAATGGCTGATTCAGTAAAATTCCAATACAACATCTGACGAGCGCAGGCAGAAATGTCTGCGCTCGTTCTATAGCGCTTACTTGTATTCACATTATATGGATTTGATGCGTTTAAGCGCAAGAGAAGTCTGGGAGCACCTGCGGTAAAATGTGTTTGCCTTCAGTCCTGTCTGCCGCATGGCTTCTACGGCAGTGATTTCCCCGGCACGCCAGCGAGCAACCACTCGCTCGAAGTTGTCCGGCAAGGGCCGCGGTTTGCGGCCGGTGTACTTGCCTTGCTTTTTGGCAATCGCGATGCCCTCACGCTGACGCTGCAAGATATACTCGCGTTCAAGCTCCGAGACTGCTGCAAAGACAGTGAGCATGAATTTGCCGGTAGGCGTAGTCGTGTCGATAGCCTCTTTGCGGCTGACGAATTCTACTTGTTTCTCGGTCAGCTGTTCCACGAGATCGAGCAGGTCGCGCGTGTTTCTCGCGAAACGGCTGATTGACTCAACAATCACGGTATCGCCGCGCCGAACGTAATTCATCATACGGGTAAGCTCCGGGCGGTCGGCGTTCTTGCCGCTCGCCTTGTCGATGAAAACCTCGTCAACGCCGAGCTCTCGCAGCAGAACTTCTTGTCGAGCTGTGTTCTGCTCCTCGGTGCTGACGCGGATGTAGCCAATTTTCATGGTGTATCTCTCCTTTAAGTATGGTATAATGAAAATAATAAGGACGGTGACGCTGATGGATAAGACAATCAAACAGGTAAAACAGTTAGCATACCGTTATGGAGTGCCGAAACTGGTATTATTCGGTTCGCGCGCCCGCAGTGATCATCACGCCCGCAGTGATTATGATTTCGCGGTCTGGGGATGCACGCCGCAGCAGCGCGCGCAATTCAGCGATGCTGTCGAAAACGATTTGGACTCGCTGTATTCGGTTGATCTGG
>ERZ772863.2969-NODE-2969-length-10460-cov-3.447958_pt1 | contig 10460 bp, 8 predicted proteins | sample MGYA00512134_ERZ772863 | MGnify/ENA primary metagenome ERZ772863 (study PRJEB29015, sample SAMEA2737659) | human gut metagenome | biome: human gut; feature: human-associated habitat; material: faeces | place: China | collected 2012 ...
CTTCGAATAGCGGTACTTCCGGCAATGCCGTTTAACCATCCGCTGGAATCAATGCCACCCCAGAGATAGTCCATGGCAGTCACAGCCAGTCCCTCATTGAGCCACATATATCTGCCGGTATTGGAAAATCTGGTTTTCAGCCAGAGCAGTGCATGCTGTCCTTCGTGTACAAGCAGACCGTTTCTTTTGGACATTTCACCGGAAACATAGGCAGATGCAGAAGGAGTGTTGATATGGATTGCTGTGATGTCTGTGTCGTACATGTACATGCCGCTTGCGGAGGATAAAGTTTCGAGAAGAATTGAAATTTTACCGGAATTATCTTCATATGGGATGTTACCACCGGCCAGAGTATTCAGGATTCGATAAGGTTGTCCGTCATATACACCTGCCATATCCTTTGCGATTGAGGAAGTCTTACCAGCTGCATCGTAACTGGCTTTCATATCTTTATCCATCCAGATATAGCAGTGTTCACCAATGCCGATGCATACATAAGTTTTGCCTGTACTATTTGAACGATAGATATATTTTTCCTGCCCGATGTAGTAACTTGTGGCAGCAGACTGTGCAGCTGCTGCGGAAAGGGAAGATGAAGAAAGAACATTATAATCACTGGTGTCAGAAGCTTTTTTGAGAATCTGGGACGCAGGCAGATTGGCTGCGCTGCTGCCAGTGCTGAGATAAGAAGAGACAGTATCTGTACCATCGTCAAAAACCAGAGTTCCGGTATTTTGAGATGAAGAGGTGTCTGTATTTATAACAACGGCATATTCTCCGGAAACAGTCTGTCCTGGTGAGCCTTCAACAGCATCTGCTGATACAGAAAAACAGCAGAACAGACCTGTGAACAGAAAACCGATTCCCATAGAGAGAGGAAAAAATCTTTTCTTTTTCATAGGGTTCCTCCAGTTTTATTTTTCGGTTTTTATTTTACCATCGGACTGGTGTAAAAGCTATTCTTTTCGCAGAAAATGCAATATCATGAAGAAAAGTAAACAGAAACGTAACCTGCCTGTGATTCAGGACAATAATTTGTTCTGTTGGCGATATTGTCTTGGTGACATCCCGTAAATGTTACGGAACGCTCTGGAAAAATGAAGCTGGTTTGGATATCCAACCTGAACGCTGATGTCACCAATGGACAGGCTGGTGCTGGTAAGCAGAGAGGTTGCTTTACTCATTCGATAGCGGATCAGGAAGTCCTGTGGAGACTGTCCGATCATATCTTTGAAAACTTTACCAAAATAGCTTCGGTCAAGATTACAGCGATTTGCCATATCTTCGACTGTGATTGGCAACGTATAATTTTGTTCAATAAAAGAAAGTGCTTCCTGTGCGTAAAATCTTGAAAGCTTTCCGCCCTGAAGTCTTTTTTTATTGGAAGAACCCTGGATAAGGGCATCCATAATAAGATATAACTGACCAATGATCCCAAATGGGCGGGAATTGTCCGGATATTGTGTCAGACGCAGCATTTCATCGCGAAGCTTATCTGCTGCTGTATCGGAAATGGGATGAAAGACCGGATGATCGTTGGACAGTCCGGCTTCTTCCATCAGCTCTTTTGCACGCAGTCCATCGAACTCTACCCAGACGTATTCCCATGGGAATTTCTGGTCAGCACTGTAAAGATTGATACGCCCCGGTTCAATGAGAAAGCCGGAATGTGCTTCCATATGGTAAACAGCACTGTCATCTTTTTCTGTAACACTCAGCATTCCTTTGCCGGAAATAATATAGTGAAAAAGATAATGATTACGTACAAATGGTCCATAAGAATGCAGAGGATCACATTTCTCATAGCCGTATTGGTATACGGTCAGGTCAAGAAAAAGTTCATTGGAAAATATGTGAAAAATAGAATCTGACATGGTTTTTATCATTTCCTCCTATGAGATATAGTAAAATATGCATAAAAACGAGATACAGAAATCATACAATTTTAACGAAATATCGCTATTTAGTACTATTATATACCATAATGAGTAGTAACATCAACATTATTCTGGAAATAACGCATTATGGTATATTTTGATGTTATCCATCTATGTACGAAGCTTTTCTTTTGGTGCTAGAATCGAATCAAACAGAGATGACCGGTCTGAATCTGAACTGCCGGATGGCAGTAAATAGCTGTAAAGAAGGGAGAAACAAATGGGAAAGCATAAAGTAGGTGCTGTTTTCCTTGCAGGCGTTCTGGCAATGGGAATAGTTATGACAGGATGCTCCGGAAAGGACGAAACAGAGGGCAAAACTGTAATTGAAATGGTACAGTATAAACCGGAGGCGGTAGATATTTTTGAACAGTTTCAGGATGAGTTCAATGCAACGCACGATGATATTTATTTAAAGATTGATTCACCGAACGATGCAATGACAATCCTGAAAACAAGATTTATCCGTGAGGATAATCCGGATATCATAGGAATTGGCGGGGATATTAATTATTCCAATTTTCTGGATGCAGACATGCTGATGGATATTTCTGATTTTGAAGGACTGAACGATATTAAAGAGAAATATCTTGAGATGAACAAAGATCTGGAATATGTGCCGAAAGATGGTGTTTATGCCGTTCCGTATATGGCAAATGCAGCTGGAATTCTTTTTAACCGGGATATGTTTGAAGAACATGGCTGGGAGATTCCGACCACATGGACAGAATTTACGAATCTTTGTGATCAGATCCAGTCAGAAGGAATCCAGCCATTATATTTTGGTTTTAAGGATACATGGACTACACTGGCACCGTGGAATGCAATTGCAGTAAGTCTGTGCGATTCTGATCTGACTTATCAGGTAAACAGTGGAGAAACAACTTTTGCAGAAAATTACAGAGAAGTGGCAGAAAAGGAAAAAGCGCTTCTTGCATATGGACAGAAAGATCCGGTGTCTCAGGGATATAACGATGCCTGCACTGCATTCGCAAGAGGAACATCTGCGATGTTTACAATTGGAAGCTATGCGATCTCTCAGATCAAATCTGTAAATCCGGATATGAATATTGGTTCTTTTGTATTTCCGGCAAATGAAGATGCAGATAAAAATGTGCTGAATTCCGGAAATGATCTGATGTTCTGCGTGATGAAAGATTGTAAAAATAAAGAGGCAGCTTATGAAGTGCTCAGTTATATGCTCGAAGATGAAAATGTCAAAAAATATCTGAATGCACAGAGTGCTGTTCCATGTAAAAAAGGTGATTTTGAGATTACTCCGGAGCTGGAAGAAATGCGTGATTATATCGAAAACGGTATTGTAGCGGATTATCAGGACCATCATTACCCGAGCGAAATGTCAGTAGATGCAATGATCCAGACATATCTGATGGATGACAGTGCTGATGCGACAGATACATTTATGAAACGATTTGACAAAGAATGGATTCGCTACAACAGAGATGTCGTGGCAAAAGTAAAAGCATATGAGGAGGGTAATGATCATGAATAAAAAACATGGTGCGTGGAGCAAAAATGAAAAGATATTTTTTGGCCTGCTGGCACCGATTCTGGTTCTTTTCTTCTGCTTTAATACATTACCGCTGATCAAAGGTTTTTATTACGGACTTACAAACTTCCGCGGATATGGAAGTTATGATTTTGTAGGACTGCGGAACTTTGCAGAAATTTTCCAGGATTCCCGTGTGGGTCACTCATATCTGTTTACATTTAAATATGCGTTGGTTATGACAATTGTGGTCAATCTTCTCAGCCTGATCCTGGCACTGGGACTGAACAGCAAGATCCGTGGAAAAAATGCACTCAGAGGAATCTATTTTGTACCAAATATTCTGGGAGGTCTGGTTGTTGGTTATATCTTCAGTTTCATTTTTACATATATTCTGCCAACGATCGGAGAAGTAACAGGAATTGATTTCCTGAAAACAAGTCTCCTTGGAAGTACAAAATGGGCATGGATCGCAATTGTGATCGTCGGAGCATGGCAGGGAATAGCGATGAATACGATCATTTATATTTCCGGTCTGCAGACTGTTCCGGAAGAAGTTTATGAGGCATGTATGCTGGATGGAGCATCCGGATGGAAAAAATTTAAGAGCATTACACTTCCATTGATCATGCCATTTGTAACAATTAACCTTGTCCTTTGTATGAAAAATGCGCTGATGGTATTTGACCAGATCATGTCTTTGACAAAAGGTGGCCCGTCACAGAGCACAGAGTCCATTTCTTATCTGATCTATAACAATGGTATGAGTGGAGGACAGTTTGGTTTCCAGAGTGCGAATGCATTTGTATTCTTTATTGTGATCGTTGCGATATCACTGTTTCAGATGAAATTCCTGGGAAGTAAGGAGGAGCAGTTATAATGAGCAGAACAAAGAAAAAAGAAGGCGCTGTTCGTGGTAAGACTACAAACAGGATTATTAATATTTTACTGGTACTTGGCTGTCTGACGATTTTGTTTCCACTGTATATGACAGTGATCATTGCATTTAAGAAGCCATCGGAAATGACAAATGATGTAGCTGGTGCACTGGCATTCCCACAGAAATGGAGTTTTGAAAACTTTGCAGAAGCAATGCGGGTAACAGATTTCTGGCATTCTCTTGGAAATAGTCTTCTTATTACCGGGGTAACTGTGGTATTATGTATATTAATACATTCACTTGCCGGTTATCTGATCGGAAGAAAGATGAAGCAGCGTAAGATATTTAAGATTTCTTACTATTACATTGTAAGTGGTATGTTTGTACCGTTTGCGGTTCTTATGATGCCGCTGGTAAAAGAAACTGCACAGCTGGGAATCGCAAACCGCTTTGGTGTTATCGTATTGTATGTTGTGTTTTTTATGCCGATGAATGTACTGCTTTATTCCGGATATCTGAATAATATCCCGATGGCACTGGAAGAGGCTGCCTGTGTGGATGGAGCCGGAGTATGGCAGACTTACTGGAAGATTATTTTTCCAAATATGAAACCGATGCATGCAACAGTAGCAGTTCTCACAGCAATGAGTACCTGGAATGACGTTATGACTCCACTGGTCATCATGTCCGGTACAGATCAGAACACACTGCCGCTGGCACAGCTGAATTTCCAGACACAGTTCGGAACGAATTATAACCTGGCATTTGCATCTTATCTTCTGGCATTACTTCCAATTTTAATCTTTTATATCATCTGCCAGAAACAGATTATCAATGGTGTTGTAAACGGAGCAGTAAAATAATTCTTGAAAAAGACAGAAAGGGAAAACGACAATGGCTATCAATATAAAGAATCAGATTTTTACTCTTCATACAAAAAACAGTACTTATCAGATGAAAGTGGACGAGCAGAATATGCTTATTCACACTTATTACGGAAACCGTACGGATGATACGGACTGTTCCTATCTGATTCGTATGGCAGACCGTGGATTCAGCGGAAATATCCCGGGGACTGACAGAGAGCGTGTATATTCTCTGGATTTTCTTCCGCAGGAGTTTCCGGTATATGGCGACGGAGATTATCGTGTAGACTGTCTGAAAGCAGACCTTGGAAGCGGTGTACAGGACGGGATGTTTTTCTTTGACAGCTATCAGGTAAGAGAAGGAAAATATAACATTCCGGGGCTTCCGGCATTCTTTTCTTCTGAGAAATCAGAAGGAGAGACATTGGAGATCGTTCTGAAAGATGCTGTTGAAGAAGTCTATGTACATCTTCTTTATGGAGTCTTTGAAGAGCTGGATATCATTACAAGAGCAGCAGTAGTCGAAAACCGTACAGAGGGTGATATCCAGATTTCCAGAATTATGAGTGCGTGTCTGGATCTTGGAATGGGAAAATATGATCTGATTCATTTTTATGGAAAACATGCCGGTGAGCGTCAGATGGAACAGTCTGCCACACGGCATCACGGAGCTTCGCAGTACCCGTGGAACTTCCAGCCACCAGCATAATCCTTTTGTGATTCTTGCGGATAAAGACACTACAGAGAGTACTGGTGAGTGCTACAGTGCATCTTTTCTGTACAGTGGCGGTTTTCATGCACAGGCAGAAGTAGATCAGTTTAATCAGACAAGACTGGTCATTGGAATTGATGACTATGATTTTTCCTGGAAACTAAAAAAGGGTGAAAGCTTCAGCACACCTGAGGTATGTCTGACATACAGTGCAGATGGATTTTCAAAGCTGTCCCAGACTCTGCATCAGGCAATCGTGTCGAATCTGATCCGCAGCTGCTGGAAAGACAGAGTGCGCCCGATTCTGGTAAATAACTGGGAAGCAACCTATTTTGATTTTAACAAAGACAATCTGATTGCAATTGCAAAAGAAGCGGCAGAACTGAATCTGGATATGCTGGTACTGGATGATGGATGGTTTGGAAAAAGGGATGATGATTTCTCCGGTCTTGGCGACTGGTTTGTAAATGAGAAAAAGCTGTGCGGAACCCTTTCTGAGCTGGTGAAAGAAGTACATGATATGGGACTTTCTTTTGGGCTTTGGTTTGAGCCGGAGATGATCTCTGAGGACAGTGATCTGTATCGGGCACATCCGGACTGGGCACTGGTCATACCGGGAAGACAGCCGATCAGAAGTCGTTCCCAGCTGGTATTGGATATGTCCAGAGAAGATGTGACAGATTATCTGACAGAGCGGATCTGTGATATTGTAGAGAAAGCGGATATCCAGTATATCAAATGGGATATGAACCGTTCACTTATGGCTGCTTACAGTGCGAAGCTTCCACGTGACCGTCAGGGGGAACTGAGACATCGTTATGTGCTTGGCCTTTATAAAGTACTGGAAGCTGTGACTCAGAGATTCCCGGAACTTCTGCTGGAAGGATGCAGTGGCGGCGGTGGACGGTTTGATGCAGGTATGTTGTATTACTGTCCGCAGATCTGGTGTAGCGATAATACGGATGCGATTGAAAGACTGCGTATTCAGTACGGTACTTCCTTTGGCTATCCGATGTCTTCTGTTTCCGCACACGTATCGGTTTGCCCGAATCATCAGAATCATCGCGTGACACCATTCAAGACAAGAGGAATCTGTGCAATGCAGGGAACATTTGGATATGAACTGGATCTCAGTAAGATGACTGATGAAGAAAAGAAGATGGCGGGAGAACAGATTGCGTTCTTCAAAGAACATGGAAGACTGTTCCAGTTCGGAGATTATTACAGACTGACTTCACCATTTGAAAACAGAGACTATACTGTATGGGAATATGCGGCACAGGATGGCAGTGAGGCCTGCATGTCTGTCGTTTATACAGATATGTATGCAAATGCAGCATCTGAGATCGTGAAATGGAAAGGGCTGGATCCGAAAAAGGTTTATCAGATGCAGCTGGATGGAGAAGACGCTGGAAACTTCTCCGGCGCGGCGTTGATGCATGCCGGAATCCTGCTTCCATTACCAGAGCAAAATTATGATGCATTCCAGATTTATCTGAAGGCAGAATAGAATAAAGAAAAATTACAGAGAAAGCTCCTATGGTGTCGAAAGGCATTGTAGGGGCTTTTTTTTATGAAAAATCCACAAAATAAAGCACAAAAAAGGAAGAACGGAGTCGAGCAATGCCTTAACTAAATGACATTGCGGAGTCGAGTTCTTCCTTTTTTGAGATATATTTAATTCGATTAAATTGCGTCCAGTGCCTGAGCGATATCTGCGATCAGATCGTTTTTATCTTCAAGGCCGCAGGAGATACGGATCAGTCCGGCTGGAATTCCGGCAGCAGCGAGCTGCTCGTCATTCATCTGGCGGTGTGTGGAGGTTGCCGGGTTGAGGCAGCAGGTTCTTGCATCTGCTACATGTGTTTCAATTGCTGCAAGTTTCAGATTTTTCATGAATTTTTCGGCAGCAGCACGTCCACCCTTTAATTCAAAGGAAACAACACCGCATCCACCGTTTGGCAGATATTTCTTTGCAGTTTCATAGTATTTGTTGGATGGAAGTGTCGGATAGTTTACGAATTCTACTTTGTCGTGTTTCTCAAGGAATTCTGCAACTGCCTGGCCGTTTTCAACATGTCTTGGCATACGTACATGAAGTGATTCCAGTCCAAGGTTCAGAATAAATGCACTTTGGGGAGACTGAGCGCAGCCGAGGTCTCTCATCAGCTGAGAAGTACATTTGGTGATGAAAGCGCCTTCTTTTCCAAATTTTTCAGCATAGGTAACTCCGTGATAAGAATCATCCGGTGTGCAGAGTCCCGGGAATTTGTCTGCATGTGCCATCCAGTCAAATTTGCCGCCATCGATGATCGCACCGCCGAGCGCTGCTCCGTGTCCATCCATATATTTGGTTGTGGAATGTGTAACGATATCTGCGCCCCATTCGATCGGACGTAAGTTGACCGGTGTTGGGAAGGTGTTATCTACGATGAGCGGCACACCATGTGCGTGCGCTGCTTTTGCAAATTTCTCGATATCAAGAACGGTAAGTGCCGGATTGGCGATAGATTCACCGAAAACAGCTCTGGTATTTTCTTTGAAAGCTGCGTTTAATTCTTCTTCTGTGCAGTCCGGGTCAACGAAGGTAACGTCTACGCCCATTTTTTTCATTGTAACTGCAAGAAGGTTGTAGGTTCCTCCATAGATGGAAGAGGAGGAAACGATATGGCTGCCGGCTTCGCAGATATTGAAGACAGCGAAGAAGTTTGCTGCCTGTCCGGAAGAAGTCAGCATACCAGAGGTACCGCCTTCGAGAGCTGTGATCTTGGCTGCAACATAGTCGTTGGTAGGATTCTGTAATCTTGAATAGAAATATCCTTCAGCTTCAAGGTCAAAGAGCTTGCCCATGTCTTCGCTGGTATCATATTTGTAAGTGGTTGACTGAATGATCGGAATCTGACGTGGTTCGCCGTTTCCTGGTGTGTAGCCTGCCTGCACGCATTTTGTATTAATAGTATAGTCCATGAATTTGCCCACCTTTATATAAATTGTAATATCTTTATGTTATACTTTTTTTTGTTATATGTAAAGAAAAAATACATACTTGATCGGTATGAGAAGGAGAAGAAGGTTATTGCTTATTATGTAAACAATAACGAGAGAATTATGGGACAAAGTAACAAAGCATTACACGAGAAATATGAATTCCGCGATATCAGGCGGGATGAGATCGAACAGGCCGTGAGAATTGAGGCAATCTGTTTTCCACCAAATGAGGCTTGTACATATGAGCACATGGCACCACGAATCGAAAATGCACCGGATCTTTTTCTGGTGGCAGTAGACCGCAAAACCGGAAAGATGGCAGCTTTTCTGAATGGTCTGGCAACGAATCGGGAACATCTGACGGATGACTTTTTTACGGATGCTGACCAGCATGATCCGGATGGTACAAATATTATGCTCCTTGGACTGGATGTGCTGCCGGAGCACCAACACCAGGGACTGGCAAGAGAACTGATGGAACAATATAAGGAAAGAGAACAGGTTAAGGGAAGAAAGAAGCTGATCCTGACCTGCCTCCCGGATAAGGTTGAGATGTATAAGAAATTTGGCTTTAAAGACCATGGAATCGGCGATTCTGTGTGGGGCGGCGAAGCCTGGCATGAGATGGATATTGTGTTGGAGTAGAGTAAGATATCCTTCTTTGCAGACTTGAATTTACATTCGTTTGATATTATAATCAAAGGGATTGAAACGAATCCTGAAACAGCGGGAACATTTAATTTTAAGGAGGAATCTTATTATGATTACCTGGAACAACCTGGATACTCTTGAATCATTCAAAGAACTTTCCAATGTAAAAAAAGTAAACCTTGTAGAAGCCATGACCGGAGAAAATGGTGCAGAACGTGTAAAGAACTACAGTGTACCGATGGCTGCTGGTCTTGCATATAACTATGCTGCAAAGCAGGTAGATGATGAAGTGCTGGAAGGTCTTAAAAAACTGGCAAAAGAAGCACAGCTTACTGAAAAATACGCAGCTCTTTACAATGGCGAAATGATCAATACAGGTGAGAAACGTCTTGTTCTTCATCAGCTGACACGTGGACAGCTTGGTGATACTGTCACAGCTGACGGTGTTGACAAACGTGCTTTCTATGTAGAACAGCAGCAGAAGATCGCTGACTTTGCCAATAAAGTACATGCAGGTGAGATTACAAACGCAGCAGGAGAAAAATTCACAACTGTTGTTCAGATCGGTATCGGCGGAAGTGACCTTGGTCCTCGTGCAATGTATCTTGCACTTGAAAACTGGGCAAAGAAAAACGACAAATTCAAAATGGAAGCAAAATTCATCAGCAACGTAGATCCGGATGATGCGGCAGCAGTTCTGAATTCTATCGATGTTGCACATTCCATTTTTGTACTGGTTTCCAAATCAGGTACAACCCTTGAAACTCTGACAAACGAATCTTTTGTTAAAGATGCTCTGAAGAATGCAGGTCTGGATGCTTCCAAGCATATGATCGCAGTTACAAGTGAGACATCTCCTCTTGCAAAGAGCGATGATTACCTCGCAGCATTCTTCATGGATGACTATATCGGAGGA
>ERZ772863.2994-NODE-2994-length-10373-cov-3.100407_pt1 | contig 10373 bp, 9 predicted proteins | sample MGYA00512134_ERZ772863 | MGnify/ENA primary metagenome ERZ772863 (study PRJEB29015, sample SAMEA2737659) | human gut metagenome | biome: human gut; feature: human-associated habitat; material: faeces | place: China | collected 2012 ...
CGAAGTGATCGAAAACATCGCCTCCCGCATCGCAACGGGAGAGTCGGGCATCAGCGGCATCATGATGGAAAGCTTCCTGAAAGCCGGCAATCAGAAGCCCGCTCCGCTCGACCAGCTCGAGTACGGCAAGTCCATCACCGACGCCTGCGTGCCGTGGGAACGTACCGAACAGTTGCTGCACACGCTTGCCGATGCAGTCGAAAGCCGTCGCGCACTCGCCAAATAAGCGCAAATAATCGCAAGGAATCGCAAATAACTAACCGTGCGGAATACGCGTAACTGCGTAATCGCACGGTTTTTGCATAGCGACTGCCATTTGATTGATATTCTTGGGGAGATAGGTGATTGTCAAGGAGAGCAGTGAAATGCAGCAGCAGCTGAACACGCCTGAAGAGCTTCGCGCCATCCGCGAGGCCATGGATGAGGGAAAGAATCCGCTGGTGGCTACGGATGTGCCACGCTGGGAAGATCAGGTCGGCATCAGCCGCATCGTGAACCGCAGGGTGCTTGAATTCGAGGTGCTTCCCACGCCGGCGCAGGTGTTGGGGGACCTGCCGCTCAGCGATCAGGCGCAAGAGATCGTCGCCTATTCACGCGATGAGATTCGTGCCTGCCTGTACGGCCAGGACGATCGATTGCTGGTGATCGTCGGTCCGTGTTCCGTGCATGATCCGGCTGCCGCACTCGATTACGCCCGTCGCTTGGCCGCGTTGAAAGACGAGCTGGGCGGAGAATTGCTGATTGTGATGCGCGTGTATTTCGAAAAACCGCGTACGACGGTCGGTTGGAAAGGCTTGATCAACGATCCCGACATCGACGGCAGCTGCAATATCAAAAAAGGCCTGCTTTTGGCCCGTCGTACGCTGCTTGGCGTATTGGACGCAGGTTTGGCCACCGCCACGGAATTCCTGGAACCAACCAGCCCGCAATACATTTCCGACGCGGTCAGCTGGGGTGCGATCGGCGCTCGCAATACGGAAAGCCAGGTGCACCGCCAGCTCGCTTCGGGCATGTCGATGCCGATCGGCTTCAAAAACGCTACCGACGGTTCCATCAAAGCGCCGACCGACTCGTGTTTTGCGTCGGCACAGCAGCATACGTTCTTCGGCATCGATCATATGGGTCGTGCGGCCGTAGTCAAAACGCTCGGCAATCCCGACTGCCATGTGGTATTGCGTGGTTCGAGCAGCGGCCCGAACTATGACGCCGAATCCGTGGCGAATGCCATGAAGCTCATCCGTGAGGAAATGCCGGTCGAATCCGCGGCGGCACACGGTCTGATCGTGGACTGCTCGCACGGCAATTCCGGCAAAGACGAACATCGCCAAGTCGAAGTGGTACGTAATATCGCAAGCCGTATCGCCGAAGGTGAGGAAGGCATCACCGGCATCATGATGGAAAGCTTCATCGAAGGTGGCAGTCAAAAACCGGCACCGCTCGCCGAACTCACGTACGGTCAATCCATCACCGACAAATGCTTGAGCTGGCAGATTACGGAAGCGTTGCTGCGCGAACTTGCGCAAGCTGTGGGCAAGCGCCGCTGGAAGTGAGCGAAGCGAAAATAAGCGAAACCGAGCGAAAAGCGTGAAGCAATCGAAAGGAACGAACGCATGAGCACAATCGCCATCATCGGCGCCATGGACGAGGAAGTCGCCAATATCGCATCCGCATTGAGCGACATCACCGTAACGGAGGAAGCCGGCGTCAGCGTGACACGCGGCACCATCGAAACCAACAAGGGCACTCGCGTCAACGTTGCGGCAACGGTCGGCGGCATGGGCACCGTCAATATCGCCGCCACCACGCAGCATCTCATCGACGCGGACCAGCCTGACGCCGTGATCTTCTCCGGCATCGCAGGCAATCTCAACACGCATCTGCACATCAACGACGTGGTGCTTGGCGGCACGTTGCGCTACCTCGACACCGACATGCGTCTCGTCGGCCAGTGGAAGCCAGGCACTGCGGACCAGCCGGTGGAGGAATTCCACTCCGACGACCGTCTGATCGAAGTCGCCGATAAGGTGCTGACCGATCTGAGCGTGCATCACATCACCGGCATCATCGCCACGGGCAACTATTTCGTGGACGATCCGAAGAAAGTGGAGCAGGTGATTCGCGAAACCGGCGCGGACGCGGTCGAAATGGAAGGCGCCGCGGTGGCGCATGTCGCGGCGCGCAACGGCCTGCCCGTGCTGGTCATCCGCGCGTTGAGCGACAATGCCGACACGGATTACGTGGAATTCAAGGAATTCGACATTTCCGAATATGCCGACACCGCGGCGAAAATCGCGGTGAACATCGTCAAGCGCATGTAAGCGCATGAAAGACGGCCCGTCCAACGCATCGGTTGCTGGACGGGCCGTCTCATATTTCGGTATGGCGAATCTCACGAAAGTGAACTGCGGGGAAACTTCCGATGGCGTGAGGGAATCGCGCACGGAAATCGCTTTCCGGAACCGCTACTGTTGAAGAAGAATGACGGATTATCGGAAGGTTAACGTATGACGCTGGAGCACGTGGTGATGGCGATTGTGGTTGTTGCCGTCGCTGTGGTCGCCTTTTTGCTGGGGCGTGCCCGTGGCGTGCAATTGGGGGAGGATGAGATCGACCCGAACGATCCAAGCCTGTTCGGCGCGCAGAAGAACATGTCGCTGTTCGGGCCGCGCGTGCCCGTGCAGTCCACGGAACGCCAGCTGATCGCCGTCATGCCGGAGGCGTTGATCGTCGTCGATTCACTGGCGTCGGTCACATACGTTTCCCCGGGCGCGCAACGTTTCGGCATTGTTGAGGACAGTGCGATGACGCTTGCCGAAATCCGCGATATTCTGCGATTGGTGTCGACCGACAGCGTGGTGCGCGAACGCGAATTGTCGATTCCGCTGGATCGAGCCGCCCGTGCGGCCGCGAAAAACACCGACGGCAAAGGCATTGAGGCAGGTAAGTTCCGTCCTTCCGACACGCTGTATCTGCATGTGCGGGTCGGCCAGATCTCCGATGATCTTTTTGCGATTTTCATTTCGGATATGAGCGAGCAGCGTCGTTTTGAGATTATGCGACGCGATTTTGTGACGAACGTTTCGCACGAATTGAAGACTCCTGCCGGTGCGATTTCCCTGCTTGCCGAAACGATCGGCGACGCTGCGGACGATCCCGGCATGGTGAAGTATTTTGCGGGCCGCATTTCCAAGGAATCCGAACGATTGACGGAATTGGTGCATCGCTTGATCGACTTGCAGAAGGCGCAAAGCACGGCTGCGGTGCTGAACGCGGAACGGCTTTCCGTGCTTGCGTTGGTACGCGAGGCGATCGTCGAAAACCAGGTGAAGGCCGAATCGAAGCATATCAATCTGGTGCTTTCGCTGAATGGCAAGCAGAAGCTGGTGCACGTCGAGGGTGCCGTAAACGCTGTCGATGAGGATGATCTGTTCATCAACGCCGATCATGAAACCATCAAAACGGCGGTGAAGAATCTGGTGGAAAACGCCGTCAACTATTCTCCGGAACACACCACCGTCGCAGTCGGCATCGGCAGTGGCGATGACGAGGTTGCGATTCGTGTCGTCGATCAGGGCATTGGCATTCCGGAATCCTCGCTGGATCGTATTTTCGAGCGATTCTACCGTGTCGATCCCGCACGTTCCCGCGAAACAGGGGGTACAGGATTGGGTTTGGCCATCACCAAACATTGCGTGCAGGATTGCGGAGGCACTATCGCCGTGTGGTCGCGTGAGGGGGAGGGATCGACCTTCACCATCACCCTGCCTCAGGCACAAGCGGTGGAAACAGCGGAAACTGCAGAGACTGCGGGAAACGTACAAACTGCGGAAGCGGATCGCATGGAAGTGACGGGCGAAACCGAACGCATCGAAACTACGCAATCCGAGTAATCCGAATAATCTGAGCTAAACCGAATACAGCAAATAACAAGCAACGTTCCCATCAACAGAGCAATGGAGGAGAAGCACTGATGACACGTATTCTGATCGTCGAGGACGAGGAATCGTATCGAGAGCCGCTGGTCTACCAGCTCACCCGCGAAGGCTACGACGTGTCCGCCGCGGCCACCGGCGAGGAAGGGCTGGAACTGTTCACCAAAGGCGGCATCGATTTGGTGTTGCTCGATCTGATGCTGCCAGGGCTTGACGGCACCGCGCTATGTCGCAGAATTCGTGAGCAAAGCCGTGTACCGATCATCATGCTCACCGCGAAAAGCGCGGAAATCGACAAGGTGGTCGGTTTGGAAATCGGCGCGGACGACTACATCACCAAGCCGTACTCGTTCCGCGAGCTGCTGGCGCGGGTGCGTGCGGTGCTGCGACGCAACCAGATGGTGGCCGACGCGACGGAATCCTCCGATGACGATATTCCGCTGATCTGCGGCGACATTTCCATGAAGATCGGCCAGCATGAGGTGATGGTGCGCGGAGAGAACGTGTTCTTCCCGCTGAAGGAATTCGAGCTTCTCGAATATCTCATGCAGAACAAGGGCCGTGTGATGACCCGCCACCAGCTGATCGACCGCATTTGGGGGTCCGATTACGTTGGCGACACCAAAACGTTGGATGTGCACGTCAAGCGCGTCCGCTCCAAAATCGAGGAGGATCCGGCGCATCCGAAATATCTGACCACGGTGCGCGGTTTGGGCTACAAAATCGACGTTCCAGCGGAATAAAGCGGAAATATCGCGATAGATGGAAATATATAAGATAAAACACTGCGATTCCAGTACTCATCGTAAGTTTCCGAATAATTGATTATTAATTGATAACTGAATGTAAGACCGTGGTATCACGGTAGTCGCCGAAGATCGGTGAATGGAAATGACGAAAACGTCCGAAGTGTCGTAGAGTGTTCATCTTCCGTTCACCGATTTTGGTTTTGCGGGACCCAAACCACCAATAGGCTTGACAGTGTCATGAAGAACGATGGCGACAACAGCATATGAAATGTCAGAAACATACGCCATCAGAATGTTGACAGAGGGAAAAGAATAATGCGTAATTCCATTCTCGTACGCTCCATTGCAGCTGTGTCCGGCATTGTGATGCTGGCTTCTGTCGCGGCTTGCGGCGACAACACTGCTTCCAACACTGATTCTTCGGCTAGCACCGACACCAAGACCACCGAAGCCGTGTCCGGCAACTTCTCCGGCGCTGGCGCTTCCTCCCAGCAGACTGCTGTGGAAGCCTGGATCGCCGGCTTCCAGGGCACCAACCCGGATGCCAAGGTCGCCTACAACCCGTCTGGTTCCGGCGCTGGCGTTTCCACCTTTCTGACCGGCGCCACCGCATGGGCCGGCTCCGATGCCGCCCTGTCCAATGACGAGGTCGAGCAGTCCAAGAGCGTGTGCGCTTCCGGCAACGCCTTCGACATCCCGGTCTACGTCTCCCCGATCGCCGTGGTCTTCAACCTCAACGGCATCTCCGGCAAGGGCAAGACCCTGAACATGGACGCCGACACCATCGCCAAGATCTTCGACGGCAAGATCACCAAGTGGAACGATGACGCCATCAAGCAGCAGAACCCGAAGGTCGACCTGCCTGATCTCGACATCACCGTGGTGCACCGCTCCGACAAGTCCGGCACCACCAAGAACTTCCTGAGCTACGTCAAGGATGCTGCTGGCGACGCTTGGAGCTACGAGCTCGGCGAGAACTGGCCGAACGAGGTTGGCCAGGGCGCTAAGGGTACCTCCGGCGTGATCTCCACCGTGCAGCAGGCTGACGGCACCATTGGCTACGCCGATGCTTCCCAGGCTGGCGAGCTCGGCACCGTTGCAGTGAAGGTCGGCGACGATTACGTGCCGTTCTCCGCTGAAGCCGCTTCCAAGGTTGTGGACGCTTCCCCGCTCGACGAATCCGCCACTGGCGACAACCGCGTGGTCGTCAAGCTCGACCACAACACCACCGAGGCTGGCGCCTACCCGATCGTGCTTGTCTCCTACGACATCGCCTGCCCGGCATACAAGGATGCCGACACCGCCAAGTTCGTCAAGTCCTGGCTCACCTACGTGGTCAGCGACGAAGGCCAGCAGACCGCTGCCTCCGCAGCAGGCTCCGCTCCGCTGTCCGACACCATGCGCCAGAAGGTCCTCAAGTCCATCGACGCCATCGAAACCAAGTGAGCTTTGATACAGTAAGCGATAGGCTCTCGGTGAACGGCAACTGACCGTCTGTTTCAGGCCGCAGCCGCAACATGAAAGCGGGTGCGGCCTGAAACGGTACCTGCAGGTAAAACAAAAAACGCAGTCATCGCAAGTAATCGCAGATCTGTTGCAAACAATCGCAAGTTAAGGAGAACCCGTGAGTTCGCAAAGCAAAACGGCACAGCAGCCGGTGAGCGGCAAAAACGCGGATAAGGTGTTCAAGGGCGTGGCCTACGCCTGCGGCATCCTGATCCTCGTAGTGCTCGCCGCCGTCGCGCTGTTCCTGCTGTTCCGCGCATGGCCGTTGATCGGCGGCGATCAGCAGGCCAACAGCGACACCATCAGCAACTTCACCGGCGGCAAGGCCTCCAGCTTCTGGGGCTACGTCGGACCGCTGCTGTTCGGCACCGTGCTGATCTCCGCGCTGGCACTGTTGATTTCCTTCTTCGTGTCGGTCGGCATCGCACTGTTCATCTCGCACTACGCGCCGAAGAAGCTCGCCACCGCCTTGAGCTATGTGGTCGATCTGCTCGCCGCAATTCCGTCCGTTATCTACGGTCTGTTAGGTATCCTGATCTTAAATCCTCTGATGTATAAAATGGAACTGGCTGTATTTAAAGGTTCTTCTACTCATCAGTATACCGGCGGCGCAAACCTGATCTCTGCAGTTTTAGTACTGGCGCTGATGATCCTTCCAACCGTTATCAACATCAGTGAGTCTGCATTAAGAGCTGTTCCGGGTCATTTAAAAAGCGCTTCCCTTGCATTAGGCGCTACAAAGATCCAGACTATTTTCCAGGTGATCCTTCCTGCAGCAAAATCCGGTATTATCACAGCCGTTGTTTTAGGAACAGGAAGAGCCATCGGCGAGGCAATGGCTATTACACTGGTATCCGGAAGTTCCGTAAACTTCCCCCTTCCATTTAACTCCGTCCGCTTCCTGACTACTGCTATTGTAGCAGAAATGGGATATGCATCCGGACTGCACAGAGAAGTATTATTTACCATCGGTCTTGTATTATTTGCATTTATCATGATCATCAACATTGGTTTAAACAGTATTCTGAAGAAGGGAGAGAAAACAAAATGACAGGTGAAGCCGCTATCCGTATCAATGGAAACTCCGTGATCCGGGAAAGCATTTATGGAAAACGCATCCGCAGCACAGATGTGATCTTAACCGGTATTATCTACGGATGTGCCAGTCTCTCTATGCTCCTTCTCATCGGAATTTTAGGTTATACCTTTGTAAGAGGTGTCCCACATGTGACCTGGTCCTTTTTAAGCACTGTTTCCAGCGCTACAAAGGGAACTTTCGGTATCCTTGGAAATATTATCAACACTCTTTATATTGTAGTGATCACTCTGCTGATCGCAACTCCTATTGGTGTAGGTTCTGCTGTTTACTTAAATGAGTATGCAAAACCGGGAAAGATCGTCCGTCTGATCGTATTTACAACAGAAACACTTTCCGGTATTCCTTCTATTATATTTGGTCTTTTCGGAATGGTGTTTTTCGGAAATACACTGGGACTGGGCTACTCCATTCTTACCGGTTCCCTGACACTGACTTTAATGATCCTTCCACTGATCACAAGAACCACCCAGGAAGCATTAAAGACCGTTCCTGACAGTTACCGTCACGGTGCACTGGGAATTGGTGCTACCAAGTGGTATATGATCCGCACCATCCTTCTTCCAAGTGCTATGCCTGGTATCCTTACAGGTGTTATCCTGGCGATCGGACGCATCGTAGGTGAGTCTGCAGCTTTACTGTTTACTGCAGGAAGCGGCTATTACCTTCCAAAGAACCTGTTTGGCAAGGTACTTGAGTCAGGTGGTACACTGACTATCCAGCTGTATCTGTTTATGCAGAAGGCAAAATACAATGAAGCTTTCGGCGTAGCAGTTGTTCTTCTGGTGATCGTACTGGCGATCAACGCACTGGCAAAATATCTGTCCCACCGGTTTAATGTAGAGACAAGATAAACGTGAAAGACGCGAAAGGGAAATGAGTATAATGGAAAATAAAGTAAAGATCTCCACACAGAACCTGAACCTGTACTATGGAGAAAATCATGCACTGAAAAATATTAATCTGGACCTTTATGAAAATAAGATCACTGCATTTATCGGACCATCCGGATGTGGAAAATCTACTTATTTAAAAACATTAAACCGTATGAATGACCTGGTTCCAAATGTAAAGATCGAGGGAACCGTGCTTCTTGACGGGGAAGATATTTATGATCCGCAGGTAGACACCACACTTCTTCGTAAAAAAGTGGGAATGGTGTTCCAGCAGCCAAATCCATTTCCGATGAGTATTTATGATAATGTGGCTTACGGCCCAAGAATTCACGGTATCAAGAACAAGGCACAGTTAGATGAGATCGTAGAGCGCAGTTTAAAGGGCGCAGCTTTATGGGATGAGGTTTCTGACCGTTTAAAGAAATCTGCACTGGGACTTTCCGGTGGTCAGCAGCAGCGTCTTTGTATTGCAAGAGCGCTGGCAGTAGAGCCGGAGGTTCTGTTAATGGATGAGCCTACATCTGCACTGGACCCGATTTCTACCTTAAAGATCGAGGACCTGATGGACGATCTGAAGAGCAAGTATACGGTTGCTATTGTTACCCACAACATGCAGCAGGCAACCCGTATTGCAGATTATACAGCATTTTTCCTGGTAGGCGAGGTAGTGGAATATGCTACCACAGATGAACTGTTTACCATGCCAAAGGACAAGAGAACGGAAGATTATATTACCGGACGTTTTGGTTGATGGAATGTGATCCTACGGTAAAATGTGAGAATGTAGAGTTGCGAAAATGTTGGAAAAGCAACGGAAAGGGGCATAAGGGATGCGCATTACTTATGAACATGAATTAGAGGAGTTGAATAAATGCCTGCGTGATATGGCCATGATGGTGGAAAAAGCCATTGAGCAGACTTTCGTGGCATTTGAAGACCAGAATTATACCATGGCAGAGGATGTTATTAAAGGAGACCGGAATGTAAATGACATGGAACGTGCCATTGAGTCCCGTTGTCTGTCCCTGATCCTTCGCCAGCAGCCGGTAGCAAAGGATCTGCGCCAGATATCTACAGCCCTTAAGGTGGTAACAGATCTGGAACGTATTGGAGATCATGCATCAGATATTGCAGAGTTGATCCTGCGGATTAAGAGTGATCATGCATACCACATTGTACAGCATCTTCCTGCTATGGCAGCGTCAGCCCAGAAAATGGTCCATGATGCAGTAGAAGCATTTATTAAGCAGGACGTGGAAGAGGCAGAGGAGATCATCCGCAGGGATGATGAGGTGGATGCGTTGTTTAATCAGGTAAAATCGGATGTGGTGGAGCTGTTAAAATCTGCGCCGTCCCATGCAGACCAGGGGATCGACCTGTTGATGATTGCCAAGTACTTAGAGCGTATTGGGGATCATGCGGTAAATGTATGCGAATGGACCCAGTTCTGTAAGACCGGTGCGCTGAAAAATGTGCGTATTATGTAAGGGGATTTAGATGTAAACACGAAAGAGTCCGCAGGCCGGGCTCTTTTTGGTGCGTTTTTATGCATGATATTCAAAAATATAATGCGGTATTTTGCACATATAGCCATAAAATGTGGCAAAGTAATGCGGAAATTTGCTTGACATGTGCATGGTCTGCGATATAATACAAGTATAAAATGATACCGGGGTAAAAACACGTAGCAATCCGGTATCGGTGGGAAGCAAAATGTAAGAGGAGGACTATTTCATGAAGTTTTTTATTGACACAGCAAATGTAGATGATATCCGCAAGGCAAATGATATGGGAATTATCTGTGGTGTTACCACAAACCCATCCCTGATCGCAAAAGAAGGCCGTGATTTTAAAGAGGTTATCAAAGAGATCACTTCTATCGTTGACGGACCGATCAGCGGCGAAGTAAAGGCAACTACTGTAACAGCAGAAGGAATGATCGAAGAAGGCCGTGAGATCGCTAAGATCCATCCAAACATGGTTGTTAAGATCCCTATGACTGTAGAAGGCTTAAAGGCAGTTAAGGTTCTTCACGCAGAAGGCATTAAGACCAACGTAACTCTGATCTTCTCCGCAGCACAGGCACTGTTAGCTGCAAGAGCAGGCGCTACCTATGTATCCCCATTCTTAGGACGTCTGGATGATATTTCCATGCCAGGTATTGATCTGATCTATGATATCACTGAGATCTTCC
>ERZ772863.2995-NODE-2995-length-10368-cov-7.007078_pt1 | contig 10368 bp, 4 predicted proteins | sample MGYA00512134_ERZ772863 | MGnify/ENA primary metagenome ERZ772863 (study PRJEB29015, sample SAMEA2737659) | human gut metagenome | biome: human gut; feature: human-associated habitat; material: faeces | place: China | collected 2012 ...
CAGGGAAACGGGCGTGCCAGGGTTTTTGCGGGAGGACGGAGCGATGGATTCCGAGAATGCGAATAAGAGTAAGAAGAAAAAGACTTCAAACATAATACAGATCTGCATCGGCGTGCTGGCGGTTGTGCTGGCGGCACTGATTATCGTGATGATGGGAATTGTCTCCAGTATTCAGGGAACGGCGCGTGTGGTCAATTATGCGGGACTGGTGCGCGGAAAGACACAGCGTATCATTAAATTGGAAATTTCCGGTCAGCCGGAGGATGGTATGATTCAGGATATTGAGGCCTTCGTCGACGGTCTGCGGAATGGCAATGGCGAACTGGGGCTGGTGCGCCTTGATGACGGGGCGTTTCAGAGTAAGATGCAGGAGTTGGAGGAGTACTTTGCCGCGCTTCACTATGAAATCCTGCGTGTCCGAGAAGTCGGCTATGAGAATACAGAGATCATTGATAAGAGCGAGCGGTTCTTTGAAATCTGTGATGAGGCGACGGGACTGGCGGAGGCGTATTCCCAGAGGAAGGCATCCTCGCTGACGGTAATTGAAAAATATATCACGATTGATATTATTGTTCTGATGCTTCTGATTGGATATGAATTTATCAAGGCGGTGCGCTTTGCGGCGATGAACCGTACGCTGCAGAAAAAGGTGTATTTGGACAAGGCGACCGGACTTCCCAATAAGAATAAATGCGAAGAATTGCTGGATGATCCGGAACCGGCGGCAGAGAATGTGGGAGTATGCAGTTTTGACCTGAATAATCTCCGCCGAATCAACAACAGCATGGGGCATGAGGCGGGGGATGCCTACATCAGGCGGTTCGCCGTCTGTCTGCGCGCGTCCATGCCTGCGGAACAGTTCGTAGGGCGGGACGGCGGCGATGAATTTATTGCCGTTACGCATGGTCTGGATGAGGATGCTATGCGGGAATGCCTCGCCCATGTGCGGGAGGCGATGACAGAGGAGTCAAGGGGATATCCGGATATGCCGCTCAGCTATGCGGTCGGGTATGCACTTGCCAGTGATTTTCCGGGCAATACGATGCGGGAGCTTTTCAATTTTGCCGATAAAAATATGTATATCAACAAAAACCATGTAAAGCGTGAGGAAGCGGCAGCGGAAAAACGGCTGGATTTTCACCTGCTCAAGCTTTTAAACCGGTTCGGGAGAAACTTTTCGGATTGTCTCTACTGCGACGCGCACATGGATACCTACCGGGCACTCCGTGCCAGTGCTGATTTCTTTCTGGCGTCAGACGGAAGCTATTCCGGTGCGGCGGAGCAGATAGCAGCGGAACGGGTGGCTCGTGCTGACCGCGCCAACATCCGCCAGAGCCTGCAGGTTTCAGAGCTTTCCGGGAAGCTGCAGGCGGAGGGAGATCTACTCGAATTGCAGTATGATACCAACGGTCAGGGACTCTACAGCCGCCTGACGCTGATCCCGGTAGATTGGGATGAGGAAGGAAAGCTGCATCATTTCCTGCTGGCATTTGAGACGATCCGGAAAAGTTCAGAAGGGCGGGCAGATGCGAAGGAACAGCTGACGCTTTATTATGAACAGCTCAAACAGTCGATTCTGGAAAATGACAGCTATGTGGATGCACTCCTGGATCTGTCGGATATGATATATACAGTTAATTTGACAAAGGATATTCTGGAGAAGAGTGTTGTCTTGAATGGAAAAGACGAGGAATGCCGGGAGCTATTTATGGACTATCCGCTGCCGTGTTCTTACCGTGATTATTGCAGTGAATATATGAAGATGGTCACCCAGGAGACCTTGGGAAGCTATCGCATAGCAGATGATCCGGCTAAGCTGTTGAAGCGGTTTGAGGCAGGGGAGAAACATATTTCCGTGGAATACTGTATCCAGGAGGAAGATGGCACGATCTGCTGGGTACAGAAAACAGTTCTGATGACGCAGACGATCGTGTTTGATACGGAGCTTTCTTGTGAGATGCCGGTGGTTCATGCGATCATTCTTCTGCAGGATACGTCGCAGATGCACGCGCGGGATGAACAGGAGCACGCGCGCCTGCAGGCGGCATTTGATGAAATGCGGACGGCAAACCGGGCGAAAACAGATTTCTTAAGCCGCATGAGTCACGATATCCGGACACCGCTCAATGGCATTATCGGGCTTTTGAAAATCGATGAGGCACATTTTGATGATAAGGAGATGCTGATGGAAAATCACCGGAAAATGCAGGTGGCGGCGGGGCATCTGCTGTCCCTCATCAATGATGTGCTGCAGATGAGCAAGCTGGAAGAAGGAAAGATCATTCTGGCACATGATTATATTTCATTGGCAGAGATGACGCACGATATCGTGAGCATCATCATCGAGCGCGCGGTAGATGCGGGCATTCAATGGGAGTATGATAAAAGAAAAGCGGAGATTCCGTATCCGTATATTTATGGCAGCCAGCTCCATCTGCGCCAGATTTTCCTGAATATTTATGGAAACTGCATCAAATACAATCATCCGGGCGGAAAAATCAGTACCAGGGTGGAGGCGCAGGATGTACGGGACGGCTGGTGCGTCTATAGGTGGACGATCTCGGACACGGGAGTTGGCATGAGCCAGGAATTTCTGGACCACATCTTTGATCCGTTTGTACAGGAGAAAAATGATGCGCGCAGTGTTTATCAGGGAACTGGGCTTGGTATGACGATCGTCAAAGGGCTGATTGAACAGATGCACGGAACCATCGAAGTGACGAGTGAGGTCGGCATTGGAACGACGTTTGTGGTGGAAATTCCATTTGAGATTGCACCGCCGCCGGAGGAGCTTCCGGTTAAGGAAGCAGCGCCGTCAGGAGATATTCACGGTTTGAAGCTGCTTTTGGCGGAGGACAATGAGTTGAATGCAGACATCGCGGAGACACTTCTGACCGATGCGGGTGCCCATGTCACGATTGTGGAGAACGGGAAGAAGGCATTAGACTGCTTTGAGGCGGCACCTCCGGGGACGTTCGATGCGATTCTCATGGATGTGATGATGCCGGTGATGGATGGTCTGGCTGCGACACGCGCGATCCGGGCGATTCCACGGGCGGATGCAAGGCAGATTCCGATTCTTGCCATGACGGCAAATGCCTTTGAAGAGGATGCCAGGCAGTGCCTGGCGGCTGGGATGAATGTGCATCTGGCAAAACCACTGCAGATGGATAAGGTGGTAGCGGCGCTCATGGAGTGCTGCGGCAAAAAGAGGGATCTATAAAGTTTGGAAAGGGCGAAAAGGAACGCAGGTGGTATGAAAGCAATCTCTATTTACACGATTACCCGAAATCAGAATACGGAATACCTTCAAAAGCTGGAACGACAGCTTTCGGGGCGGGATGTGTTTCTGAAAATACGGGAATGGGAGCTGGACAGCATGAAAGCGCTGGTTTCGGAGTTGGAGAGACATATACAGGCGGTGTACGCACTGCGTTTTTTCTATTCCTTTCAGATTCCGAGACTGGGAAAAGAGTTTGATCTGCTTCAGATCAAGGAAGAACAGATTTTAAACCTTGAATTAAAGAGCGGACAGGTGTCGGATGAGGCGATCCGCAAGCAGCTCATACAGAACCGGTATTATCTGGCAGCGCTGGGAAAGCCGATTCGTTCGTACACTTATATTAGCAGCCAGAACCGCCTGGTGCGTCTGACGAATCATGACCGCATTGTGGAGGCGGACTGGGAACAGCTCTGCCGGGATTTGCAGCAGGAGAGTGCTGATTATCCAGGCGATATCGAAGACTTGTTTCAGGCGGAGCTGTACCTGATTTCTCCGCTTACAGAGCCGGGACGGTTCTTAAAGAAAGAATATTTCCTGACATACCAGCAGAGGGATATTGAACGCCAGATTTTAAAGAAAATCCGGGCAGACCGGACGGGATATTTCTGGTTTACCGGGCTTCCGGGGACGGGAAAAACGCTGCTTTTATATGATATTGCGATGAAACTCTCCGGGCGGCAGCGGGTGTGCATGATCCACTGCGGTGAAGCGGGAAAAGAGTGGAAGGTGCTGCATGAGCGGCTGCGGCGGGTGGAGTACCTGGCGGAGGATAGTGTTCAAACGGGAGCGGAAATCAGGTTTGAAGCATACAGCGCGATCTTAGTAGATGAGGCACACCTTCTGTCGCCCAATACATTGGAAATTTTGCTGGAGATCGGCAAAACGCGTCCGGTTATTTTTTCCAGTAACTGTGAGGATATGATTTCGCCGGAAGAATTGGATCTGGGTGCAATAAAGCTCTTGGGGGAGCAGCCGGGAATCCAGACATTCCACCTGACGAATCGGATCCGTGCGAATGCAGAACTTTCCTATTTTATACAAAATATGATGCACCTGCCGCACGGACGCGGAATGCGGCACTATCCCCATGTCGCGGTGGTTTATGCCAACGATGAGTCAGAAGCAGCTAATTTGCTGAATGATTACATCCGTCAGGGATATGAGTGCCAGGAATCCGATTGGCAGGAAAAACTGGAAAAGCAATCCGATTCTGCCGTAGAAATACAATCTCGCCATACGCGAGAAGTCGATCGCATGGTGCATCGGCTGGATGGGCGCTATTATTATGATGAAATGGGATATCTGCGCTCGACGGAGCGCGATGTGAGACATCTTTTTTATCAGCTCAGCGAGGCAAAAGAAGAACTGGCGCTGGTGGTGATGGGAAATGAGAAGCTGTATGGAACGCTGCTGAACTTGTTTTAAGGTGTTTTGAAGGAAAGGTTTTATATAAAATGTTGGAATGTGCTCAAAAAGCATATTTCCAACATTTGTTGTCGTTCATTATGCTAAGGACAAGAAAAAAGCCTCAGGCAGACACCTGAGGCCAGTTAAACTCGATTTAGGCTCTTTCAACTAAACCGGATCTTAAGCAAGAAGTACATACATACATCTTCTGAGCTCCGCCATTAGTTTTAACCTTAACAGACTTAACGTTAGCTTTCCACATTTTGTTAGATCTTCTATGTGAATGACTCACTGCATTACCAAAATGAGCAGCTTTCTCGCAGATTGCACACTTAGCCATCGTAGCACCTCCTTAACCGATCATTGGACTTCCTATTAAAATCCATAACAAAGGTATAATAGCAGAAAATAGGAAAATATGCAAGTGAAAAACCAAAAAAAATAAAAAAAGTTTTCGACAGATGTCTATTTTCTATTTCCTTTTTAACGTGGGTGGTGTATAATATACACGTAAGCCATGAGTCATGCGGATAAAAAAGGCTGAAAAACGGTGTTGTGCTTGCACATAAGCCGTATTTCAGACATTTTTATCCATAGGGCGAAGCCCGTGAGCGAGATGGAGCGAAGCGGAATCGAGCTGCATGACGGGGTAGAGAGACGCATATATTTCATTCCACGCGCCGACACAGGAGCCGCCTCGGCTCCGCATGTCCAGCCCGTGAAGTACTCACCCCACGCGCCGACACAGGAGCCGTCCCGGCTCCGCATATCCAGCCCGTGAAGTACTCATCCCACGCGCCGACACAGGAGCCGCCCCGGCTCCGCATGTCCAGCCCGTAAAAAATCATGGCATAAAATTCGAATCAAACAAAAACAAGTAAAGAAACGGAGGCTGTCAATATGAAAGGACGCATCGACAATAAAATGGGTTCGATCCAGATCGATCCGGAAGTAATTGCAATGTACGCCGGAACGACAGCAGTAGAATGCTTCGGTATCGTTGGCATGGCGGCTGTCAGTATGAAAGATGGTCTGGTAAGACTGCTTAAAAGAGAAAGCCTGACACACGGCATCAACGTAGCCATCAAGGACAATGCACTCAGCATCGATTTCCACGTAATCGTGGCATACGGGGTCAGCATCTCTACCGTTGCGGACAACCTGATCGAGAGTGTAAAATATAAAGTAGAAGAGTTTACTGGCATGAAGGTTGAGAAAATCAGCATTTATGTTGAAGGCGTAAGAGTGATAGATTAAGGAGGAACAAACCCTGTGGGCATGAATTATATAGATGCCGGGATGTTAAAGAATGCATTTCTGGCTGGAGCAAAAGGCCTGGAGGCCAACAAGGAATGGATCAATGAGCTGAACGTATTTCCTGTTCCAGATGGAGATACCGGTACGAACATGACGATGACGATTCTGTCAGCCGCCAGAGAAGTGGCAGCCGTTGAAAATCCGACGATGGAGGCGCTGGCGAGAGCGATTTCCTCCGGTTCCCTGCGCGGCGCACGAGGCAATTCCGGCGTTATCCTTTCACAGCTCTTCCGCGGATTTACGAAAGAGATTAAGACGGTAGATGTCATTACGACGAGTGTTCTCTCAGACGCATTTAACCGTGCGACGGAGACAGCTTATAAGGCAGTTATGAAGCCGAAGGAAGGTACGATTCTGACTGTTGCCAAGGGGATGGCGGATAAAGCGGCAGAACTGGCACCGCAGACCGAGGACGTACTTGAATTTTCAGAGAAAGTATTGGAGCACGGCGAGTATGTTTTAAGCCAGACACCGGAGATGCTTCCGGTTCTGAAAGAGGCAGGTGTAGTGGATTCTGGCGGACAGGGTCTGATTCAGGTTATCAAGGGCTGTATTGAGGGCTTAAAAGGAAAAGTCGTGGATATCGACGCGGCAGTTACTCCGTCTGTATCGGGAAATAGAGCGGCAAAAACAGCAACAGGCGCCGGAAGCACGCAGGCAGCGGATATCCGTTTTGGTTATTGTACGGAATTTATTATCAATGCAGAAAAACCGGCGGATGAGACGACAGAGCAGGAACTGAAAGATTATCTGAGCACGATCGGCGACTCCCTGGTAGTTGTGGCAGATGATGATATTGTCAAGATTCACGTTCATACAAACGATCCAGGTCTGGCGATTCAGAAAGCACTGACCTACGGTTCCCTGTCTCGCATCAAGATTGACAATATGCGCGAGGAACATCAGGAGAAACTGATCAAAGATTCCGAACGTCTGGCGGCACAGCAGAAGGCAGAAGAGGAAGCCAAAGAGAAGAAGGAAGAACCACGCAAGAAATATGGATTTATCGCCGTATCGGTCGGAGAAGGTCTTTCTGAGATTTTCAAGGGCATCGGCGCTGACTATATCATCGAGGGCGGACAAACGATGAATCCGAGTACGGAGGATATGCTGGAAGCAATCGAAAAAGTCCATGCCGAGACAGTTTACATTCTGCCGAACAATAAAAATATTATTCTGGCGGCAGAGCAGGCAAAGAGCCTGTCAGAAGATACCAAGGTATATGTAGTTCCGTCCAAGACGGTTCCGCAGGGTATTACGGCGCTGATTAATTTTGCTCCGGATCTGACGGCGGAAGAAAATATGGAACAGATGTCCGAGGAGATGAGCCACGTTAAGACCGGTCAGATTACCTACGCAGTCCGCAATACATCGATCGATGGTATGGAGATCGCAGAGGGCGATATCATGGGGATCGGCGACAGCGGCATGCTGGCAGTTGGCAAGAATATCGAGGAGACCGCGATAGAGTCACTTCGTAAGATGGTAGATGATGAGTCTGAGCTTGTGACGATCTATTATGGTGAGGATGTCACGGAAGAGGACGCAGAGGCATTCTGTGAGAAAGCCCGCAAAGAATTTACATCCTGCGAATTTGAATGCCAGAATGGCGGGCAGCCGATTTACTATTATATGATTTCGGTAGAGTAGATTTAGGTCATTTAAAGTGATTGAAATGCGTTAAATGAATCTGCACGATTGGCTGAGAAAATGCAGATAACGAGAAAATGAATTTTCTATGTGATGGCGCAGATAAAACATTTGACGTATAAAACAAAATAATTCATAAGTATGAAATGAGGCAGGTCAGGGGAGAGATCCCTGCGTCCTGCCTCTCTTTCATTCCAATGTATTCCCGGATTTTTTGTCCGGTAACTGTCCGCGTGGCTGATTTTCCGGAGAATATTCTGAAAAGCAGGAGGAGATAAATGGAACAGCAGAATATAACCGCTGTTAAGGGCATCGGTGAAAAGACGGCAAAGTTATTTCAAAAAATAGGCGTGGAAACGGTGGAAGAACTGCTCCATTATTATCCGCGTGCTTATGATGAGTTTAAGGAACCGCAGCCGATCGCGGAACTGAAGGAAGATACGATCGCGGCAGTCGGCGGAATCCTGGCAAAAACGGCGGATGTGGTGCGGTATGGAGCACGCCTGCAGGTTACGACGGCTGGATTGCGGGACAGCGGAGGCACACTGGCGCTGGCATGGTACAATATGCCCTATCTGCGCGGGACGCTCAAGGCGGGGGAACGCTTTATTTTCCGTGGCCGTGTGGTAAAAAAACGGGGAAGACTTACGATGGAGCAGCCGGAGATCTACCGCCCGGAACAGTATGCGAAAGTCGTGTCGTCTATGCAGCCGGTTTACGGACAGACGAAGGGACTTGGCAATAAGACGATCGCAAAGGCAGTCACGGAAGCCCTCACGATGCGCCAGATGGAACGGGAATATCTGCCGGCTGGTCTGCGGGAAAAGTACGGATTGGCGGAAATCAACTATGCGCTGGAGCACATCCATTTTCCGACAAACCGGGAAGAACTGATGTTTTCCCGGAAACGTCTTGTGTTTGATGAATTTTTCATGTTCCTGATGTCAGTGCGCCTGCTCAAAGACAAAAAAGAAGATAAAAAGAGCGCATATCCATTTACGTTTTCTGGGGAAATGGCGTCGGTGGAAGAGCGCCTCCCATATGCTCTGACCGGGGCACAGAAAAAGGTAATCCGGGAGGTGTACGCCGATTTGTCCGGCGGGCATATCATGACCCGATTGATTCAGGGCGACGTTGGTTCGGGTAAGACGATTGTGGCGATTCTGGCGTTGCTGCAGGCGGCGGCAAATGGATATCAGGGGGCGCTGATGGTGCCGACGGAGGTACTGGCGCGCCAGCATTACGAGTCGATGACCGAATTGTTTGCGTCGCTGGGAATCACATATCGTCCGGTGCTTCTGACCGGTTCGATGACAGCGAAGGAAAAAAGGCTTGCCAGAGAGTCGATTGAAAATCATGAGGCAGATATCGTGATTGGAACCCACGCGCTGATTCAGGAAAAAGTGGTGTACGACAATCTGGCATTGGTAATCACGGATGAACAGCACCGTTTTGGAGTGGCACAGCGGGAAATGCTGAGCAAAAAAGGCGGCGAGCCGCATGTGCTTGTCATGAGTGCGACGCCGATCCCGCGGACGTTGGCGATTATTTTATATGGGGATCTTGATATTTCCATCATCGATGAACTTCCGGCAAACCGGCAGCCGATCAAGAACTGTGTCGTGAACCGTGAATTTCGCCCGAATGCCTACCGTTTCATCGAAAATGAAGTCCGCGCCGGCCGTCAGGCATACGTCATCTGCCCGATGGTCGAGCCGAGCGAGATGCTGGAGGCAGAGAACGTCATCGATTATACCGAAGAGCTGCGCCGCGCCCTGTCCCCGTCGATCCGGGTGGAATATCTGCACGGAAAGATGAAGGGAAAAGAAAAAAATGCGATCATGGAAGCATTTGCGGCAAATGAGATTCATGTGCTGGTATCCACCACGGTCATCGAGGTCGGAATCAATGTCCCGAATGCCACCGTTATGATGATCGAAAATGCCGAGCGTTTCGGTCTGGCGCAGCTCCATCAGCTCCGCGGGCGCGTCGGTCGAGGAAAAGACCAGTCCTACTGCATCATGGTCAACGCCTCCGGCGAGGAAGACGCCGGAAAGCGGCTGGATATTCTCAACAAGTCAAACGACGGCTTTTACATCGCCTCCGAAGACTTAAAACTGCGCGGTCCCGGCGACCTCTTCGGCGTCCGCCAGAGCGGCGATCTCGAATTCCATTTAGCAGATATATTTGCAGATGCGGATATATTGAAGGCAGTTTCGGATGAAGTGAAGAAACTAATGGATAAAGATCCGCTGTTGGAGGCGGAGGAGAATCAGGAGCTGAAACGGAAGATGAATGGATATTTAGAGAGAGGATGGGAGAAGGTGAATTTGTAAAAATTAAAATTTATTGTAAATTATATTGGAGTTTGCAACGGTGTACAAAGGGAACATAATAAAAAACTTAATAATGGACTGCCAATCTTACACAAAGTACCGCCCAAATGAGACTACGGGCGGTATTTTTGTATCATGGCGGAGAAAGGAGGAACTTCCCACGGGGGCTTGACTGAAAAGTTGAGCCCCTTTTTTCATGCCAAAAAACAGGAGGTAAATGCTTATGGCAGATGATAAAACCACAAAAACGCCGGAACAGCCGGTAACGGATACCGGACCGGGCAAAGAAACACCGCCTACTCCCCCAAAAGAGCCGGAGAAGGTTTCCGTTTCCCCGGAGCCGGAAAAAAAGACGGAACCGGAGGTAAAGAACCC
>ERZ772863.2996-NODE-2996-length-10368-cov-5.623873_pt1 | contig 10368 bp, 7 predicted proteins | sample MGYA00512134_ERZ772863 | MGnify/ENA primary metagenome ERZ772863 (study PRJEB29015, sample SAMEA2737659) | human gut metagenome | biome: human gut; feature: human-associated habitat; material: faeces | place: China | collected 2012 ...
TTATCACGCGCCGCCTTTTCCGGCGCAGGGACGACAGGTAGCTGTCCACATCAAAATAGTTTTTCTTGTCGGCGTCGGAAAGGTATTTATAGCGGGGGTGACGGGTAATGTCGTATTTCTCACTGAAAAACGGCCTGACACCGCGCACCTGCAAAATACACTTGCCTCCGTCCATCGTTGCGATTTCGTCCTGTGACATCAACTCCTTTCCTAACTTCTGATAATTCAATCCGTGAGAGGTCTGTGCGCCCCGGTTTTCGCTCTGGTTGTAGCTGTCGATGGTTTCTTTGCCCAGCACGTCAGAGATTTCCTTGGCGTTCTTGCCCCGCCCACTAAGAAAAAGCGTGCAGTCGCAGTTATCGGAAATGATTTCCGCAGCGTCCTTGTAGATGGCCTTTAACTGTGACTGGCTTTGCAAAATAATAGAAGCCGAGATTTCACGGCTTCGGATGGTGGCGATCAGCTTGTCAAAGTTGGGTATCTGGCCGATGTTCGCAAACTCGTCCAGTATCATGCGGACGTGAACCGGCAGCCGCCCGCCGTATTTATCATCGGCCCGGTCACAAAGCAGGTTGATAAGCTGGCTCTGTACCATTGCCAGAATGAAATTAAAGGTGGTGTCCGTGTCCGACATAATCAGGAACAGCGCCGTTTTCTCGTCCCCGATGGTGTCAAGTTCCAGTTCGTCGTCCTCCATCAGCTCCCGCACCTCGCGGATGTCAAAAGGGGCCATTCTCGCGCCTGCGCTGATAAGGATAGAGGAACGTGTCTTGCCCGCCGAAAGCAGGAATTTTTTATACTGGCGGACGGCAAAGTGGTCTGGATCGCGTTCCTCCAATCGCTCAAACATCAAATCCACCGGCGACTGAAATTCCGGGTCGTCCTCGCGGGCTTCGCTGGCATTTATCATTTCAAGCAACGTCGTGAAGTTCATTTCTTCCTCCGGCGCTTCCTGCCAGATATAGCCGATCAGGGCCGTGTAGAACAGCCGTTCCGATTTCACCCAAAAATCTTCCGCACTTTTTTCGCCCTCGCCTTTAGTGTTGCAAATCAGGGTATTTACCAGCTTCAACACGTCTTTTTCCGAGTGCAGATACCGAAACGGGTTGTATTTCATGCTCTTGGAAAAATTGATGGTGTTCAGCACTTTCACGCGGTAGCTGCTGCGGATAAGGAGCTGGCCCACTTCACCGATCAAGCTGCCCTTGGGATCGGTTATCACAAATGAGGTCGGATAGTCCTTGGACACACATTGCATCAGGTTTGGTTTTACAAAGAACCGGGTCTTGCCGGAGCCGGAACCGCCGATCACCAGAACATTTTTATTTCTTGCGGTTTTGGGGTCTTTCGGCCTGTTGTTCATGGTGATCCGTTCCGTCTGTGTCAGCAGAATGTTGTTGTCAAAATTGGGGTCGATATAGGGGGCTATATCCTTGGGGCCGCCCCATCGGGCGCTGCCATATTCCACGCCTTTGCGGTATTTCTTGGCGTTCTTGCCTTTGCAGTACACCATAAGCCGCAGCGCCGCAGCACCAGCGACGCCGATCAGCAGGTCAGTGGGGTGGAAGCTGGGGGCGGCACTTTCAAAGGCCGCCGCGCAGCCATCCGCAAAGTGCAGGAGCTTTTGGGAAAGGTCGATGCCCTCCGTCAGCCGGTACGCCTGCCCCAGCTTGCCGAACAGATAGACAAACAGCAGATAGGGCAGATTGGCGATTATCAGTTTTTTCATTTCCGGCTTCATCGTGACAGCCCCCTTTCTTTGAATTTCTCCTTGGCCCGGTCAGCGTTGCGGGCTGCTGCCTTTTCCTTGCTTGCGGCAATGTCCTTGCGGATCGAGGGCCGTTCCTCCCGCTGCAACTTCTTGGCCGTGAACTCCTTGAACGCCTGTTCCATGTTGTCGGCGTCCTTGGCCTTGAAAATCACGATGTAGTGCGGGGGCTGGGTAGTGGTGTCTTTCCGCAGCGTGAAGTCCACGCCGTATTTCTTGGCGCAGGGCTTAAACAGTCCAATGTTGGCGTCGGTGATCTCGATATTGGACAGGGCCGCCCCGTGCTTTTTGAGCTGCTTTAGGCTCTGCTGGCCGTGGTGCAGCTTGGTCTTGCCCTTGTTTTGGGTTTCCAGAAACTTGCGGGCCGCCGCTTGCAGCACTTGGATTGTCAGCTTGGCCGATTTGATGGAAAAGGCTATTGTCTTTTGGGTTACTTCCTCCTGCAATCGCTATCCCTCCTTTCGCAGAAGTGCGGCGGGACGGTTAAGGTGGCACCGTCAGCCGCCGCAGGAAACAGAAAAGGGACAGCCGCTTGCGCCGGTTGTCCCCGATTAAATCCTCACCCGCAGGCCGGAAAAATCGTCGGCACGGATGCCAACCAGATACCAGTTGGCCCCGTACTCAATGCGGGTGGGCTTCCACCTGCCGCCCACCATCACATCAAAGGTTTCCCCACAGTGCAGGCCGCCGTAGTAGTCCGCCAGATCAAAGCGAATGTCGTAACGGTCGCTGCGCTCGTCGAAAATCAATGCACCCTGTTTCATAGGGCCGTCCTCCTTTCAGATTTTGCCGGTGTTCATGTCATGGGCCACCAGCGCGGTATAGTAACCGTTGATCGTGCTGGGCGCATTGAACAGCATAGCCAGCAGGTATTTCTTGATGTTGCGGATTTCCGAAGTGTTCTTGCTCAAACAGTCAAAGACAAACTCGATGTGAGAGCTGTCCAGCTTCATAAACTTGGATTTCACCAGCTCTGCCGGGTAATCGTCCCCGGCAATGCGGATGGTCTTGCGGGCGCTGCATACGGTTTCCACCAGCAAGTCCACAATCTCGTCCAGCGTTTCCCGGTCAATGCCCTTGACGTGCTGGCAAAGGTGTTCGTACTCGATGTTGTCCATGATGATTTGACGATAAATCTCTATGGCGCTCTGTGATTTCACTTCCGTTCCTTTCCGTTCCGGCGGCTGTGCCGCCTCGTCCTCCAAAGGAGAGGGTCGGGAAAGGATAGGAATGGGATCGGTAATTGATACATCAGTAATTGATTTTTCTTTACTTGATATATCTTTATTTAATTGCGTTGGTTTTCCCAACGTAGGCTTTTCCTGCGTTGGATTATCCAACATTGGATTTTCCAACGTAGGTGAATCCGGCACAGGCTGGGGCTGTTCATAGATCACATAGTCCGCGCCGCGCAAACGCCCTTGGCTGTCGCGCTCACGAGATCGGACGATGTACCCGGCCTGTTCCAGCTCCCGGATCGCGGCCCGGATCGCGTCGATCTGCTCCCGGTTGATAAGGGATAAGCCTTTGAGCGTATAGTCCCAATCTTCCGGCAGAGAGAGCATTTGCGATAACAGGCCCTTGGCTTTCAGGGATAAGTCCTTGTTCCGCAGGTGGTGATTGGACATCACCGTGTAGCCCTTGTTACGCTCTACACGAAATACTGCCATGTTCTCAACTCCTTTCACTCGAAATGTCACCGCGTCGTAGGCGGTCAGCTTGCCCGGCTGGTAGGGACATTCCGCATAGACGCAGAATTGATATTTCCAGTGCGGGCGATAAAAGCGGCAGGTGCCGCAGTCCTCCGGCGTGACCGCCTCGCCGCTGTCGTAGTGGTCGAAACCGGGCTTGCCCTGCATGAGCTGTTCAAAGGCCCGATCGCTGCCGGAAGTGAAGTACATAGGCCGTCGCCTCCTTTCTGCTTTTGGGCAAAAAGAAAAGCCGCAGACTTTTTTCAAAATCTGCGGCTTGGCCGGGGAACAGAAAAGGGCGCTGTCATGCTTGACAACACCCTGTTTCTGTCTGATTATTCAGTTGTTTTGACCTGCCCCGTTTTCCGCTGCCCTAAAAAACATTGATTTTACTGGGTTTTTTCATGTTTTCTTATGGCAACGCTCTTTTTTGCAGGGTTTTTTCATTTTCAGATTATCCCAGCTTCGCCGGGAGAGACGAGGAAACCGTGGTCTGGTGCTTTTGACGGAATTGCCGCGGGGTGATCTGGTACCGCTTTTTAAAGGTGCGGATCAGATGACTGCAGTCCGCAAAGCCGGTCTCGGCTGCAATATAGTTCAGGTCATAGTCGGTAAAAAGAAGCAGGTTTTCAACCTTGTTCAGGCGGATAAACTCGATATACTGCTTACAGCTCTGCCCGTAATGCTTCAGAAAAAGTTTGGCAAAATAGGAGTAGCTCATGTTGTATTTATGTGCCAGTGCCTCGATATTGATGTTTTCCTGGGAATGGCGGTCGAGATAGACGAGGATATCCTGCATACTCTGTTCCTCACTCTCGGAAATCGATTCGGGATTGAAACAGATTCCCTGGCAGTGCCAGATACGCAGAAGCCGGAGAAACAGTGTGGAAAAGAGAGAATAGATATAGGCATCATAACCGTATTTCTTTTCAAGAGCCTCCCTCTCAAGGGTTACAAAAAAATCATGGAGATTCAGCTCTGAGAGATCTTCCTGCGTAAACAAAAGCGAAGGATAGGTCATCGTGGCGATTTTATGGAAAGCAAAGCTCAGGTTCGGAAGGTAGCTTCCGGTGAGCTGGATGCGGTTCAGGTTGAATTTGATACAGAAATAGCGGAATGGCCGATCCTGGTCTGCGGCAAGTGCGTGGACCGTCTGTGGAGGAAACAGGATGAAAGAGCCCGGTTTTATGTGGTAGACGGAATCGTTGCAGCTCACGAGAAGAGAACCTTCCTGCAGATAAAGAACCTCCGTAAAATAGTGCCAGTGGGATTTGACCGGCATGGAAAAACTGTCGGAGCAGCAGGAAAAGGCTTCAATCGGCGAGTGCAGGATGTCACTGTATTCAAAAAGATTCTTCAACGGAAAAGTCCCCCTTCAGGTAAAAAATATTCAGTATTTTTCTGGGAATATCAGTTTCGGAAAAATAGAAACATTCTATTTTTGTACAGTCGCATTATATCATATCCAAATGAAAATTGATACAATGGCGAAAGCATTTGAAAGAAAATTAATGCTGAATTTGGTAACTCAATTTCCTAAGATAAGGGGGGATATGAAAACATGAAAAGCAACACGAAACAATTCCCGAAAAACAAAATTGCGTGGCTGTGGGAAAACATGGAGGGAAAACGGGCGCTGTACTTTGTCGGTATTCTCGGAACCGTTTTGTACAATATTCTGCAGCTTACGATTCCCTATTTTTCGGGAAAAATTGTGGATCTGTTTTTAACGGGGGAGAACGCGGCGACAAATCTTCAGGTACACCGTGACCTGCTTTACCGCTTGCTGTTTGCGATGGTCGGCTTTACGTTCCTGCGTGTTATCGTTGTTTATGGCAGCTGTATGATCTATGAGACGGTGTCGCAGAGTGTTCTGTACCGGGTGCGGAATTATCTGTACGACAAGCTTCAGCGTCAGGATATGACGTTTTACAGTACCTATCGGACAGGAGATCTGATGACACGGCAGACAGGAGACCTGGATGCGGTGCGTCACATGGTTGCATGGGTTGTACGAATGGTGGTTGAGTCATTTTCTCTGTTTGCTGCAGCGGCCGTTTTCTTCCTGTATACGAACTGGAAGCTGGCACTGTGCGTTCTTGTGATTTCACCGTTTGTATTCTGGATTATCTATCTGTTCCGGAACCGCGTTGCCCCGATGCATGCGGCGCTGCGTGAAAAACTGGCACAGATGAATACATGCGCACAGGAGAATATTTCCGGAAACCGCGTTGTCAAAGCGTTTGCAAGAGAAGATTACGAAATCGAGAAATTCGACCGTGCCAATACCGACTATGCGGAGACGAATAAGGCAACCGGAATGGTATGGCTGAAATTTTTCCCGATTGTCGAGAGTATTGCGAACCTGATGCCGGTTGTCCTGCTCGCAGTCGGCGGTGTTTTTATGATCAGAGGACAGCTTACTATGGGAGACTATGTGGCATTTTCAGGCCTCATCTGGGCAATCGCCAATCCGATGCGTCAGATGGGAAATATCATGAACGAATTTCAGCGGTTCTCAGCAGCGTCGAAAAAGGTCATGGAGCTGTATTACTCCGAACCGAAAATCAGGGACGAAGAAAATGCCGTTTCCCATCCGGAGCGGTTTGAAGGCAAAATCGAGTTTGATAACGTTTCCTTCCAATACGAGGATGGTGATTTGCCGGTTCTGCACAATATTTCCTTCACGGCCCATCCGAACGAGACGGTTGCGATCATGGGCGAGACCGGCTGCGGCAAGACATCGCTGATCAATCTGATCCCGCGGTTTTATGAGCCGACAGAAGGACAGATCCGGATTGACGGAATTCCTGTAGAACAGCTGAAGCTGTATGATCTCCGAAAACAGATCGGACTTGCCACGCAGGATGTTCTGCTGTATTCTGACACGATCGAGGGAAACATTGCCTACGGCGATGATTCGATCAAGATGAACGAGGTTGTCAAGTTTGCAAGGTATTCCGCTGCGGCAGATTTCATTTCAAAGATGCCGGAGGGCTACGATACCCTGGTCGGAGAGCGCGGTGTTGGTCTTTCCGGAGGCCAGAAGCAGAGAATTTCTCTGGCAAGAGCACTGGCGATCCGTCCATCGGTTCTGATTCTTGACGATACAACATCGGCGGTTGATATGGAAACAGAGAAACAGATTCAGCAGTCCTTACGGGAGCTTGATTTTCCATGTACCAAGATTGTGATTGCACAGCGAATTTCGACAACGAAAACAGCGGACAAGATTATTGTTCTGCAAAATGGCTATATTGAAGAAATGGGAACACATGAGGAACTGATGGAGAAGAAGGGTTACTATTATGAACTGGTGAAGCTGCAGACCGGTGTGGATGAACTGTAGGAGGGGAAGCAATGGCAAAAAATACATACAAGCAGGATGAAGTGCTCGAAGAGCCGTTTGACATCAAGCATCTGCTCAGAGCTTCATCCTATATCAAAAAATATGCAAAACGGATGGTTTTTGCGATCCTTTTGAGTGGCATCGGCGGTGCGTCCGGCTATGTGGCGCCGATGATTATCCAGCGGGCGCTGGACCTTGCAATTCCGGAGAAAAACGAGAGGCTTTTATTTTCTCTTGTGGGAATGCTGGTCGGCATCTATCTGGTGAGCGTGATCTTCACAACAATCCGAAGCCGCATTATGGTGGATGTCAGTCAGAGTATCATCTATGATATCCGAAAAGATTTGTTTGCACATCTGCAGGAGCTGCCGTTCCAGTATTACGATGACCGCCCGCACGGCAAGATCCTGATTCGGGTTGTCAATTACGTCAACTCGGTATCGGATATGCTGTCAAACGGTCTGATCAACATCGTTCTGGAGGGCTTCAACCTTCTGTTTATCGTGATTTTCATGTTTCTGGTTGATGTGCAGATGGCATTTGTCGTGCTCTGCGGCGTGCCTGTGCTGTGTGTCTTCATGGTCTGGATCAAGAATAAACAGAGACGGGCATGGCAGGCAGTTTCAAATAAGAACTCAAACCTGAATGCCTATCTGCAGGAGAATATTGTCGGAGCCCGCATTACGCAGATATTTGCACGAGAGGATGAGAATGCGGAGATTTTCAAAGATCTTTCCAAGGATTGCCGCAGAACATGGAATACAGCAGTTCGCTATTCCAACCTGGTATGGCCGGGTATCGATTCAATTTCCGTCTGCGTGCGTGCTGCCATTTTTCTGTCCGGTCTGATCCTTTTCGGGCAGGGAAATAAGTCGGTTGGTACGATTGTAGCGATTTCGAGCTATGCATCGTATTTCTGGCAGCCGATCATGAACCTTGGAAACATCTTCAATAACTTTATCAACAACATTGCGTATCTGGAACGTATCTTTGAGACGATGGATGAGCCGGTGACGGTAAAGGATGCAAAAGATGCCGTTGAAATGCCAAAAATCCGCGGTGAGGTGACCTTCGATCACGTAAATTTCTCGTACGATGCGTCAAAACAGATCTTAAACGATGTTTCGTTTACGGTAAAACCGGGTGAGAGTGTGGCGCTTGTCGGACCGACCGGAGCCGGAAAGAGTACGATTGTCAATCTGATTTCACGGTTTTACAATGTCAATGGCGGTCGCGTCCTGATCGATGGACAGGATATCTCGCAGGTGACCATTCATTCCCTGCGTGAGCAGATGGGTATTATGATGCAGGACAGCTTTATTTTCTCGGGAGATATTGAGGATAATATCCGTTACGGAAAGCTTGACGCAACGCATGAGGAGATTGTGAAGGCGAGCAGAACTGTCTGTGCGGACGAGTTTATCAGCAAAATGCCGGATCGCTATCAGACGGAGGTAAGGGAGCGTGGTTCCATGCTGAGCCAGGGACAAAAGCAGCTCATTTCGTTTGCGCGTACCCTGCTTTCCGATCCGGCCATTCTGATTCTCGATGAGGCGACGTCCAGCATCGACACACAGACAGAAATTCAGGTGCAGCAGGGAATCGAAAGCCTGTTGAAGGGCCGTACCTCGTTCATCATTGCGCACCGTCTTTCTACTATTAAAAATGCGGACCGGATTTTTGTGATCGACCACGGAAAGATTTTCGAGCAGGGAACCCACGACGAACTGATGGCAAAACAGGGCGCGTACTACCAGCTCTACCAGGCACAGTTCCGCAGGGTATCGTAAAATCAAGAAATTTTCTCAAAACTGCCTTTCTTTTTTACAGGGAAAGGCAGTTTTTTTCCCTCTTTTCTATAACTGGTTTTCCTTTCCTTGACAAATGAATCCTCCCTGCTATATGATGATAACTGATCTTTTTTCGGGGACATTTGTTCCCGTCTGCCGCTTCCCACTCCTGCGGCATTTGTCACGAAACAGTCTGATACGGAGCTTTTTCGAATGCCTCCGTGTTTTCTTTCAGAAAGGAGTATCATGACATTTTTTTCAAAAAAAACGTTACGCCTTCTCCTCCTTCCTGCCCTCCTTCTTCTGACGGGCTGTGCGGGATCCTCAAAAGAGACGGCGGATTCCCAGGAGAACACGAAACTCTCCGCCGTGGCTACGATTTTTCCGCAGTATGATTTTCTGCGCGCCATCGGCGGCGATCATCTCGATCTCCACATGCTGCTTTCCCCGGGTGCGGAAAGTCACTCGTTTGAACCGACACCGGGCGATATGATTACGGTTTCCGAATGTGATCTCTTCGTCTATGTCGGCGGCGATTCCGATGCCTGGGTTGAAACGATTCTCGATTCTGTCGATACCTCGAACAAAGAGGTAGTGACGCTGATGGACTGCGTCGACACCGTTGCCGAGGAAACGGTCGAGGGAATGGAGACCCACGGCCATGCACACGACCATGAGGACGAGGATGCGGATCACGAAGACGCACACGACGCCGAATCTTCCCATGATCATGCGCACGAATCCCACGGCGAACAGGACGAGCACGTCTGGACTTCGCCGAAAAATGCGATGCGGATTGTCCAGAAACTCTGCGATTCCCTCTGCCGCCTCGACCCGGAGCATGCGGATGAATACCAGGCAAACACCGCCTCGTATCTTGCTTCGCTTGCCTCCCTCGATGAGGAATTTTCCGATGTCACCGCAATTGCAAGCCGCCATACCATTGTTTTCGGCGACCGTTTCCCGTTCCGCTACTTTGCGGACACCTACGGCCTCGACTACTACGCGGCGTTTCCCGGCTGCTCCTCGGAATCCGAGGCAAGTGCCAAAACCCTTTCTTTTTTAATTGATAAAATCAAGGAAGAACAGATTCCCGTCGTTTTCCACACCGAGCTGTCCAATGAACAAATGACGGACTCCATCTGTGAGGCGACCGGCGCGAAAAAGCTGCTGCTTCATTCCTGTCACAATGTATCCAAAGATGATTTCGAAAGCGGCGCTACGTATCTCTCCCTCATGGAACAGAACGTTTCCGCATTAAAGGAGGCTTTAAACTAAATGGCTCTACTTACCTGCAGTGATGTCACCTTCTCCTACGAGGGCATCCCGGTCCTGACCGATGTCAACTTTGCCCTGGAAGCCGGCTCCTACCTCTGTATTGTGGGCGAGAACGGTTCCGGAAAAAGTACTCTGATCAAGGGACTGCTTCACTTAAAAAATCCGTCCACCGGCTCGATCACAACCGGCGACGGGCTTCATCCAAGCGAGATCGGCTATCTGCCGCAGCAGACCGCCGCACAAAAGGATTTCCCGGCGAGCGTCTGGGAAGTCGTGCTGTCCGGCCGGCAGAACCACCCGCATTTCCCGCCGTTTTACACAAAGGCAGACAAAGAGGACGCGCTCCGCAATATGGAGCTTCTCGACCTCCTTCCATTAAAGAAACGATGCTACCGTGATCTCTCCGGCGGCCAGCAGCAGCGTGTGCTTCTCGCTCGTGCGCTTTGCGCCACAAAGAAACTGCTGCTCCTCGACGAGCCGGTCACTGGCCTT
>ERZ772863.3003-NODE-3003-length-10353-cov-5.669159_pt1 | contig 10353 bp, 7 predicted proteins | sample MGYA00512134_ERZ772863 | MGnify/ENA primary metagenome ERZ772863 (study PRJEB29015, sample SAMEA2737659) | human gut metagenome | biome: human gut; feature: human-associated habitat; material: faeces | place: China | collected 2012 ...
GAAGAGCAACCTAAGTTATGAATTTAGGGCAGACACAAAATTTGAGACACTCCCACATTCTCCTTTAACTTCTCCACTTTTTCCTCCTTTGTTAGAGCACTCACTTCATGCAGATCGAGCAAGCGCCATTGCCTTCGTCTTCTCCATAAATATCATCATTATCGAGAAACTCATCAAGGCCCTGCTGGAGCGGGTTTTTGTTCTTTCTTCGAAGAGCGGCTTTCTTCCTTCTCTCCTCGTAATCTTTTTTTATTTCTATAATTCTTTTAGGGGATGATAACTCTTTTAACGACTCTCCTTGAGACCAAGTAAAAGGAGATCCCTGTTGAAGCGCATCTTTTTCATACAGCATCGCTTCTTTAAATTTATCGGGATGATGTTCTAACAAATGCACCCATTCAATCTTCTGTTGAAAAAAGCAAAAAGTGCATCCCGAGCGACTCCTCCATTCATAATATGAAGGAAGTCCAATCCCAGCCGTTTCCAAAATCTCATAAACGCCTGCCTTATCGATTCCATCCTCCCTGAAAGGCAGAACGACATGGACGCTCTCATCCGAGGACTGCATGGCTGTTCGATATTCTTCGTCAGCCCTAATAGCCACATAACTGTAAACCTCCTCTCCATTAGCCCGCATTTCTGAAATCCATTTTTTTAAAGGAGCCAGCTTCAACATTCTCGTGCACCAACGGGTTTGTGGAGAAGGGAGAAAGTTGTTGTAGAGCTTTAAGTAAAAATCAAAATCTTTTACCGGATTCAATAGATGAATCTTCTTCCCCAAATAACTTTCTAATCTTCCAAGGAATTCATAAACCTCAGGAAGTTCTTTCCCTGTATCCGTGAAAAAATACTCAACGTCTATTTCTGGATGCTGATTTTTCATGTAAACAGCCAATGCTGCAGAATCTTTTCCTCCAGAGATGCCAAGCAGGTGTCTTTGTCTCATGATTTTTCCTCTCCAACTCCATAAATTGAATCAACAAGGACGGCCAGCTGTTCCTCTTTTGATAGACCTTTTAGCAAATCGTAAATTTGTCCCCTAAGTTCAGTCGACAATCCGATTTTGTCAACAGGTACATTAATTACCCATTCCTTTCTTCCAGAAACACCTGCTTCCACTATTCCCAGCAATCTTCGGTTTTTCTCTTCACCCAGAGGAAGCAACGCCTCCAAATGCCTAAATTTGAAAGCTAACTCGGCAATGCTCGTCTTTGCTTTCAGCAGATCAAGATCTGTCCACCTACCTTTTTGTTTTCCCGTTACGAAAGAAAGTACTGCTAGTGGCCCTTCAACTCCTTTCCCTTTAAGCGAACTAACAACGTTAATAAAGCCTTCTAGTTGAAGGTCTCCTGAACGTTGCTTCAATGCATTCGCTCGAGTTTGGACTTCTGTTTCATTCTGAGCGTCAAGCTCCTTTAACAGAAAATCCCTTACCTCCTCAGAAAGTTCAGAAATTAACATCTCCAATTCTTGGAACCTCTCAGCGATCTTTTCTTTGTATGAATTTGAGGTCCTAGTGCCAAGTACCTCTGGTAATGAATTAAAGAGAAGTTTTATTGGATCCGAAGCCTTCAATACGGTCTCACAAAATTTTTTACTTTGTGTAGAAGCTCTGGATGTGCTTAATACCCATCTTGGCTGAAGAAAAACTTTTTTTACAAGACTTCTCGCCACCGATAAGGGAGAGTGATCTAAAGGTTTTTCATGAGTTGATACGAGGTAGTCATACAACTCGGCGTTCATTCTCGAATCCACATCACTTACCGCATAGAGTCTCAATTGAAACAGTCCAGGGCGGTTAACAAGAAGCTCCACAAGCTCTACTGTCAATTCTGGTTGGTAGGCTCCCTCTAAAAAGAAGGTGAGATAACTTTTATTTAAGCAATAAAAGTAAAGTAACAGGATGGGAGCAAAACCTGCCTTAATACCAAACGGCGCTTTTTTCCAAAGCTCATAAACTTGGACAACTTCCACTTTTTCCTTGCTTGAAAGGAAATCTTGAGTTCGTTTCCAAATCTCGTTTAATGAAGTGGCCGAGCTTGGAAGAACAAACTCGAAATCTCCGCCCTCTGTCTTCTGTTGATGCAAACCAAAAGTTTTGAAGAAAGAAAGATAAATCATCCGTTCCGGCGGCATTCCGGTCATACCAAGGTCCGCACAATCTTCTTTCGTCACCATATTAGACATTAGGGTCTTCCTGGCTGACTTTATGTTTGAAGAAAGTTCCTCTCTATTAACCAACTCATTCTTCAAACAGAGACTGAATCTGTAGCGGCTATCGCATAGGTCACTCAAGTACTTAGTTAAATTTGTCACCCCATTAACGGTTTTCCAATTTTCTCCTATAACAAGCCATCGAGCGTGATCGAGAGAGTCTATCAAGAGTGAACTTAAACGATCCTTTGCGAAGGTCAACATTGATTCCACTTCTATACGAGCAGTTCTGTCCCCTTCTAAACTAGGATCTTGAAGTATATTGTTTATCTTTTGCACTTCAATGCACATCGCGAGGATGTCTTCCTTTTTTTCAGGAATCGCGATCAGGTTCAAACGCTCGTCGTCAACTCCAACTTTTTGACAAAGTTCCTGGAGTTCATTTTCATTTTCGCTTCCTAACCAAAGCAGGAGTTTTCCTGTTCCTTCAAATTTTTTATCTTCTAGATCTTCGGCGAGTTTCTGCTTATTGGTAACTTGACACTCAAACCAACGCAAATTTCCTGTTGTCACATAGTGCCGCCTTGCGACAAAAATCGGGAAACTTACCAATGCATTCACAGCCACTGGATCAATTTCTGTAATGCTTAAGCTTTCATATTTTTTCTCAAAATCGAAATCACTTCCCTCAAATAGAGAAAACGTTCCTACATGACGCTTCTCGATAACAATTTTCTTTTGCTGTAATGCATTTAAAACAGAAAGCAAATCTTCTGAAGAGGCTTCTGGGAAGGAAGCGCAAATGATTTCAAAACTTGGCTTAAGGCCTGAGCCCGCGGAAAACAGATTTAGGAGTGCGATTGTCTTAACAATCTCTGCCGCCAAAGGTAAGCCCAATCCTTCGGCCCTAAACAGGCAGTCCTGTGCAACGGACCAATTCCTTCTCTCCACCGGATCCGAGGAAATCAATAATCCGTAATTCTCATCAAGGTAGTCCCACAAATTATGAGGGCCATACAACGCCGTCGACCCTTCATCGTTTGTAGACAAAAACTCCTGGAAGCCCGAGGGCTCTAAAGAAGTGAGAAAATTAAATACGGAGCGCGTATTTTGCCAAAATCCTCGTCTAGACAAAGGGCCAAGAATTAAACTAACGACTGGATTCAGCGGCCAAGTCTTTCGGAAAATTTCTTTATATTTCTTCTCGTTAATCCTACGAATGCCTGACAGGTAATGAACAGCTAGATCTATGGCCTTTTCAGAATATTCTCTATTTCCGCTACTTGGGCAAGTGAGCTGCAATGCAGAAGATAGCATTTGCAACGTTTCTTCGGAATGAGCAATAAGAGGAGCGTCGACAAATCTTCCCTGCACTTTTTGCCACTCTAGCTTCTGATATTCAGGAGCCATTTGTCCATAGGACGTAAAATTCTGGTGCAGAATCCCTATAAAAACAATATTAGAATCTTTTCGGTTAATTGCTTCTGCAAAATCTTGAAACTCAGCACAATTTTCAAACTGGTCCTCTGAGAGGTACCTGCCCATCTCATCGAGAATAACTAGTATTTTCTTTTCACCAGTGGTGCGAAGCTTTTTTAAATTATTTAATAGTGTGTCGTCTGAATCTTCAAATAAGGTTAAATTTAAGTCCTTTAAGAAGTCTCCCTTCCTTCCAGTAACAACTCTAACTTCATAGTCTGGGCAAACGAAGGACTGTCGAATGCGTTCATACTCTGGCCATGGTAGGAGCTTCTTCAATGCGTCTCTCTGCCGCTGGTCCCTTCCATTTGCTAAAAGGTACAAGTAGAGACCCAAAGAAGATTTTCCTGCACCGAACGGTCCGGTAATTGTGAAAGCTTTTTGAGCAGTCTCAAGAAGATGCTCAGAAATAATACTTAATACATTAACTGCCGAGTGTTGGAGCTGATAGCCATCTAGCAGCCCGTCGTTTTCTTTCGCGTCTTCTCCGATATTTACTGAGCGCCGAAACCGACGGCCCACCTTTACCAAAGAGTTCAAAAATGCCATAACTAACCTCTGTAGGCTCTTATTAGTAATTCTCGTTTTATGCTCTTCAGATCAAAATTAGAATCTTTGCAAACCAAGTTTTTAATTCCTAACTGATCGGTCCACACGAGTTTTCCAGAAGAGATTGACTCAACGTCCTCTAGCCTTTCATTTAAGTCCCGTTCACTTAGCTTGAAGACTCTGCCCGGACTATTTGTAGCGAACGATATTTGAAACCAATCTAGACTTTTGGACGGACTCAACTCGTTCAACCTTTCCCAATGGTCTAGCGTCGCCCAGACAAAGAATGCAGTTGGTAACGTGCCACGATGCGTCCGGATAATTTCAAAGACTGAACTGTCCGCAGAGGAAATCAATCCTAAGCAACTAAATAAAGAATCAACCTTATCTTCAAACTTATCTTTCTTTTGTCTTTGAGAAAGGGTGTAAGACCGGAAAACTACCTCAATATCTCTTTTCAACGTATTCTTTGTTACATTGCATCCGTTCTCTTCAGCAAATGTTTCTAAGCGTTTTTGCAACTGTTCTCGGCTGACTTGTTGGTCGTTATAAACATTGAATAAATACCAAGCTGCTGTGAATTTGTTTGGACTTGAACATAAGTTCCAATGAGCCAACCATGCGGTCACTAAACTCTCGCCGAAAGGGTCCAGCGCATGCTCGTCGTTTATCCCGTCGCCAAAAATTACTTTGGAAAGCTCCGACGGTAATATTCTATTTCCACAATTCTCAAGAAAACCTGTCTGCAAACCCCACCATTTCAGGGAAGAAACCATATTTTTCCCCACCCCTAAACTAACCATTGCATCGGAGCCGTTAAAGTTAGGGGATTCTCCTCTTTTCAATGATTCCCTGCAAAAAGAGACAGCTTTGTACAACCAATTTTGTCGTAGATTGAAAGTCTCATGACCGGAAAATTGAAAATTTTTTCTTTTACTTGTTGCCATCATATTTCCTGGAAAGTCGCTCCAGACATTCTAGCGTGTAATTCCTAAAAGAAATAGATTGAGGAAACCTTTTGGATCTCATCCAAAAGTTTTATTTATATATTTCATGTAGTTGCAACAAACAACCTTTAAAGCGCCAAGAAAATGCTCATGGAAATTTCACATGTGCCTATGATTTTGGTGAGAGATACTTTTAGCCGCAAAAGACGCTGTTAATCTCACTCTCCCTTTTATCATGCTTGTCAAGATTCGTAGTTACATCATCTTTTCTTAGCTAGTTGTTAAGCGCAGAATAAAGAAAAAAACTCAATCCCAAGAAGTCTGCAGCTATGAACAAATTCTTCGTCGGCCTTTGTGCCTCTATCTGTCTCCTATCATTGGCAACTGACGCTCAGGCAGTCCGCCTCGGCGGAAGAACCACCATTCGTCCGCACCGATCCTACTCTCCGCCTCCGAGAACTTACCGACCTACTCCGGCGAACCCTGCGATTCGCGGCTTCAATGCTCGCCAAAACGCCGCGTCTACCGGCTCGAATATTCCGGTTCCGCTCTTTATCCCGCCGATCATTGCCGGGCACAATACGACGCAAATCACGGATGACATGTACCTCATCAAAACAGGCATGCGGAAACAAGGCGACAAACTGCAGTTTTGGACGCTTCAAAATCACAGTTACACACCTGACTCGAAGTCTGCAAAGGTCCAGTTCAGCATGGACTGCTTGGCAAAAATCTACTCTCCGATTGCACTTGCCACCTACCCCGAATTAGACGGCAAAGGCAAGCAGATTAAATCCACGACCTTTGATCCGAAGTTCAGACCGATTAGGGAGAAGAGCGCGATGGACCGCCTGCACAGCCTTCTGTGTCCAAAACCTGCTCCACAGCAGCCCTAATACCTCAGCAGTAACTCATTCCTCCTAGGCGGCACTTCTTCGTGTCGCTTTTTTATGCGCCGACAACCCAAGGCATATAAGAAAATTACCGGTCTGCCCGGCGGCAAATTTCAAAGGTTCTTGGTCTTAACCTCATCAATACAAAACTGTTCCTTCGACCTAAAAAACACTATTTATTGATTTAAATCAAAGCCACTAGTGGGAGACCAAAAATATGATTTCTCCATCGACTTCTCGAACCCAGGAAGAAATCATGAACAAAAGAAAACTTATCCTGCTTTTATCCTCAGTGTTCGTTTGCATTAGTGCAAATAGCTCCCAGGCAAAAAATCTGGCTGAACGTCATGCTGATCGGTATACGAACTGCACAGCCTGCCACAAAGATGGCAATCCTTCGAACCATCCGACATCACAAGATTGCTTCAAATGTCACGGCGGCTACGCCCAGATAATTAAAAAAACGGCTTCTCTTGACACGAACCCTCATGACACTCATTTGGGCGAAATTGAATGCACGAGCTGCCACAGCGGTCACGCAAAGCCAAAGCTAATTTGTACGCAGTGTCATGGCCTCACTTACAGCGACGAACTCAAAACACCTTAAATCTTTAATCACCCAAGGAGAATTAAATGACTAACCGTAGATCTTTTCTCAAATCTCTCATAACAGCACCTGTTGCTCTTGCTCCGATTTCACATAGTTTTGCCCAAGAGATTGACCCCAATCTCAAATGGGACAAAGAAGCGGACGTCATTGTCGTAGGATTCGGGGGCGCCGGTGCAGCTGCAGCCATCGCGTCTGCTCAAGAGGGAGCTAAAACTTTGGTCCTCGAAAAAATGCCCCGGGGAGGCGGAAACACGGCCTGTGCCGGAGGCGGTTTTATCATTCCGAAAAATGCTGATGATGCGTTTGTTTACCTCAAGGAGACTTTCACATTATCTGACAGCGATCTCGAAGAGGAGTTGGTGCGGGCTTTCTGCAACGAAGCCGTCAAGACCAAAGAATATTTTGAAAGTCTGGACAAATCAATACAGCTCAGAAAAGCGGGCAACGCTAACTTCCCTCAGCTTCCGTGCTCTGAAACCATCGTTAAATATGCAGTAAAAGGGCCGAAAACAGGCGGTATGAATCTTTTCAACGCACTCAAAAATGTTGTTGAAAAGCAACGCACAGAGATTTGGTACAACGCTCCCGCAGCTAAACTCCTTAAAAAGGACAACGTTATCGTAGGCGTCCAGGTAAGGAAAGACGGAAAAGATTTAAACGTTAAAGCAAACCGCGGCGTCATCCTGACAACCGGCGGATATGAATATGACCACGAGTCCTTACAGAATTACTGCCAAGGAACCAAAGTCGCAGGTCTGGGCAACCCTGGCAACGCCGGCGACGGAATGAAAATGGCGCAAGCCGTCGGAGCAAAACTGTGGCACATGAATGCTTATTCCTGCCCTCTGGGAATGACGGTTCCGGGGCTCAAAACAAAAGTGCTTTGGTACCCGCTGACTACAGGATATGTTTGGGTCGACCAAGACGGAAAGCGTTTTACTAATGAAGGTGATCTGGATTTCCATTCTGCCCTTTACGGAGTTAACAAATTTGATGCTGTCGGACACCGTTATCCGGCTATCCCATGTTATGCCGTCTTTGATGAACAGGCTCGTCTGGCAGCCCCGCTTACCCATCAAAGATTTGGCTACGCGACGGTTATTGAAGGCTATAAGTGGGATAAGGATTGTGCAAAAGAGATCGAAGCGGGAATTGTAAAAAAGGCAGCCACTCTTAAAGAGTTGGCATCCTTGATTAACGTACCTCCCGAAAACCTTGAAAGAACAATCAGCCAGTGGAACACGGACGTTAAGAACGGTAGTGACACTAATTTCGGCAGAAGAATGAAGAAGGTCTTAACCGAAAAAGAAAAACAGGCAGGCATCGAAGCTCGAGTTTTGTCCACTCCCATCGAGAAGGGACCGTATTACGCTGTTGAATTAGTACCGGCCCTCCTTAACACCCAGGGCGGTCCGAAGCGCAACGTCAATGGTCAGGTACTGAATGCTTTAGATGAACCCATTCCGCACCTGTTCTGCGCCGGTGAACTCGGCTCTATCTGGGGAACAATTTATCAGGGTTCAAGCAACATCGCCGAATGTCTGGTTTTCGGACGAATTGCCGGCAGGCAAGCTGCTCAAACAAAGAATTGGCAATAAACAACCAAAAGGCATTGTCTAGTAATTAACCCGATAGATTCCGATCTCTGAGATCAAATATTATTTCAGGGATCGGATCTTCCTATGAAAATAATAGGCTTAATAACTGCGCTTCTGTTGGCTGTCACATTGAATGTTTCAGCTGCGGAAAACGAATGCTCTCTCAAGATTGGCCTTATCACTTATGCATCGCCGTCCAGCCAAGAGCCATTAATCCTTGAGACCATATCTGCATTGAAACATAAACTGCCTCACTGCGCAGTTAGCAGCAAGCGCTTTCCCACAAAGGATCTGGTTAACGCAATAAAAACCAAAAGTATTGATCTGTTTATCTCGAGCTCAGGTTTTTACCGATCCAGTGTGGAAGACGGTGCTAGAGAAATTGCATCGATCGTAACAAACAGATACCCTGATCCCAATCATACCGAGGCTTCAGCAGTCATCTCTTTAACAAAATCTAATTTTTCCAGCCTCTCCGATCTAAAAAAGAAAAATATTTCAGCTCTTTCGCCCGAGGCTTACCCAGGCTATCTCTTCGTTGCAGGAGAAATAGAGAAACTGGGCTACGACTGGGAAAATTTTTTCAATTCCGTCCACTTTACCGGTCCGGAAAATGCTTCCGAAAAGGCCTTTAATCTGCTCAACTCCGGCAAAGTCGACGCAGTTATCCTCAAACATTGCTATTTGGAAGACTATTTGGAGGCTCACCCTAAAGAAAGCTCCAATTACACGGTTCTTTCAAAGATAAAAGATAAGTGCTCGCGCTCTACCCCACTCTACCCCGGTTGGACGCTTGCTTCTACCCGAGCCCTCGCTCCTGAACTCTCTCGGGAAATAACAAAAACCGTACTTTCACTCGAACCTATGAACGGCATGTTTTGGAGCGTCTCAACAGATTTCAGCTCGATTGACGAACTCCAAAAAAACTTAAGAATCGGCCCGTACACGTATTTGAGAGATTGGACAATTTCGCGGTTCTTAGAAAAATTTTGGCCATTCTTACTCATCTTGCTGCTCTCCGTTCTTGGTCTTGCCCTCCATAGTTGGAGAACTGAAATTCTTGTGAAAAGACGCACGAGTCAGTTAAGAACTTCTATTGCTAGAATCACGACGTTAAATGAGAAATCAAAAAAACTTCAAGACCGTAATGAAGCACTGCAGCGACTCGGAACATTAAATCAGCTTGGCTCAATTCTTGCTCATGAATTAAGACAGCCGCTTGCCAGCTCTCGCTTTTATCTAGACGGGCTAGAAGCTCTTTTAAAAATGGAATGGAGCGACCCTGAAGAGCTGAAAGAAGTTATCGCTGAGCTGAAAAAACAAAATCAGAAGGCCAGCGACATTATTCAGAAAATCAGAAGTTTCAGCCACAGCAAAAACAGCGGATCTGAAGACTTAAATTTATCTGTTCTTCTCTCCGGTTTCCTAAGTAATTACACCCTATCGATGAAGGATATTGAGGTTTCCCGCCTTATTGAACCGAATTGTCGATTATTTGCGAATCGATGGGAGTTTGAATTACTTTTCCTGAATTTAATGAGAAATGCGGAATTTGCAGTGAGGTCCCTCGGCGTCGAGCAACCAAAAATTTCTATTTCTCTGACAGAAAAGAGCTCAGTCGTCACAATTTGCTTTGAAGATAACGGACCCGCCCTCTCAGACGAACAATTTGAAGAGCTGGGCGTTCCATTTAAAACGACTAAAGCCGACGGCACGGGAATTGGTCTCCAAATTGTTAAAACGACGGCTGAAAAACACGGCGGCACGATTAATTTTTCCTTTTAGCATCTCAACTGTCATGTCTTACTCCTTTTCTGTCCGGAAACACAAAAATAAGCATAAACATAGAGTGTAACCATGCTTTTTTCCATAATTCCAAATTATTATATGAAAAAAGCATCATCAAGGTATACTTCTCCCTGCAAATGCTTCTGCTATTCTTCGTATTCCCTGAGTCTTATTTTACCTCTTAATAAATATAAGCTCCTTCTCCGTCACCTGTTGACGGAAACGATTTCGATATGAAATTGTTGTGATTCAGCCAGAGTATAGTTTTGTAGTTTTCAAATACTACCTCCGCGGATATTATTGCACCTTGACAAGAGATTGTCAATCCGATGTTC
>ERZ772863.3011-NODE-3011-length-10338-cov-3.126131_pt1 | contig 10338 bp, 10 predicted proteins | sample MGYA00512134_ERZ772863 | MGnify/ENA primary metagenome ERZ772863 (study PRJEB29015, sample SAMEA2737659) | human gut metagenome | biome: human gut; feature: human-associated habitat; material: faeces | place: China | collected 2012 ...
GACGAAAGGACCGCGAGTCCGCAGTGTGTGTCCCGCATCCCGCTGCCGCATACAGGGACCCTTTCGGCCTTCCTCTGTGCGGCATCTCCGAATTTCGGACTGCCAAAACAGAAGGAGGTTTTTTATGTACGCACATCCCTTTTCCGCCGACTACTGGCGGGACGCGTCCCGGGAGGTCCGGGACCTTCGGAAGCTGCTGTTCTCCGCCCTGATGATCGCCCTGTGCATTGTGCTGGCCCAAGTGCCCTCGGTGCCGCTGTTCGGCGGGGCCAAGGTCACCTGGGGCTTCCTGGCCCGGTCCGTCTGTGCTTGGGTCTGCGGCCCGGTGCTGGGCCTGCTGTTCGCCTTTGCGGAGGACATCCTCAGCTTCTTCCTCACTGGAGGAGGCGGCTATCCCTTTTTCCCCGGCTATACTCTGACCACTATGCTGGGTGTGCTGACCTACGCTCTGTTCCTGTACCGGGCGCCCCTGCGGGTCTGGCGGATCTTCTGCGCCAAGCTGGTCACCAATGTGCAGAACGTGGTGCTGGGGGCGCTGTGGATCGCCATTCTCAACAGCAACGGCCGCTTCAGCCTGGAGGCCTGGTATGCCAGCGCGTCTCTCAGCGCGGTGAAAAACCTCATCATGCTGCCGGTGCAGACGGTGCTGCTGGTGCTTCTGCTGCGGGCGCTGCAGCCGGCCCTTCAGCGGACGGGGATGCTGCCCCGGCAGGGGGCGGGGGCCAGGCCGGACTGAGCGGACAGGGGGACCATGTGAGACGAAAAACCGGCCGCGGCAGGCGGCCGGTTTTTGATTTGCGGAGCCGCGGAAAATGTTCAAAAATCCGATGGCATTTGTTTACAATTTGTTTATATCCATCCGTTGACAATGAAGGCGCGTGGTGGTAAACTCGTTTTAGCACTCCGGAGAAAGGAGTGCTAAAACCAGCGTGAGACAGCTTGGACCAGAGGTGCTTTTTGTGGAACTCACGGACCGGAAAAAGCAAATACTGAAAGTGGTGGTGGAGGACTATGTCCGTACTGCAGAGCCGGTGGGTTCCAAGGCCATTGCCGCGGAGATGGGCGGCGTCAGCTCCGCCACCATTCGCAACGAGCTGTCGGATCTGACGGAGCTGGGCTATCTGGAACAGCCCCACACCTCCGCCGGGCGGGTGCCCTCTCCCAAGGGTTACCGGCTGTATGTCAACGAGCTGATGGAGCGCCAGCGGCTCTCCATCGCAGAGACGGAGCGGATCAACCAGTCCCTCCAGATGCGGATGGAGGAGCTGGACCGGGTGATCTCCCAGGCGGGCCGGGCGGTGAGTTCTCTGATGAACTACCCCGCCTATGTGGCCGCCACCGGCAAGAAGCAGATGACCGCCCGGCGGTTTGAGCTGCTGCCCGTGGATGAGCACAGCTGCATCGTGGTCATGATGATGGGCGACAACCGGGTGAAGAGCCAGCTGCTGCGGATGCAGCTGAAGGTGGACACCGAGCAGATGCCCACCCTGGTGAACCTGCTGAACAGCAACTTCACCGGGATCTCCGCAGACGAGATGAACCGGCGGCTGATGGATGTGTCCGAACAGGTGACGCCCCAGATGTTCCTGCTGTTGAGCCAGACCATCGCCTACGCGGCGGATGTGCTGGAGGAGGCGGGGCAGAAAGAGGTGTTTACCGTGGGCACCAGCCAACTGCTGAAGCTGCCGGAGTTCCGGGACGCAGACAAGGCCCACCAGCTGATGAGCTTTTTGTCCGACAGCAAGGAGAATCTCCCTGTGCCGGACGAGGGGCCCATGAAGATCCTGATCGGTCCGGAGAATGTCAGCGAGGCCCTGCAGGACACCAGTGTGGTGGTGGCCAGCTATGACATCGGCAACGACATGCGGGGCCTGATCGGCGTGGTGGGACCCACACGAATGGATTACGGAACCGTGGCCGCCCGGCTCTCCGGCTTTGCGGAGGGATTGACGCGGCTGTTCGGCAAACAGGAATTACCCCCGAAGGAGGATGCAAAAGAATGAGCGAAGAGACGAAGCAGCCGGCGGAGGAGACGCCGGAAGAGCCGCAGGAGGCTCCTCAGGAAGAGGCTCCCCCCGCGGAGGAGAAGGTGCCCGATGAGAAGGCGGAGAAGGCCGCCAGGGGCAAGAAGAAAAAGGAAAAGACCTACACCCTGACCCGGGAGCAGATGGAGGCGGCGGAGCTGGCCGCCCGGCAGCTGGAGTCCGTGAAGGATCAGTTCGTCCGGCTGACGGCAGAGTACGACAACTACCGCAAGCGCACCGCTAAGGAGAAAGACAATCTCTACCAGGACGCCAAGGCGGACACCATCAAGGAGTTCCTGGCGGTGTACGACAACCTGGAGCGGGCTGTGGCCACTGAAGGCGATGAGGACTCTCCCCACAAGAAGGGGCTGGAGATGATCTTCCACCAGTACCAGGAGATCCTGAAGAAGCTGGGAGTCACGGAGATCGAGGCCCAGGGCCAGCCATTTGACCCGGAAAAGCACAACGCCGTTATGCACATCGACGATGAGAACCTTGGGGAGAACGTGGTATCCCAGGTGTTCCAGGCGGGGTTCCTGCTGGGTGACAAGGTGATCCGACACGCTATTGTGCAGGTGGCAAACTGAGCGAATTCGAGAGGGGGACTGTGTCCCCCCTTTACATTCCTCCTCACCAATCTGCGGACTGGTGACACCGCCCAGGGCGGCTGAGGCAAAGTATTTTCGCCACGCGCGCCCTGAGGCGAAAATGGATTTGAATGTTGCGGCCGCTTGCGGCGGCCGCGCCGAATCCGTCCCCAAACGCGCTTCATTTGACTTGACAAACGGGCTGGAATTCTGTATAAAAAAAAGGGCCTTTCGGGGAAAATGCCCTGGAAATGGCCAAAACCTGCGCATCAGATCGCGGAGAACGCGATTGCGGATAGATGAAGACATAAAGGAGAAGAGATCACCATGAATCGCAGATATCGCAAAACGGTTATCGCCGGAAACTGGAAAATGAACATGACCGCCACTGAGACGAAGAAATTCGCCGAGGAGCTGAAGAAGATCATGCCCCGGGCCAAGTGGTGCGACACCCTGATCTGTGTCCCTGCCTGCAACATTCAGACCGCCGCCAAGGCGTTCAAGGACCTGCGGATCTCCGTGGGCGCCGAGAACGTGTACTTTGAGGAGAAGGGCGCCTACACCGGCGAGATCTCCGCCGACATGCTGAAGGACCTGGGCGTGAAGTACGTCATCGTGGGCCACAGCGAGCGGCGGCAGTATTTCTGCGAGACCGATACCACCGTCAACAAGAAGGTCCACGCCGTGCTGAACGCCGGCATGAACCCCATCATCTGCGTGGGCGAGAGCCTGGAGCAGCGGGAGACCGGCATCACCGACGAGTGGATTGCCCTTCAGGTGAAGAGCGCCCTGTACGGCGTGCCCGCCGACAAGCTGCGCCGCTGCATCATCGCCTATGAGCCCATCTGGGCCATCGGTACCGGCAAGACCGCAACTGCCGAGCAGGCCGGCGAGGTCTGCACCAACATCCGTGCCACCATCCGCAGCCTGTACGGCGCCCGGGTGGCCCGCAGCGTCACCATCCAGTACGGCGGCTCCATGAACCCCAAGAACGCGGCGGAGCTGCTGGCCCAGCCGGACATCGACGGCGGCCTGATCGGCGGTGCCGCCCTGAAGCCCGACCAGTTCGTGGACATCATCAACGCAGCCAACCAGGAGTGAGCTCCGGCAGAGCGGTTTTGTGAGAAAGCGAGCGAGACGAGATTTCAATGAACAAAACACCAACAACCCTCATCATCATGGACGGCTTCGGCCTGCGGCAGGAGACGGAGGGCAACGCCATCCGCGCCGCCGCCACGCCCCGGCTGGACCAGTTTTTCCGGGAGTATGCCCACACCACGCTCCGGGCCTCCGGCCTGGACGTGGGCCTGCCGGACGGGCAGATGGGCAACAGCGAGGTGGGCCACACCAACATCGGCGCCGGCCGGGTGGTGTTCCAGGACCTGCCCCGGATCACCAAGGCCATTGCCGACGGGAGCTTTGATGAAAATCCCGCCTACCGGCACGCCATGGACGCCTGCCTGGAGAAGGGCACGTCCCTGCACCTGATGGGCCTGCTGTCCGACGGCGGCGTCCACTCCCACCTGGAGCACCTGTTCGCCCTGCTGCGGCTGGCGAAGCGAAGGGGCCTGGAGCATGTGTATCTCCACGCCTTTCTGGATGGGCGGGACGTATCCCCCACCTCCGGCGCAGACTTTGTGGCGCAGACCGTGGCACAGTGCCGGGAGATCGGCGTGGGCAAGATCGCCACGGTCATGGGCCGGTACTATGCCATGGACCGGGACAAGCGCTGGGACCGGGTGGAGGCGGCTTACGACGCCATGGTGTACGGCGAGGGCGCCGTGCAGAATCCAGACCCGGTGGCCGCGGTACGGGAGTCCTATGACCGGGGCGTCACCGACGAATTCGTGGAACCCGTGGTCTGTGATGCCGAGGGCACCATCTCCGACAATGACAGCGTGATCTTCTTCAACTTCCGGCCCGACCGGGCCCGGGAGATCACCCGGACCCTGGTGGACCCGGAGTTCGACGGCTTCACCCGCCAGTTTTTCCCCGTGACCTTCGTGTGCAACACAGAGTACGACGCCTCCATGCCCAATGTGGAGGTGGCCTTCCCCCGGGTGACGGTGCGCAATGGCCTGGGGGAGTATCTCAGCCAGATGGGCATGACCCAGCTGCGGATCGCAGAGACGGAGAAGTACGCCCATGTGACCTTCTTCTTCAACGGCGGGTCCGAGACTGTGTTTCCCGGTGAAGACCGGGTACTGGTGCCCTCCCCCAAGGTGGCCACCTATGATAAGCAGCCGGAGATGAGCGCGGCGGAGGTGACGGACAAGTGCGTGGAGCGCATCGAGTCCGGCGCCTATGACGTGATCATTCTGAACTTTGCCAACTGCGACATGGTGGGCCACACCGGCGTCTATGACGCGGCGGTGAAGGCCGTGGAGACCGTAGACAGCTGCGTGGGCCGGGTGGTGGACGCCACACTGAAGATGGGCGGCATCGCCATGATCACCGCCGACCACGGCAACGCCGAGCAGATGGCGGAGCCGGATGGCAGCCCTATGACCGCCCATACCACCAATCCCGTGCCTTTCATTCTCTGCGGCGCGGGGACCGAACTGCGCCCCAATGGCCGCTTGGCGGACATCGCCCCCACCATGCTGGACGTGATGGGCCTGGCCTGTCCAGAGGAGATGGACGGCAAGACGCTGATCGTGAAGTGACCAATTTCTGAGAGAAAAGAGACCGCTTTCCAGCGGTCTCTTTTTGTATAATTCCTGGAAATCCTGCCCATACTTCCCTCAGACCCAAGATCGAGGGAGGTATGATACATGGCAAATAAAGTCAAATCCCTGCTGGGCGGGCCAGGCTTTTACGCGGTCCTAGCCCTGTGCGTCCTGGCGGTGGGCGTGGGCGGCTACTTTCTGCTGTTTGGGGAACCGGCCCAGACGGAAGCGCCCACCGGCCCGGACACGGCAGCCTCCGCACCGGTGGAGGACCTGCCGGAGCACGAACCGGTGGTGGAGACCGTGCCTCCGGAGGAACCGGAGGAGGAGACGGAGCCCGTCGTCATGCCGGAGGTGACCATCCCGGTGGATGACACGCCCGTGGTGGCAGAGGAGCCCCATGTGGTGGTCCTGCCCATCCAGGGAGAGGTGCTGACGGCATTCTCCGTGGACCAGCTGCTGTACAATGAGACGCTGGACGACTGGCGGACCCACGACGGGGTGGATATCGCCGCGGCGGAAGGCGATGCCGTCCTGGCCGCCTGCGCCGGGACGGTCTCCTCCATCACCGACGATCCCCTGATGGGCACCACCGTGGTGATCCAGCACAGCGGCGGCTATGAGACCACCTATGCCAATCTCCAGGCCAAGCCCAACGTGGAGGCCGGGGACCCGGTGTCCGCCGGGCAGATCATCGGCGCGGTGGGGACCACCGCAGCGGCGGAGTCCGGACAGCCCCATCTGCACTTCGCCGTCACCAAGGACGGCAAGGCCGTAGACCCCAACGAATATTTGAGCGGTTGAGCGGAACAAGGCCCCGGATTTCCGGGGCCTGCCGCTTTTTTTAACCGTTTTCCCGGGGAAAGTTACATCAATTCGGATTTTTTTGAAAAAATTCAATATTTTCCTTGACATTTGCTGTATTTCGGATATAATGATAAGGCTTGCAATATGTAAGTAAATCCTTGCTCTCATCTGAGAATGAGGGCCATTTGTCCAAAAGGAGGTGCAAATATGGCAAAGATTACTGCCAATTACGAGGTCGTCTATGTGCTCGACCCTGCACAGGGTGAGGAGGCTATCGCCGCTCAGGTTGCGAACTTCAAGTCCCTGGCCGAGCAGAACGGCTCTGACGTCGTGGTTGAGGAGTGGGGCAACCGCAAGCTGGCTTATCCCATCAACTACAAGACCGAGGGCTACTATGTGCTCATGACCTTCGTCAGCGGCCCGGCATTCCCCCGCGAGCTGGATCGTAAGCTGCGGATCGCCGAGGGCGTCATGCGTTCCCTGATCGTCTGCAAGGGCGAGTAAAGGAGCAGCACATGCTGAATCGAATCATTCTCATGGGTCGTCTGACCCGTGACCCCGAGCTCCGGCGCACCAGCAGCGGTACGGCGGTGACGTCCTTCTCTCTGGCTGTTGACCGGGACTTCAAGTCCCAGTCCGGCGAAAAGGAAACGGACTTCATTGACATCGTGGCCTGGCGCAACACCGCCGAATTTGTGAGCAAGTACTTCACCAAGGGCCGCATGGCCGTGGTGGAGGGCCGCCTGCAGATCCGGGACTGGACCGACAAGGACGGCGGCAAGCGCCGCAGTGCCGAGGTCGTGGCCGACAATGTGTATTTCGGGGATTCCAAGCGCGACGGCGGCGACAATTCCGGCTACAACCCCGGTTATGCGCCCGCCCCCGCTTCCCACAGCGCCGCTCCCAGCAATTTCAGCGCCAGCGGCTCTGACTTCGCCGAGATCGGCGAGGATGACGGCGAACTGCCGTTCTGATATTACTATAAGGAGGAAGCAATCATGGCTTTCGATCGTGAAGCTCGTCCCGCCCGTCCCGCACGCGGCAACAAGCGCCGTAAGGTCTGCCAGTTCTGCGCCGAGAAGTGCGAGTGCATTGATTATAAGGACGCCGCCAAGCTGCGTCGTTTCGTTTCTGAGCGTTCCAAGATCCTGCCCCGTCGGACCACCGGCACCTGCGCCATGCATCAGCGTGAGCTGACTGAGGCCATCAAGCGTGCCCGTCAGATCGCTCTGCTGCCCTACGTCACCGACTAAAAGCAGCTGAATCGAATCAATCGACTGAAAAAGTCCCGAAGGTTTTCCTTCGGGGCTTTTTTCGTCGTGTTCTGGGAGGTTTTAGGAGAAAAAAGGGCTTGTTGCACGGCTTCGTGCGATCTTTTTCCGCGGGCAGGGGAGGCGAATATGGCAGATGCAATTCGTTACGATTGCATAACAAGGAGGAATCGCATGGAAAACACAAGCAATTACGGCCTGAAGCGCTGGGACGGCGGGGACCGCATCCTGCACACGGAATTCAACGACAACTGGGACAAGATCGACACGGCGCTGAAAAGCAGCGCTGACGGCGTGGCGGCCCTGCAAACGGCGCTGGCCAGCTGCGGAAACTGCAAGATCGTATACGGCACATACACAGGAAACGGCAAATACGGCAAAGACAACCCTAATCAGCTGACCTTTGACGGCAACCCACTGTTTGTCATTATCAAGGGCAGCATCGGTTCTGCTCCGACATTGGGGATCCAGGCCATGCGCGGATGGTATACCGCATATACAGGCTCCGCAGATTCATCTACCGTCTGCCACCTTACATGGGGAGAACATTCTCTTTCTTGGTACAACAGTCAGAGCAGTAGTGACCAATTCAATACCAGTGATTCTGTCTATCCCTATATCGCGCTGTTTGCCACTCAGGAATAAAACAAGGCCCCGGACTTCCGTCCGGGGCCTTGTTCTTAATCGCAGGTACTTAAACTCTTAAATCAGAGATCAAGCACGGGCAATGTTGGACTGAACACCGTCAATCACAACATAGTAGCTGTTGCCGCCAGCCACAGAGAAGGCGGGGGTCACGCCATAGAAGTAGTCACCCTCATCAACCTTCACATAGTTGTTCTGACCAGCAACATACTGATACAGCTCGAAGCTGTGCTTGACAGTCGTATCAGTCAGAGCGTCACCCTTCTTGTTGAACAGCTCAATCAGACCCTTAGAACCCTTAATGGTCAGCTTAACAGAATCAACATCCGTGCTGGTGGGCTTGCTGGGGTTGGTATTGGGCTTATCGTTGGCCTTGTAGGTGTCGTTCAGGATCAGAGTGGTAGCAATGCCAGCGTCATTCACGAAAGCAGCGATGGTGCCGGTGAAATCGCTGGTCTCACCCAGAGCGCTCAGAGCAGACTTGATGTTGCTGTACTCGGTGTAGTCATCCTCATCGTCATCGCTGGCGCGGACAAAGATCTTGCAATCCTCATCCAGCAGGATGTACTTATCGTTGGAAGCAGCATCGTCGATCCACAGAGTGGCACCCTTGGCGGTCAGCTCAGACTTATCAGCAACATTCAGGAGGGCATAGCCGTCATCCTTGTACTGCTTGGTGTTCCACTTGCCGCTGTCGGTGTTAGTCTGCTTCTCCATCTCAGTGATGACATTGTTCTTGTCGAAGGTACCCTCGTACAGGTTGCCCAGGACCAGGTTGGCTCTCGGAGTGCTGTTATCCTTGGACTCGAAGGAGTTCACAGTCACAGCGCCGTCCTTGGTGATGGCTTCATAGGTGTAGATGTAGTCACCGTTCTCCAGAGACTTGGACTTGATGCCGGAGGTCAGGTAGACCATGGACTCAGAGGAGCCAGCAGTCTTGCCCACGACCACAGCATAGGTGATGTAGCCGTTCTTGTTGTACAGGGCGAAGATCATGTTGTCCTTATCGCCACCGACAGTATTCGCAGTGCCATCGAAGTTGGACAGCTTGGAGTCATACTTGACCTCAACGCTGGAGTGCTTGATACCGGTGGTAACGCCCTCAACCTTCACGATGGAGCCTTCGTCGATGACATCGTCGTCAGCCTTGACAGCGATCAGAACGGTGTCGTTGTTGCCGTAGGCAATGGTCTTCTTCCCGCCCACGACCTGCTCAACAGTGTTGTTCTGCTTGTCGAGCTTGGTGGTGGTGCTGTCCTTGATCTGCATGTCGGCAACCTCTTCCAGGTTGTAAACGCCGTCCTTCACGGTGTACTTGAACCAGGTGTTGGTAGTAGCGGACTCTGCCAGACGGCCGCCCTTCAGGTCGCCGCTCTTGACATCGATAGTCTTCATGGTGCCATCGGTGAAGATAGCCAGAGCCTTATCGACAGCCTTGGCCAGAACGGTGCTGCTGCGGTCATAGCCAACGACGAACATGAAGTTGTCGTCACCGTCAACCTGACGTGCGCCGATCACATAGCCATAGGGATCCAGATACAGATCGAAGGTAGCGTCGTCCAGCTGCTCGACATTGTAGTCGTACAGAACCTCAGCATCCTCGAAAGCCTTCTTAGCGGTCTCATACTTGTTGCCGCCGGCAGTCAGCTTGGTCAGCTTATACTCATCCTTCTTGTCCGCATCCGCGTAGTCGGTGGAGTAAGAGGTGATGGCAACATCCTTAACGGTCTCAACGGGAGTGACGGTCATGACGTCGCCCTTGGCAATGGTGACCAGGACCATGTCATCTTCCTTCAGCTTCTCCAGGCCGTCCACATCCTCAGACTCGACGGTGTAGGTGGTGCTGATGGTGGTGGGAGTCTCGCCCTTCTTGGCAGCAGCCTTCACACCAGTGTAGACATTCAGACGGACATCCTCAGTCTTGGTGTTGTAGTCAGCAGCAACCTCAGCCAGATAGGTGTTGATGACAACGACAGTGGTCTCCTCAGCGTCGGTGTCCACATAGATCTCGGTCAGAACGCCCTTGCCGGTGGAATTCATGGTGTCATCGTTCTTCTTGACCAGCTTGTCGGCCTCAGCGGAGAGAGCCTTCTTGTCCAGCTTCACGCCGTCGACCCAGTAGGTCAGAGCGAAGTCGCAAGCGTTGGAGCCGATGTCGGAATAGACGTCGCCGCCCTTGACCTTAGCGGTGTAGGAAGCGGTCAGCAGGTCGGTGTTGACATAGTTGCCGATATCCTTCTTGTCATAGGTCCAGTTGTTGGTGGGACGGCCGAAGTCGTCGGTATCGTCGGTGCGGACCAGCTTCTCGAAGTACTGCTCGCCGAACTGGACATAG
>ERZ772863.3035-NODE-3035-length-10268-cov-3.472633_pt1 | contig 10268 bp, 8 predicted proteins | sample MGYA00512134_ERZ772863 | MGnify/ENA primary metagenome ERZ772863 (study PRJEB29015, sample SAMEA2737659) | human gut metagenome | biome: human gut; feature: human-associated habitat; material: faeces | place: China | collected 2012 ...
AGGCTGCCACACCGCGTTTTTCGTATGCGGCCGTACCTTGCGGCCAAGTACCGTCCTCGATACCCTTGAATGCGGAAACTTTCAGCAAGTCGCCGTCCTGTGCATTGATGGGGCGTACCACTTCATTGATGAATGCAGGGTCGTCGTTGGGCTGTGCAGCGTCTGCAGCGAGATTAGCCCATGCCGGGTCTACGGCCAGTTCCTTGTATTCACCGCCGCGGTCTACGGCAGCATAGTTCTTGTTCACCACGTCTTCACCTTTCTTGCCGTAGGACTTCACGATGAACTTCTTCATCTGTTCTACCGCCAGGTCTACCGGGATGACACCGGTGATACGGAAGAATGCAGACTGGAGGATGGTATTGGTACGGTTGCCCAATCCGATTTCCTGTGCAATCTTGGTGGCGTTGATGTAATATACCTTGATATTGTTCTTGGCAAAGTAAGCTTTCACCTTGTTCGGCAGGTTCTTGGCCAGTTCTTCGCCTTCCCAGATGGTGTTGAGCAAGAACGTGCCGTTCTTCTTCAATCCGCGAGTCACATCGTACATGTGGAGGTAAGCCTGAACGTGGCAAGCCACGAAGTTAGGCGTATTCACCAAGTAAGTGGAGCGGATGGGGGCGTCTCCGAAACGCAAGTGAGAGCACGTGAAACCACCGGACTTCTTAGAGTCGTAAGAGAAGTAAGCCTGACAGTGCTTGTTGGTATTGTCACCGATAATCTTTACGGAGTTCTTGTTGGCACCCACCGTACCGTCGGCACCCAGACCGTAGAACTTGGCTTCGAACATGCCTTCGCCACCCATGGCCACCTCTTCTTTCTGAGGAAGCGAAGTGAACGTCACGTCGTCCACGATGCCGAGGGTGAACTGGTTTTTCGGTTCCGGAAGAGCCAGATTCTCGTACACGGCCAAGATTTGTGCCGGAGTTGTGTCGTTAGACCCGAGGCCGTAACGTCCGCCTACGATGACCGGAGCGTTTTCCTTGCCGTAGAAGCATTCCTTCACATCCAGATACAGCGGTTCGCCGTTGGCGCCCGGTTCTTTCGTGCGGTCCAGTACGGCAATCGTCTTGGCTGTGGCCGGAACGGCTGCCAGGAAATGCTTGGCCGAGAACGGACGATACAGGTGAACGGCTACCAAGCCCACCTTTTCGCCCTGTGCGGTCAAGTGGTCGATGGTTTCGCGGATGGCTTCGGTTACGGAACCCATGGCGATGATGACGCGTTCTGCGTCTGCGGCACCGTAGTAAGAGAACAGGCCGTATTTGCGGCCGGTGATTTCAGACACCTTGTTCATGTAGTCCTCTACGATGGCAGGAACTGCGTCGTAGTAATTATTGCAAGATTCACGGTGAGTGAAGAACGTGTCGGGGTTTTCGGCCATACCGCGTGCCACCGGATGTTCAGGCGACAGGGCGCGGCTGCGGAACTCCTTCAAGGCCTCCTGGTCTACCAAAGGAGCGAGGTCGTCGTTCTCCAGCATTTCAATCTTCTGGATTTCGTGAGAAGTACGGAAACCGTCGAAGAAGTTCAGGAACGGCACGCGGCTCTTGATGGTAGACAAGTGTGCCACGCCCGCCAGATCCATCACTTCCTGTACGGAACCTTCGCACAACATGGCGAAACCGGTCTGGCGGCAAGACATGACATCCTGATGGTCACCGAAGATACACAGTGAATGAGAAGCCAAGGTACGGGCCGACACGTGGAACACGCAAGGCAGCAGTTCGCCTGCAATCTTGTACATGTTCGGGATCATCAGCAACAAACCCTGGGATGCCGTATAAGTCGTGGTCAGCGCACCGGCCTGCAACGAACCGTGGACGGCTCCGGCGGCACCGCCTTCCGACTGCATTTCCTGTACCAAAACTGTTTCGCCGAAGATGTTCTTACGGCCCTGTGCTGCCCATTCGTCCACGTATTCTGCCATGGTCGACGACGGGGTGATGGGATAGATGGCTGCAACTTCTGAGAACATATACGAGATATGCGCTGCGGCCTGGTTACCATCACAAGTGATAAACTTTTTTTCTTTTGCCATAATAATGATTAATATTACGAGATTAAACTACAATTTCTTTATTTTCTCTTTAGTATAGGAATCCGAACAACCATATCGGTATTTCGTTTCCGTGCCCTATTTCTATCTTATGCCGGGCATATATCGTTTCAGCGTTTCGCCGTCGTTCTTCGTTGGGGCAGATTTTGAATCTCAGATTTTCGTCCACCAAAAACGAGGTGCCCTTTTCTCCCTTGTTCAGTTTATGGTCTTTCCACATCGTGTTTTGGAAGAAAGTCTCCAGGATATCCTGTTCTTCCAGGCGGCACGGGTAGATGACGTACATCAGATTGCTGTTGTGCATCATGATTCGGGCCGGTTTTTTGGGAAAGGTTTCTCCTTTCGGGTAAATCATGTTGATGAGCCGCGCGTCGGCCAGATACTTGATGTAGTTCATAACCGTGGCCCGCGACGTGTGGATGTCTTCCGCCAATTGGCTGACGTTGGGAGCCACCGGACTGTCTATCGCGAGCAAATATAGTAATTTTTTGATTTTTGCCAAATATTTCAGCTCGATTTGTTTGATGAGCAAGATGTCCACTTCGAGCATCATGTTCATGGTCTTGAGCAGATTTTCAGAGAAATTCCGCTTTTCCAGAAAGAACGGGTAGAAACCGTGGTGCAGATAGTCTTGGAAGAACTTCAGCGGACTGGCTTTAGGCAGGATGCTGCGCACGATTTGTTCATGACGGTTCAGGATTTCGTCGAGCGTATAAGACGGGAAGTCATTGCCCGTCTGCAAGTTGAGAAACTCGCGGAAAGAAAATCCTCTCAGGTTGTATGATTTCACCAGTCCGTTCAGTTCCGGGTTCTCCGTCTTCAGCCGCATGACGGAAGAGCCGGTGAATACGATTTTCAGTCCCGGCAGCGTGTCGTAGCATTTGCGCAGGTCTGTGCTCCAGTCCGGTTGTTTGAACACTTGGTCGATCAGCAATACTTTTCCTCCGCCTTCGTAGAACTCTGTGGCGAATTCGGCAATGCCCTTGCCCTGAAAATAGAAATTGTTCAGATTGATGTAGAGGCATTTCCGGTCTTCCACGTGGAAATGTTCTTTGGCGTATTGCAGGAGGAAAGTGGTCTTTCCTACTCCGCGTGTACCTTTAATACCAATCAGACGGTCGTTCCAGTCTATCTCGTCCATGAGGGCGCGACGGACAGGAGCGTGGGTATGCTCCACAAGGTACGCATGTGTTCTGAAAAAAGACTCCATTCTTTGGTACTTGATACAATTTGCAAAGATAGTGTAAAACCGCAAAAGTGCAAAGTCGGGTTGGCAAAATCTTTGTTTTTTCTTCATTTTGCATCTCGAAATGCGAGGGTTGTCAATTTGTCAATCCCGGCCTTGCAGGATTGAACCATTTGAACCGGAAGACGGAGGCGTGCGGAAATACGCGATTCTCGCACGTCGGGGGAATGACATTCTGAAGCTCCTTCGGCCTGTCGGGCTTTCAAAATGCACGGCATTCGGGCACGGCGTGCGTACGGGGTCGGGATTCGTGGAAGCGTGAAACGGCATCCGTAGGGCATCCTGTCATTCGTTTTTTGTAGTCCGATGCGCTCCGTTTAGGAGAAAAACGAGCCTAAGAGGCATATCTTTTTTCTGTTTTCAGGGCTTTTCTCCACCTGCATGCAGAGAAAGATGCCCCACCATGAGGACAAAAAAAATGTTTTCTCAGCCGAGCGAAAAATTTTTCGGCTGCGATTGAAATGCGTTTAGGCTGAAAAAAAGCTAAAAACAAGGCTGAAACGTGAATTTATGTATCTAAAAAGGGGCAAAAATGGCATGGAACGTAACTGGAACATGGAACTTTTCATTCAGAAAAAGTCCGTAGAACTTACGTTTTGTCGGTAAAAAGGCGTATGTCTTTTCATTTGTTTATTAGGAACGTTTCCTGTGCTTCTTGTTCCGCTTGTCGGAAGGACTTTTTAAGCGGCAAACGGGTACGTCCTAAAGAAATAGGATTTTGCCGTTTGCCGCATCTGAAATGGAAATTAGGTTATGAAATTGGTTTTTTACTGTTTGGCTTCTTCGGGAACTCCTCCCCATCTTTGGTCCAGACGGATGGCCTCTTCGCGGGTGATGCCGATGACGGAACCATGGCGCGGATGGAAGTCTTTGACGAAGGTTTCGGGCTTGGAACTGAAATGGATAAGGTCTTTGCTGCGTTGGAATTCATAACGTCCGCTGCTGTAAAGGTCGTACATCAGGATGTATTCGTCCGAATCGTTCAGTTTGAATATGCTGGAGCCTTCCACGTGCGTACGAGTTCCGGCATACGCGTCGTATGCGAAATGCTCTTTCCACGGGCCGCGCAACGACGGGGCCGTGGCTTGCTGTATGCCGCTTTTCAGCTCTTTGCCGTTCCGGTCTTTGGTATTTCCTTTATAGAAGAAATGATAGGTGCCGTCTTTATGGATGATGTCGCCGTCTATGGCACCGTATTTGGGAGCGAACATCAGTTGAGGCTCGTTCTCGAAGGCCGTGAAATCTTCGTTGGCGTATGCGCAATAGAAATTGAGGGCGGTGTCGTATTCGAAGCGTACGGTGAAGTAGACCAAGTATTTCCGTGCTTCGGGGTCGTAAATGGTTTGGGGTGCCCACACCCATTTGATGTGGGCGAACTTCTCGGGATAGGATTTTTCCAGGTCGATGATGCCGTGCGTCCAATCGGTCAGGTTGCCGGATTTGAGCAAGACGATACCGGGATTGTATTCCCAACCGTTCTTTCGGGTGAACATGTCTGTGGCCGTGATATAAAAGGTGTGCCCGTCTTCTCCGCGCAGGATGTGCGGGTCGCGTATGCCTCCGGTTTGGGATATTTCGTCCGACGGGATGACGGGGCGGTTCCCGTTCAGGGCTTTCCAGTGTACGGCATCCGCACTCACGGCAAATCTCAGTTGTTCTTGTGTCGTCAGTTCGCCCGAGCCTTCAAAGTAAGCAAACAGATAGGCGGTGTAGTCCGGCATTTTTTGTGAGATACAACTTGTGAGGAACAAGATCGAGTTGCAAGCTAAAATAAAAATGTTTCTTCTCATGTTTTTTGGATTGATGTTTGATATTTAACAGGGCAAAAGTAGGCTCTTTTTCCCGGAAGGACTGTTTCTCTTGTTGCATGTAATGGAAGATTGGTTTCAAAAAAGCGTGTTTTTGATTGTTTTCAAAACAAAATCGGGGCGTATGCCGGTTGAAATCCGGAGGGACGGGTAGGCTGGTTGTCCGGAATGTGTTATATTTGCATTGGCTTTGACACTTGTTTGATTTTTCTCCATGACCTTGCATATATTCAATCCCGAGAACGACCTGGCGTTGGCCTGTCCCAGTCCGCATTTCATTCCCCCAGTTTCGGCCCGGCAGATGGCCGACGACCTTTCGGCGTTGCCCGTATGGTGGGCAATGAGGGGCGATGCCGTGTGCGTGGCTTCGGTGGAGGCAGCCCGGCGTTGGGCGGAAGAAACCGGCGGGATTTGTCCGGAAGTGAAATGGGTCGGGCGTGACGGCTTGCCTTCGGATGCCGACGTTGACCCTTGGGGATGGAGCCCGTTGATGGTGCAACGTCTGTTGACGGGCGGTGCGGACGGAAGCCGTTTGCCCGATGAAGCGCGTTTGGCGCGTTACCGTGAACTGTCGAACCGCCGTCATGCAGTGGACATGTTGGCTTATTTATGCGATCCCGACTTGGATTTGGGACAGAAGTGGAGGGATAGGCTTTGTGGCGTTTCTTATTACTGTACCGGCGAACAGGAAATCATCCGAAGGATGCGGCAATATCCCGAAACCCTATTGAAAGCGCCGTGGTCGGGCAGCGGAAAGGGCTTGCGTCTGGGACGAGGAGGTTATGTGCCGCCGCTTTCGGGTTGGTGTGGCCGTCAGCTTCGTGAACAAGGCGGGGTAATCGTGGAGCCTGTATATAATAAGGTGTCGGATTTTGCCTTGGAGTTTTATGCCGACGGTGCCGGAGGCGTGCGGTATACGGGGCTTTCGGTTTTCCTGACCACCGCACGTGGCACGTACGCCGGGAATTGGGTGGCGTCGGAAGAGGATAAGGTGCGTTGGCTGACCGATAGGATTCCTTTGCTTTTATGGCAGATGCTGAAAACGGCTGTCACGCACTACTTGGCTGATTGGTTGGGTAACGGCTACAACGGCCATCTGGGTGTGGATATGATGTTGTGCCGCGTACCGGGATCCGAATACCTGTGTGTGCATCCTTGTGTGGAAATCAATTTACGCCGTACGATGGGACAAGTTTCTGTCGATTTGGCTTCTTTCTTGGCTCCCTCTTCGGAAGCGCGTTTTGTGATAGACTATGAGAAGGAAGCGGGGCGGTTGTGGTCGGAGCATTGCCGGTGCGAGGAAGATCATCCGTTATGCTTACGGAAGGGAAAACTCCTTCAGGGATATTTGCCGTTGGTTCCGGTGACCCCCTCCGCACATTACCGGGCGGCGTTGTGGGTCTCCCCCAAGGGTAGGAGATGTCCGGTCGTATAAGTTAATTTGGAAAAAGAAGAAATGATTAGACCATTGGGAATTTCTGATATGGACACGGTGCTTCGTATTTGGAAAACGTCAAATCTTCAGGCGCATTCTTTCGTACCTTCCGGATATTGGGAGCGTAACGTGGAGTTGGTTCGGAAGGCAATGTCCGATGCGGAAGTTTGGATATACGAGTCGGATGGGCGCATAGTCGGCTTTGTCGGATTGGCAGGGGATTACATCGCCGGTATCTTTGTGGAGATGGAATGCCGTTCTCGTGGGATAGGACATGCGCTGTTGGATTTTTTAAAGAAAAGACATCGGTTCTTGTTGCTCCATGTGTATGAAAAGAACAGCCGTGCCGTGGCATTTTATCGTAGAGAAGGTTTTGAATGCCGGGATAGGCATGTGGAGGAGGATACCGGGGAAATGGAGTGGACAATGGCATGGATGAAGGAAAATATTCCTTTTTAAGTTTTTTTATTGCCCTGCAAGTGGGGGCGGGGAGTGGATAACTGTTAACTTTGCATCTCTATTTTATGAATCTTTCTAATCAACCGAAAACGGCTTCTAATAGTTGAAAAAACGTTTTATGGAAACAAAACGAATTGTATTTTTGGACTATCTGCGTGCCATCGCATGCTTTATGGTCATTCTCGTACATGTGTGTGAGGCTTTTTATTTCAATCTGGACGGTATCAGTTTCTCCAGCAATGCCGACCGTTGGTGGATTTCTTTCATCGACAGTTTCCTGCGTCCTTGCGTGCCGCTGTTCATCATGGCATCGGCCTATCTTCTGGTTCCGTTGAAGGACAGTACGCCGGTCTTTTTCAAACGCCGCTTCACCCGTGTGTGCATTCCCTTCGTCGTCTGGGGGCTTCTTTATGCCTTTTTACCCTTGTTGTGGGGCGGTCACGGTTGGGACAGCGCGAAAACCCACTTGCTCACGTTCCTCTACAATTTCCCGTCCAACGCCATACATCTCTGGTTTGTGTACATGTTGATAGGGGTTTATTTCTTTATGCCGATTTTGTCTCCTTGGTTGAAGCAAGTGGGTCGTAAGGAGGAGCTTTTCTTTTTGGGACTTTGGTTCCTCACTACATTCTGGCATTACGTGAAGCTTTGTGTGCCGGGCGGAGAGATTTACGGAGAATGCAGTTGGAATGATTTCCACATCTTGTATTACAATGCCGGTTATATCGGTTTTCTGTTGATGGCACATTACGTCCGTACCTATATTGACTGGAGTCTGCGCAAGACGCTCGCTGTGGCCGTGCCTGTATTCTTGGTAGGATATGCTTTCTCGGTCGGTGCGTTCTATCATCTTTCTTCCGTGAGTTCAGACCCGTTTGTGGTGGAACAGCCTTGGCGTTTTTGTACGCCTAATGTGGCGATGATGACTTTCGCCCTCTTTATCGTATTCAAAAAGATTAACTGGGGCAGCGGGTGGCTCTACCGTGGCATCTTCTCCATTTCAAAGTTGAGCTATGGAATGTATCTTGCACATTATATGGTGTTGAACCTTGTGTACCCTCATGTGGCACCGCATTTCAATACGCCCGGTACCATTTTGGTGGCCGGTATCGTGATTTATGCGATTTGCTATGTGTTGACAAAATTGCTCTCTTATCTGCCCAAGAGTAAATATATCGTAGGATAGTGATGCCGGACACAAAGGCTTTTTATCAGGATGTGTACAGCATCGTGAAAGAGATTCCGGCCGGTCGGGTGGCGACGTATAAGCAAATTGCCGTTCTGACCGGCTTTCCCCAACATGCCCGTTTGGTGGGTAGGGCTTTGCGTAACGTACCGGATGCGCTCGGCCTTCCCTGCCACCGGGTGGTGAATGGCTGTGGACGCCTTGTTCCGTCCTGGCCGGAACAGAAAGCATTGCTGGAAGCCGAAGGTGTGGCTTTCAGAAGAAACGGAAACGTGGATATGCGGCGTTATGCTTGGAATCCGGATGGAGCGGCATCCGTGACCTTTTGATAAGCGATGCGCGGTGACTGACGGGTATAAATGATGCCGCGCTCCCGGAATCCGTTGGTCTTTAACAGGTTTTGCATGATGAGGTTGTCAGTGTGGGTGTCTGCGCGTAAATTGTGGTGTCGGGCAAAACACCATGCGATGCATTGCCGGGCGATACCTTTGGCCTTTCCGTTGGATGCCAGGCGGTGAATCACACCGTATGGCGCCTCATTCAGCCATTTCCCTTCGATATGAGAATAGGTAGGGTCGTTTCCCACTGAAAAGCAAAATGTGGCTACCACGCCGTCCGTTTCGTTTTCGCAGACGAAGCAGTGTCCTTGTCGGATTTCCGTTTCCATGAGTTCTTCCGAAGGATAACCGTCTGTCCATTGGTAGGGGTTTCCGTTTTCCCTCATGAATTTCCGGGCATGGTCGAATATGCCCATGATGTCGGGCATATCGGTGAATTGTGCAGGTCTGATGTTCATTTTGTGTCGGGTGTGGTGGTGTCTTGTGTCTCTTTTCTTTGTCGTGCCACGGGCGTTTCAAAGTGCGCCCCACAGTCTTTGCATACATATTCCCAATGCGTCGTGCCCGGAGGTGCGCCGGCCAGGATACTGAATATGGCGGCCATGAACGCCCTGAAACTATGAGACTTTTTCAATACGAACTTGATGTGGGGTGAATGGCAGCAGGGGCAGTATTTTAATTGTTCCGGTATCATCTGGTTGCGTTCGAGCAGAGCCATGGCACGTTCATAGTCGTCTTCATACACGAAAATATCCACTCCGGAAATCGTGGGAGTGAATCCGCGCAGGATGTTGGACGTGTTTTCGTTGTGCAGGACGGAGGCGATGCCTTCGTTTTCCAACGCCCCCTGAATCAAACGGGCTTGAAAGGCTCCGTCACAGGTGATAAGTCTGACTGTTTTCATAAGACGGTCGAATTTATTTGATAAAATATCCGATGTGCTTTGAGCGTCCTTTCTTGGCTAAGGTTCTGATTTCGTACAGTCCTTTGGCTAAATGCCCGATACGGACACGGCGGCTGTAAGGTGCCGTACTGACGATACGCCCGTACGCATCTACAACCGCTACGTAAGGGCTGTCCTGTTCAGGGATGTCCAAGGTCTGCGAGTCGTGCGGGAGGAACCGCCCTGAGAGGTTCGGTTTGTCGGACCATCCGGACGGGAGCCGTGCCGGTTCGCTTTCATTCCCGAAGCGGTCTATGGCCGTTACCGCGAAACCGATGCCGTTGAGGGCGCAGAACTCCTCGTTGATGGGAAGGCTGCAAGAATCCACATTCACGGCAATAAGATTTCGTGCGGAAGCGATGTCCACGGGAGAGGTCCGTGAAGCGTACACGTTGTATCTCACATCTTTTCCACATAGATTATCGACAGATGGCGACCATCGGAGTACATACGTTTGCGCTTCCCGGCTTTTGTGCAAATTTTCCGGACGTTCCGGCGGGATACTGTCCAGACTGTTACAAGCCGATGGCAGTGCCGGGAAGGGGTAATATACGTCTTTCAGGAAATCAAACAAGCCTTTGTGGTTGTCGTTCAGATACGCGTAACGGAAGAATGCCTGTCCTCCGAGGTCTAAAGACCGCGTGAAATACAACTCACGGGTAATGTCCTCCAACGGCCAGTCCTTTTCTTCCGGACTGAGGAAGTAGATGCCCAATCCCGGGACGACCGGTCGGCCGTAGTCGTTTTCCTTCCAGTCAATGGCGAAAGGGTAGAAATGATTGCCCCGGAAGTAC
>ERZ772863.3039-NODE-3039-length-10250-cov-2.934772_pt1 | contig 10250 bp, 9 predicted proteins | sample MGYA00512134_ERZ772863 | MGnify/ENA primary metagenome ERZ772863 (study PRJEB29015, sample SAMEA2737659) | human gut metagenome | biome: human gut; feature: human-associated habitat; material: faeces | place: China | collected 2012 ...
GAGCGGTATAAAAGTCAAAAGCCCGAGCGGGAAACCGCTCGGGCTGACAGCAACGTGACAGCAATCACGATAAAAACAACCGAAACTGTATGTGCTATATGTACTTAAAAAACGGGATAATGAACTGAATAAGACGGAATAACACAGGAAAAGATGTAAAAAATCAAAACTTTGCTTTTCAAATCTCTCTGTCTCCGCCATGAAAGCTGCACTTTTTATTGTGGAAAGTGCAGCTTTTCTGCGTTTATAGATAGAAGGCGTATGCCGATACCATCGTGTGCGGCTTTGACGGCAATACCTCCGCTATCTCCGCCATCAAGGACGGTTCTCTCGGCATGGATATCGCCCAGCTCGGCTACGACATGGGCTATAAGGCAGTGGAAGCTGCGGTAAAGGCGCTGGAAGGCGAACAGGTTGATTCCTTTATTGATTCCGGTTCCAAGGTCGTTGACTCCACCAACTGCGATGAGTACATCGACGACATGAAGGCTAAGGGCCTGTGGGAGTAATCCGCAGACCGGCTGCACGCTGTTAAATCTCTTTTCCTTTGGAAAAACGGTCGGGTCTGACGCTCCAACGTTCCCAATCGTACCGCCTCGGGACGGCGGTATTGCCCAAGGAAGATAATGCTGAAATGTACAGCGCACAGGACGAAGGTCCTGTGCGCTGTTTCGGTTCTTTGCTTGCAAAGCGGATATCAACAAAAAGTATCCACAGCCTGTGGATACTTTTGCGGCTGCACATCATATTATAAAAAGGAATCAGCCGGCCGGCTGATTCCTTTTTGCTCAATATCCCGTTTTAAGCAGCTTTCGCGCAGCCGCAAACGCCCTTTCCTCGCCCTCGTCGCGCAGAATACGCAGCAGGGATTCCAGTGCGGCGGCGGTATCCGGATGGATGATATAGTGATCGACCGAGTGTGCGTAGTAATCATACGGATCGCTGTCGCGGTAGGCAGCACCGCGATAGGTCTTGCTAGCGGCTACGCGGTCGCAGAACATCTCTATTACATATTGAATGGGCATTTTCATGCCGCACATACCGGAGCCGTCGGCGGCGTAGTCGATCCAGTATTCCAGATGATGCTTATTCCGGCCCTTATGATGCAGCCATGCCGCGCTGTAGCCCTTTTCGCGGCGTTCGATCTCGTTCGGGCTGCGGTTGCCCTGATAATATTTTGCACCGGCGGAAAACTCCACCGGACTGAACTTGCTCAAATCGTGCGTCAGTCCCTGCCAGTATAATCCAACGCGCCAGCAGTGCCGGAGCACCAGAAAACGATGGTGCTGCACCGTGCGCAGATGTGAAAGCCATTTCATGGCATGCGCCCTCCTTTTTCGGACTGATAGTATTCTACCATGCTGTGCGGAAAAAGAAAAGCAAAAACAATGTGCAATGTGCCCTCGGGAACTCGCGCTTTACGTTTTTCGCGTATTGTGATAAACTATAGCAGTTCAGACAGATGCTGCAGCAGGTGCACGCATACAGCACGCAAATACCATTATCAAGTTCATTTGCCATGCGGCAGCATACCCGCGTAAAATTTCCGCGCTCTTTCCGCGCGGCGTACTCTGCTTTTGCTGCACTATTTATATGAATGGAAAAAGAAAATTCCGTGCATATGGGAAAATATATAGAATCGGATGAATTTGTTTACATACTATCAGGAGAAAAAGAGGAAACTATGAAGGCATACAAGCGGTTGATCGCCGGAACGGCGGCTGCGGTCATGCTGGCGCTGACATGCGGCGGCTGCGGTGCGGAAAAGGAGCCGGTGACGATCACAATCTGGAACTACTATAACGGTGAGCAGCTCGAAGTATTCAACCGGATGGTGCAGAATTTCAACGATACGGTCGGCAAAGAGCAGGGGATCACGGTGGAAAGCGCCAGTCAGGGCAGTGTAAATGATCTGGAGACTAACGTGCTGAACGCCGCGGAAGGCAAGGTCGGTGCGGAAGAGCTGCCGAATATCTTCTCCGGCTATGCGGATACCGCGTATGAGCTCGATCAGCAGGGCATGGTCGTGGATCTGAACGACTACCTGACCGAAAGTGAAAAAAGTGAGTACATCGAAGGTTATCTCACCGAGGGCGACTTTGACGGTGATGGCAGCATCAAGATTTTCCCGACCGCAAAGGCTACCGAGGTGCTTTATCTGAACGATACCGACTGGCAGGCGTTTTCGCAGGCGACTGGCACGACCTATGACGATCTTGCGACGGTTGAGGGATTGACCGCAGCAGCCGAGAAATACTATAACTGGACGGACGCACAGACCGAGGCGCCGGATGACGGCCGTGCTCTGTTTGGCAGAGATGCGATGGCAAACTATCTGCTCATCGGTGCAAAGGAGCTTGGCTGCACGATTTTTGACGTACAGAACTGCAAAATGACGCTTGATTTTGATAAAAATGTTATCCGTAAGCTGTGGGACAACTACTATGTGCCGTTTATCAAGGGCTATTTTGAGGCAAACGGCCATTTCCGCAGCGATGACATCAAAACCGGTACGATCCTGTCCTATGTCGGCTCCAGCTCGAGCGCGACCTTCTTTCCGGACAGCGTAATGACCAGTGATGACGACAGCCATTCGATCGAGCTGAAAGTGCTGCCGAATCCGCATTTTGCGGGCTGTGAACCGGTTTCGGTGCAGCAGGGTGCGGGCATGGTTGTCACCAAGGGCGATGAGGCAGAGATCAAGGCGAGCGTAACCTTCCTCAAGTATTTCACCGCACCGGAGAACAACATTCAGTTCTCGATCGGCTCGGGTTATCTGCCGGTCACCCGGGAAGCGAATAAAGAAGAAATGCTGGCTGACAGCGAGGTTGCTATGACACCCGAGGTCAAGTCCGTTCTGCAGATGGCGGTCAAGACGGTAAACGAGAATAAGCTGTACACCACCCGTGCCTTCGAGGGCAGCAAGAACGCGCGCAAGGTGCTGGAATACGCGATGAGTGATCTTGCTGTGGCAGACCGCGACACGGTGGAGCAGCGCATTGCAGCCGGGCAGCGCGCGGAGCAGGCCGAGGCGGAATTCCTGACAGATGCATATTTTGACAGCTGGTATCGGGATACGCTGGCGCAGCTTCAGGCATATGAAGGATAAGAGAAACAGCTCGAGAAATCAGGTTTGAACAGGCGGTGCGGTATGAAGGCTTGCAGTAAGCCAACAGAAAAACGGGAAAGATCGGTCTTTTCCACTATATTTATATCGGTACTGGTCATTCTGGCGGTCGAGGTCACGCTGCTGATCGGCTCCATCGCGGTAAGCCGCGTGCCGCAGCAGCTGGACCGGAATGCGGAGGATATTTTAGCCAAACAGGTTGAGAACCGCAGCAGATATCTGGAGGATTTTCTCGTGCAGGCGCAGAATCTCGGCGATATGCCGAATCGGATCAACGAGAAAACCGAAGCGCTGTTGGCCTCCGGTCAAATCTCGAAGGATACGCTGGGACAGAGCAGCGCTTCGAGCGAGCCGCTGCTTGAAGCGATTGCGGATGATTTGGTGACGCAGCTGCGCAGCTCGTCGGTGACGGGCGTATTCGTGGTGCTCAATACATGCGATCTGGATGCCCGCAAGACCAATGGGCGTCTGCCGGGCATTTATCTGCGCGATCTGGACCCGAATGCGGCGGCTTCCGAGCGCAACGAGGATCTGATGCTGTCGTTTGCACCGGCAGGAATCGTGAAGTCCATGCGTATTACGACGGACTCCTGCTGGCAGCCCGCGCTGGACTATGAAGAGCTTGATGATTTTGTGTATCAGCCGTTCATGACCGCCTATCAGGACGGCGGCAAGCTGCTGATGGCGCAGTACGGCCGCTGGACGACCTCGCCGTATGTTTTGCCGGGAGACAAGCGGGAAGCAATCGCGTACGCGCAGCCGCTCATCCTGCCGGACGGCACGGTGTACGGCGTTGTCGGCGTGGAGCTGCTGTGCAGCTATCTGGAGGAGCAGCTGCCGCTGACCGAGCTGCAGAATGACGGCACCGGCGCATACCTGCTCGCCGTAACGACTGATGAAAAGCCGGTCGGCAGCATTCCGCTGCAGCCGGTGACGTTTTCCACGCAGGATCGTTCGCTGAAAAGCGCGCAGAGCATTGTCATGCAGGACAGCAGTGCTGCCGGCACCATTGTCGTCAATAAGACAAAATACTTCGCCTGTGCGGAACCGCTGACGCTGTACGACCGCAACGCACCATTTTCGAATGAGCACTGGCTGCTGCTCGGCATTGTGCCCAACAGCACGCTGTATAAAATCTCCAACGATATGCAGAGCCTGCTGCTGGTAGCAGTCGTGCTGACGCTGGGTGTTGGTCTGGTATGCAGCTATCTGGTCAGCCGTGGACTGGCGCATCCGATCCGGCAGCTGTCCGACGAGGTAGCCGCTATACAGGATAAGAGAACGGCGATCCCAAAGCTCTCGCGCACCGGCATCCGCGAGATAGACGGCTTTTCCACCGCAATCACCCAGCTCAGTCAGGATATTCTGGATACCTCCACGAAATTCCTGCGTATTATGGACATGGCAAGTATTGAACTCGGCGGCTATGAAATCCGTGAGGACAGCGATAAAGTATTCGTGACCGACAACTTTTTCTCCATGCTCGGCATGCAGGACGCTAACCCGAATGATGTGACGCGGGAGCGGTTTGAGATGCTGATGGAGGAGCTGGTGCTGCAGAAGGAGAGCTTCAGTCTGCAGGGCGGCTGTGTGTTCACCATTCCGCAAAAGGACGGCAGTGAGCGGTTTGTCATGCTGCGCATCACCGGCGAGGACGAGGTGCAGGTCGGTCTGGTCGAGGATGTGACTGCAGCGACACTTGAGCGCCGCCGCATCGAGCACGAGCGCGATTACGATGTGCTGACCGATCTGTACAACCGCCGTGCCTTTGATGCACGGGCGAAAAAACTGTTCCGTATGCCGGAAAAGCTGGGGCATGCTGCGCTGCTGATGATGGATATGGATAACCTCAAGCATATCAACGACACGTTCGGCCATGACTGGGGCCACCGATATATCAATCTGGCGGGTCAGTGCTTTGCACAGACGCTGCCCCAGAATACCATTTGCGCCCGTATGTCGGGAGATGAATTCATTGTGCTGTTCTATGGCTACGATGAACGAGACGAAATCCGTCAGGTGCTGAACAGGCTTTCCGAAGCAATAAAGGAGCGCACGGCGCTTCTGCCGAACGGCGACACCATGCGCATCAGCATTTCCGGCGGTATCGCGTGGTATCCGGAGAACGGCAGGGATCTGGCTACGCTTAAAAAGTATGCGGATTTTGCCATGTATCAGGTGAAGCATGAGTCCAAGGGCGAAATGGGTGAATTTGATATCGGCGCCTATAATCAGGAGGTCTACGCAGCACAGCTGCGCAGGGAATTCCTGCAGATGCTGCGTGAGAACAGCGCAGGCTACCATTTCCAGCCGATCTTCTCAGCGCATACCGGCAGGGTAGAGGCGTATGAGGCGCTGCTGCGTGTGAAAATGCCGCTTCTGAGTTCGCCGCTGACCGTGATGAAGCTGGCGCGCGAGATGGACAAGCTGTACGAGGTTGAGCGGCTGACCGCCTTCAAGGCGGCATCCACGTTTGTGATGATGCAGAACAGGGGGCGACTGCATAGGAACACCAAGCTGTTTCTCAACTCGATTGCCAGCAGCAGCCTGACGGATGAGGATGTTGCGGAATTTAAGGCACAGTTTGCCGAGCTGCTGAATAATCTGGTCATCGAGATCACTGAGGAAGAGGAGATCGACCGCGAGGCGCTGGAGCGCAAGCGCAGAGCAATGGGCGATCAGGGCGCGCTCGCGCTGGATGACTGGGGCAGCGGCTACAGCAACAGCAACAGTCTGCTCGAGCTGTCGCCGAACTATATCAAGGTGGATATCACCATCATCTGCGATATTGACACCGATGCAGATAAGCAGCAGCTGGTCAAGGATATTGTGGAATACGCACACGGACGCGGCATGAAGATCGTTGCCGAGGGCATCGAAACCGAAGCCGAGCTGCGCAAGGTTATTGAACTGGGCGTTGATCTGCTGCAGGGATATTTTCTGGCGAAGCCGGCGGCGTCTCCGAGTGAGATCGCGCCGCAGGCGCTGAGCGTGATTCGGTGGATGAATCGGTGAGCGGGTCGCTTGCAAAGCGGGAGAAGCTGCGGTTTCCATCCGCAATTCCCGATGATGCAACCGGAACGAAAAAATCTTTACAATATAAAAAGTTTCCTCTTGACAAAAGAGCCGATATAGGATAGAATAATCACGTTCGATGTAAAGGCAAAACACTTTACACTTCGCAGGGAGGATCACCATGAAGGCAACACCGCTTGAAATGAGCCTGCTGTTTGACTTCTACGGCGAGACCCTCACCGAGAAGCAGCGCGAGCTGTTTGATCTGTATTACAATGAAGATCTTTCGCTTTCCGAGATCGCCGAGCACGCCGGCATCACCCGTCAGGGTGTGCGCGACAGCATCAAGCGAGCGGAGCACGCCCTTCATGAGATGGAGGACAAGCTCGGTCTGGTGGCCCGATACGGCGACACCGAGCGGTGCGCAGAGGAACTTCAGCACGAGGTTGAGCAGCTGCATGAATTGAACGCCGCACAACTGCACAGTGCCGAGGCGGACGAGATCGTTTCCCGCATGACGGCACTGCTCGAACAGCTCAGGCAGGAGGCTTAACATGGCATTTGAAGGGCTTACCGAAAAAATTTCATCTGCTTTTAAGCACCTGCGCAGCAAGGGAAGGCTGACCGAGTCCGATATCAAGGACGCAATGAAGGAAATCCGCATGGCACTGCTCGAGGCGGACGTCAACTTCAAGGTCGCAAAGGACTTCATCAAGACTGTTACCGAAAAGGCAACGGACGCGGAGATCCTTGAAAGCCTGTCTCCGACCCAGCAGGTCATCAAGATCGTAAACGAGGAACTGGTTTCGCTCTTAGGCGGCCAGACCACTCGTTTGACCATATCGCCGAACCCGCCCACCATCGTGATGATGGCCGGTCTGCAGGGCGCCGGCAAAACCACCAACTGCGCAAAGCTGGCCGCTCTGCTCCGCAAGCAGCAGCAGCGCCGACCGCTGCTCGTAGCCTGTGACGTTTACCGTCCGGCGGCTATCGAACAGTTAAAGGTAGTTGGCAAGCAGCTTAACATCCCCGTTTTTGACGAAGGTCAGGGCGATCCGGTCGAGATCGCGAAGCACGGCATCGACTTTGCCCGCAAGAACGGCTATGATCTGGTTTTCCTCGATACCGCAGGCCGCCTGCACATCGACGAAAAGCTGATGGACGAGCTGAAAAACATCAAAGCAACGGTCAAGCCCACCGAGATCATCCTTGTGGTGGACGCAATGACCGGTCAGGACGCCGTAACGGTCGCACAGACCTTTGACGAGGCTCTCGGCATCGACGGTGTGCTCATGAGCAAGATGGACGGCGACGCACGCGGCGGTGCAGCGCTTTCGGTCAAGGCCGTTACCGGCAAGCCGATCAAGTTCATCGGCACGGGCGAGAAGCTCGGCGATATCGAGCCGTTCCACCCGGACCGTATGGCAAGCCGCATCCTCGGCATGGGCGATGTGCTGACGCTGATCGAAAAGGCGCAGGAGTCCTTCGATCAGAAGCAGGCAGCCGAAACCGCCAAGAAGATGATGGCCGGCAAGCTGACGCTGACCGATTTTTACGATCAGCTGCAGAAAATGAAAAACATGGGCTCGATGGAGGAAATGCTCGGCATGCTGCCGGGTGTGGACGCAAAAGCCCTCGCCGGTGCAAAGATCGACGAAAAGCAGATGGCGCATACCGAAGCCATCATCCAGTCTATGACCCCGAAGGAGAGAGATAATCCCTCCATCATCAATTACTCCCGCAAGAAGCGCATTGCAAACGGCTGCGGACTGTCGGTCGAGCAGGTCAACAAGCTGCTCAAGCAGTTTGAGGCCATGCAGAAGATGACCAAGCAGCTTACCAGCATGGCACGCAGCAAGGGCAAAAAGCGCCGCGGCTTCCCGGGACTGGGCAACTTTAAGCTGCCGTTTTAATCGCTATTCGTTTGTAAAGTAAATTTACAATAGATAAATTTCTATAACAGGAGGTGAAATTTCAATGGTAAAGATCAGACTGCGTCGCATGGGCGCTAAGAAGACTCCGTTCTACCGCATCGTTGTCGCTGATTCCCGTTACCCGCGTGACGGCCGTTTCATCGAGGAGATCGGCACTTACAATCCGCTGGCAGAGCCGGCTGTTGTCAACGTAAACGCTGACCGTGCTCAGGAGTGGATCAAGAACGGCGCTCAGCCGACCGATACCGTTCGCGGTATCCTGAAGAAGGCCGGTGTGCTGAATTGAGTGAGGTCGTCGAAATGAAAGAGTTACTGACTTATATAGTCGAAAATCTGGTTTCCGATCCGGCTGCGATTGCCATTACTGAGGAGATCGACGGCGATAACATCACCTACTCGCTGCGTGTAGCACCGGGAGATATGGGTCGCGTTATCGGTCGCCACGGCCGCATCGCAAAGGAAATCCGCACACTCATGAAAGCGGCAGGCAATCGCGAGAACAAGCGCGTCACAGTTGATATTCTCGACTGAGCCTGCGCGGATCGCGCCGAAGTGTTAATCACTTCAACTTGAATGAAGAGCCGGTGCCGTCAGGCGCTGGCTTTTTCCGAAAATCGCCGCAGCGCGGCGATTTTTTGTTTTTATCTGCACCGATTATGCGGGGTGTACGAACTGCGTAAGCGTGTTCGCTCTTAACGGGCGGGGTGTTTTTCGCTGAACCTCAGCGGGGATTTGCCTACCCGGCAGGGGCACAAGAGGGTAGACACCAAGGTTTCCACCCTCTTGTGAATCACCCCTTTCCTAAGAGGGCACGGCGGCAATCAGAGAGCTGAGACTATAGGGGAATGGCAGAGGATTTTTTCTTCCGTGTCTTTCCCAACCTATTCGCAGTGTCAGATACCGGACTGCTACACAGGCGGGTTAATCAGCGCTGGGTGCGGCATAACAGTGCCGCACAAACTCTTAACGTGTTGTGTTGGAAGGCACCTACGCAGTTAAATGGTGGTGAATGCCTAAATTCGCAGGTGCCGTGCGTAGTAACGGGTTAAAGAATTGCGCGCCCCGTCCGCAGACGGTGAAATCCCCGACAGATAAACGAATCACCATCAATCAAACATCGCAGGAATAAAAACGCTCACAGGCAGGAGGAAAGAACGAATATGCCGAAGAAATTTTTAGAGGCCGGCAAGATCGTCGGCACGCACGGCGTGCGCGGCGACTTGAAGGTGCAGAGCTGGTGCGACAGCCCTGAGGTGCTGTGTGACTTTGACACGCTCTATCTGGACGAAAAAACGCCTGTGACCGTCGAAAAGGCGCAGGTCCACAAGAATGTTGTGCTTATGCACATCAAGGGCATTGACACGGTCGAGGCCGCCGAGGCGATGCGAAACAAGGTGCTCCACCTCGACCGCGAGGACGTAGAGCTGCCCGAGGATCTCGTGTTCATTCAGGATATTCTGGGCTTCAAGGTGTTCGATCTGCGCGTTGACCGTGTAATCGGCCGCATTCGTGACGTACTGACCAGTAATCCGGCGCATGATATGTACGAGATCGCCGGTGAGGACGGCCGCCTGATCTACATTCCGGCCATCAAGCCGTTCCTAAAGGAGATCGATATGGAAGCCGGCGTGATCTACGTTGAGAGCATCGAGGGCCTGATCGAATGAAAATCGACATTATGACGCTGTTTCCGGAGATGATCAACGCGGTTATGCGCGAAAGCATCATCGGACGCGCACAGGACAAGGGTGTTGTCGAGGTCAAGGCAACCAACATCCGCGATTATGCGCTCGACAAGCATCACAAGGCGGATGACGCGCCCTATGGCGGCGGACGCGGACAGGTCATGCTGGCTGAGCCGCTGTATCTGTGCCATCAGGCGCTGAGTGCCGGCGAGCATGTGCACACGGTGTTCCTCTCTGCACAGGGACAGCCGTTTAATCAGCAGAAAGCGCGTGAGCTGCTCGCAAAGGAGCACTTTATTCTGGTCTGCGGCCATTATGAGGGCATTGACCAGCGGTTTATCGACGAGTGCGTGGACGAGGAGATTTCCATCGGTGACTTTGTGCTGACCGGCGGCGAGATTCCCGCGATGGCGGTCGCGGACGCAGTATGCCGCATGGTGCCGGGCGTTCTGCCGGACGAGGAAGCGTTCACGGCGGAAAGCCACTGGG
>ERZ772863.3063-NODE-3063-length-10180-cov-2.528000_pt1 | contig 10180 bp, 10 predicted proteins | sample MGYA00512134_ERZ772863 | MGnify/ENA primary metagenome ERZ772863 (study PRJEB29015, sample SAMEA2737659) | human gut metagenome | biome: human gut; feature: human-associated habitat; material: faeces | place: China | collected 2012 ...
CAAGCAGCCATTGTACTGGAAAGATGAGGCTCCAGTTTTTCTTCCTGATGAGATTAAAGAACTAACTCAATCAGGAATAAAGATTGATACAGTGGTAACTCATACGGCTCCTGATTTTTGTGAGAAGCGGTCAAAGTCGGGCTTAACAGAATGGGTGAAGCTTGACCCATCTCTTTTGAATGATATTGCGTTGGAGAGATTGAGTATGACTTCTCTTTATGATGAATTGATAGGAAATGGACATATTTTACAAAAGTGGTATTATGGACATTTCCATAATACCACTTTTGTAATCATTGACAGGGTATCGTTTGTAATGCTTAATATTCTAGAATTTGAATTATTATCTTGAATTAACTTTCCTGTAATATACTTGTAATGTGTGAATTAGACATGTTTTAATATGGCATAGTGGGTTTTATATTAGTGATACCTGATGAAGAAGCTGCTTTAATTATGAGACTTGTTTATGGGTATTGTTAATATAAAGGTGAAAGGTGTATGCTATTATCTTCTTCCCATATACTTTTGAGGGTTTTTAAATCTTTATCTTCATTGAATAGAGTTATTTGAGGTCGAACTTGACATAAATATTTTCTATTTTTAGAGAAATAATTTAATTTATCATTGATTCTGCCAAAAGATGCTTGGAACAAACAAGCTCCAACGGTTAATTTTATAGCACTTTTGTTTGTGTTGATAAGTTCTAAAGATATGCATCCACAATAGCCTGGTTGTAAGGATGAAGATATACTTAACCCTAATCTTGAATAAGAACTACGCATACTTAATACTGCAAATATGTCTTGTGGTAGTTTTATGTATTCTAGGCTTGAAGCAAGAACCGTTTGATTTGGATGCAGCAAAAACGTTTCTCCTACTTTTCTTCTTGTTTCCTGAAAAAAAGTATCAACAGAACCTGATTTTTCATAATTCAACGAAGCGTTAATAAAAGCTTCACGTCCTTGTATAGAGACTAAAAAATCAGTTCCTAACCTGAAATCAATAGAGATGCCATTGATTTGAGAATTGTCCAAAAGTGGTCGGATTATTAGACTTTTACTGGTTAATAACTCTTGTATTTCTTTTTCACCTAAATATGAGCTAACGGTTGATGTGTTTTCCATTTTTTCACAATTAAATAATTGTTTATTGATTTTTCTATTAGATTATTAATGATCTGATAAATTATTGAGGGGTTTAATGACTCCCGCATGTTATTTTTAATCTTAAAATCATCCTGTCTGTTTAACCATATATTCCATCCTTGATAAAATAAGCTGTGTAGTTGTTCTTTATGTATAATCTCATTAGGTATAAGATTTAATAGGTCGTCAGGAGAGATGTCAATATATCGTAGTAAAAGATCTTTGTTAGTTTGCTTCTTTATTTCTCGAATGAATGTATTGAGTACAAATCCAAACTTATGGTGATCAGATAAGAATTCTTTAATAAACAAAACTCTGTTAGATGTCGCAGGGTGAGTTTCAGATATCCCATTTTTTCCTGCAATATATTCCAAATAGTAGAATGACGATTCTCTGATATACTGAGCAGCAAATATGTCAGCAAAATACTCTTTTATATGATTTTGCAAAATTGCTTGTCTGTATGGCTCCGGGTAACGTGAATCTGAAATATATGGGAAATATTTTTGACAATCAACTTTATCTTTATTTGCCCATAAAATACTCTTTATTGGAGGATAAATGTTTTGAACCTGATCAATAAAATGTCCTAATTCATGATATAAAACGGCATTGCATAAATAATCGTTTGACAAATGTTGAGGCAGATTTATTTGTACAAGCTTTTTGTCAAATATTATATTAAATCGTGTTTTGATGATAGTGTATGGACCGGATACAACCAAATATGGATTGAAGCTATATTGGTTATATGATGTGACAATAATATAATTATTACACTTGTCTATCCATTCATTCATTGCAACTTTTAGACATTCTACAATTTCGTAGGGCACACAATTGACTGTACTATTGTTTAAAAATTGAAGGCTTAAAATGAAAAAATCAATAACTTCTTTTAATTCTTGTTGTTCTGTTGGAGACTGCAGATCGAAATTAACTTTCTTTAAGCATGAAAATAATTCGGACAAATTATTATGATAATTCTGCTTTTGAGCATCGGAATAGCTATTGTATTTTGATATTTTCCAAGCTTTTACTAATTGAGAGAAGTGTAGTTTTAAAAACTGAGAATTTATCATGCCATACAAAAATCTAAATTAGATTCAAAAACTGATAGTAAATTATAATAATCTTTGTTTGATAGATTCTTTGGATCTTCAATGTCTTCTAAGAAAACAAAACCTTTTTCATTCAAAAAAACGATCAGAGGATATCTTTCTTTATCAATTGTATATAGAGACTTTTTACCCCTAAGTAAATCAATAGCATCAACAACGACTTTAGAAATTTCATCTCTATAGCCATCATATCCATCTAAGGTTCTGAATAAGAGTATCTTAAAAACCTCTATGCGATGTTCTTCTATGGACTGTGCGAAATACATAATTTCTAATTGTTTATATGATTGATTGCGCAAAAGTAATAATTTTATTGGTGACATGTGCTAAAATAGATATGCTATATGACATAAATCTACCATATGTTACTTCTTATGTATAACATATGAGAGTTGATCATTGTTTCTTCTCTATTGAAAATGGATAGTTAAATGATTGATAATTTGATTGCTAAATACTGGCTGCAATGATAGAGTCTATATTGGCTTGAAAGATAATATTCTTAAATATGAATTTGTAAATACTTGTATGTTAGCTTGGTAGCCTGTTTTTTGGCTTTCGCCACTTCACCCGCCCCAAACGACTCTAGATGCACCTTCGTTATCTCCGTATTAGAATGATGAAGCCCTGTGCTTACAATATCAATAGACTTTGTCTTTGAAAATAGGCGAAGGTAGAGCTATGTCGGGAAAAGTCTTGAATACCTTCTGGAAATCCCATAATGGCAGCTATTTCTTTCAAATACTGGTTGAGTTTTTTGCGTTTATTTTCATTATCTAAGATGTCTCAATTATATCAAGGGCTACATCCAAGCTAATTTTTGTAATATATCTAGGTTTCCGATTGTTTTGAGTCCTTTTCAACTGGCAACTTGAAATCATCTTCCACACTAAAAAAGACATTTCCATCCGTGGTTTGCGCAGAAATAACAATTCCACGAAAAGGATTATTTTCTACATCAATAACCACTCCATTTATCCATGTCTCACACATTGTAAGATAGGGAGAAATTAATACAGAATCACCAATTTGTAACATTTTGCTGACTGATTTTTATTAAGTTAATAACAACCTAGTAAAATATGGTTCTATTTTTTTGAGAATGCAAGGCATTTGGACTAAGTAACTCTTACTTGGAATAACTTTGTCATGGTATGCCTAGTATCACAAACTCTACGGATACTTAGAAACATGTTTAGACTTCTTCTGACAGTCTCTAACTCTGGGGGCGAAATTGCTAATTTCTCAACAACTTACCAAAAAAGAAGCGAATAATTCTTCAACCTAATAAGTTATTTGTTGCTTTTGCCACTTCATCCGCCCCAAACGACTCCAGATATACCTTCGTAATCTCCGTATTCGAATGATGAAGCCCTGCGCTTACAATATCAATAGACTTTGTCTTTGAAAATAAGCGCATGGCAAAGCTATGTCGGGCAAAATATGTACTGAGGTCTTGAATACCTTCTGGAAATCCCATGATGGTAGCCATTTCTTTCAGGTACTTGTTAAGTTTCTTGCGTTTGTTTTTCTTGAAATCATTCAGTTCTGCAGGAGACATATCTTCTTTAGTGATAATAGGCAATAGATACCCGGTAGCCGGAGTGCCAAATTCCTCATTAAGCAAATAGTCAATTTGAGATTGAATGTCCTCATTGATTTGTATCTCAATCGGCTCTTTTGTTTTGGAGCGAGTATAAGTGAAATAACGAATAGGCTTCCCTTGTCTGTCGAAGCCAGACTTTATATCTGTCAATTTGATATTAGCCATATCTGTGAAGTTGATACCACCACAAAAGAAAGAGAAAAAGAAAAATCCTTTGCTGCGTTGGTGTGGCACTGTCTCGAATTCGAATTCATAGAATGCTTTTAGGTACTCAAAAGGTATGTAACGTTTTCTTGTATTAGTCTTTACCTCTTTCGCTAAACCGAATGTGTCTTTTCCGGTACGTGTTCCGTATTGGTTGCTGAAAGGGTAAGTTTCAGGGCTACCAACATTTTCTTTGATGGCACTATTTAATAATGTACGCAAGGCACGTAGGTTAACCCCGATGCCACCAACTTCACGACCGGAGTTTCTTTCATTTTCGAAGAAGCGAGAAACATACTCATAATCGATGTCTGGGAATAATCTTTTACTAAAGCCCTTGTCGAACTTTTTCAGACATACGTGAAGGTCTTCAAAAGTAGAGGCTGTTCCATGACGATTACTTACTTTCAACTTATCGATATGGGATAATAGGTACTTTTCAACGGTACTGGATTTCAGAACTACAAACAACCGCTCCTGTATCATCATATTTGTGAAGGGTATGCGCCTACGCTCATAGTCATCCACGATGGATAGGAGTTCTGCCGTTTTCTTATCCAAGTACATGTTGTTTACTTCCCGGTTTGGGTGAAGTTCGGAAAGAAACTTTTTCTTATCTTCTCCGGTTAGCTTTTGCTCCTTAATGATATTCCGGGCAGTTTCGTCATCTACAAATCTTTCTTTATTTGCATCCCATTGCATTTCTGTTGCACTGAAGGGTAAGCTGATAAGCAGACGTTGACCGTTATACCGCAAGACGAGCGACACGGCATATCGACCGTTTGCCCGCTTCTGATAGAGTTTGAACTTAAAACCTTTTGTCGCTGTATTTCTTCTCATTGTATATCTTCCTGACACTTAAAAAAAGCGTGACGTTTCCGTGACGTTTTTGGTGATTTTGTATACCCCGTGACGTATCCGTGACGGAATAAATGCAACTAAATCAAATGAAATATAAATTGTAATCGATTGATTTACAATGCAAAGCTAAATATATTGTATGAGATAACATACAGTAAAAAGGTTAATTTCTCGGTCTCATAATCAGGGAGTCCTTGGTTCAAGCCCAAGTGGGACCACGATGGATGATCGCTAAATAACTGGATAAAGGTTGTTTAGCGATTTTATGTTTGAACTGACGAAAGAAGAATATGCTTCTTTGAGGACGCAATTTGCGACCTCAAAGAGTCGGGGAGGAACTCGCTACATGCCTTTCGCTTTTACGGAGCATGGCGTTGCCCAACTTTCTTCTGTGTTGGTATGCAGCTAGAGCTAATCAACCAGACTCTGGCGGAATTGCAAACACAAAAGAAACTGTCGGATAAACCTCGTAATCCGATCGGGTTCGTCAAACCTTAAAAAAGTGTCGGTGATCGGGCTTGACGTGATGTTGCATGAAGATCTTTTTTCACCGTGGAGAAAAAACGTTTTCATCACGGTGAAAAACCTTTTTCATCACGGTGGAAATACATTTTCATCACGGTGAAAAAATGAATTACTCCCAGTCGTAGTCCTCATAGTAGGCATCGAATTCTTGACAACTGTCTGCTTTGCATCTTTTAAGTGTTTCGAGAACGAATTGTTGCTCGGTAGGTAAGAGCGGACGGGTTCCCTTGCGGGCACGGTAATAAGTGCTTTGGCCGAAATGAGAGATCAGATACTTGCTGACCTCTTGCATCTGCTTGTAGGGAAGACTATCTAGGATGTTTATGAACCCCATCGCATAACGGGTCTTTTTATTGGAACGGTAGTAAGGGCAATCCCCCGTGAGGCTTGCCAAGCGTTTGGGGCTGATGATAGTCCAGCACTCAACGTCGTCTGGAGCGCTTACCTCCGCTATTTGCCTAAGGCAGGTGGCGGCGTTCGGGCACTGGCGGTTCAAGCATAATGAGTATCGAGAAGGCACATTCGCGAAATCGAGTTTTTCTTCCATGGTAATAAGATGTATAATGAAAGCCCTTAGCTGAAACGCTTATCATGCGATGGATACGGACGGCTAAAAGCTAAGAATGTTTTATATATTGTTGTTGGTAGGTTAGGACTTGGAGGCGTTTCCCTCTAACTCGGCGATGCGTTGCTCCAGTTCCTTGATCTTTTCTTGATCGGCTTTAAGTAGACGCTCATAGAGTTCGGTGATTTTGTCGATTGGGTTAACGTGATAGGTTGTCTCAAAGTCGTTATCGTTTTCATCATAGGAAGAATTGACACTACCAACATTCGCCCCTTTTTCAATCGTGTTGGTGCTATTATTCTCAATATAGATACTCATCGGCTCCTCCATCGTTTTCAGATCTTCGAGCGATACGCCTGTGATCTCCGCTACTTTTTGCAGGATCTCATCGCTTACGATTTTGGTGCTTTCGATTTGGGATAATCGTTGTTGGGACATACCCAATAGATCCGCTAAAGTTTTTTGCACTAAACCTTTCATCCTACGGGCGGAGGCGATGTTATGCCCGTGATGCACTCGTTGGCTTGTTCCTGTATTCTCTGTTCCCATATCTTCTTGATTTTAATTTTCAACAAATATACGAAGGATATGTTCATGTCGGGTAGCCGGAATTAAATTTCTATCGATGAAAGAAGTAAATACTATTCGGGGACTAGTGGATACTAACGTTACGGATTTGCGGACCTTCTTATTTCTCTGTTCTTTTGCATCGTATTCATAAAATAAATATGGGGCACGTACAGAGGTGAAGGGGGATAGCCGAAGACAGACAATATGCTTGCCAGCTGAGAGGCTGGCAACGTTGTCTGTTGAGCTTGCCTTAAATGCGGTGATGTCCCTTTAGAGAAACGCCGCCGCCCTCGTGAATATGGAATGAAAGGCTTGGTTGATCAGGCCCGGATCGATACGGGAGTGTGTCGGGAAGGGGATTTGATGGGAGTAAGCGAACGGGAAATCCAGCTCTTCCAATATCTTGCCGGACGCTTTTCCTAAAGCCTTGATCACCCCGCCAGTAGGCATAACGATATCTTTTTTCAATGAGATCGCCCGAATACGATCGCAAGCCCGTTGGAAGAACGACTCCCGGTAATCTCGTAACACATCCTCACGTACCATGGCCTTAAAGGCTTGCTCCAGAAAATCATTCTTGAACGAGGTGGGAAGCGTACGGTTCTCCAAGAAATCATGCCGGAAGTAATGGCGTACCTTGGCGAACGCCTCCTTGTCCATGATATCACGGGCGTTGCCATCCATCTCACTGAAGATGGAGCCACCGCAAAACATGAATAAACGGGTGTCCGTAAACATCTTGTCCGGATTCGCTAATAACAAGACCTGCGAGAGTAACGCCCCCGATGGAATAAGCGAATAAGTTGATGGACGTATCTTCCTTGAACAAAGGATGCTCGCCGTTCTTGATCTCATGAACCAATTGCCACATATTATAAACGGACTCTCTGCCCGAGGCGTAAGAGCGTAACGGGTTTTGGGATAGCCGGCTGCTGAGGGCTACGTTGGCGAAGGTGGAGTTCGTCACGTTCGCTACCTCCTCCTTGCGTTTGCTTACCCAAGGGAGGATCGCACGGGGATTGGCCCATAATCCCGGGGTACGGTTCATATGGAAAGCGATCGGGAACAGGATGACCGGCTTACCGGTCGTATGGGTGAGGTATTCCGCCCATGTGAGGTATTTTTCCCAAGTCCGCTCGTTCAGGCCATGCAACAGGATAATCGCCTCATTATTCTTTTTACGTCCCGAGGGCGTGAATATGGCATACGAGAAAGATTTGTTCTCTTGGATACGATCGTCGGTCATCGGACAGAATCCGGTGGGGGTAAGTCCCTTCTGGAACTCGTCGATCTCGCTGGCGCCACGGGTCTGGGTGAAGCGAAACGGGATGATCTCCAGATGGCTCTCTTCCAATTCAGTCTTTTTGTCATAAGAGAAAAGACTGTTCAGTTGCTTAGTACGAAGTGAAATATCCATAATCCTCTGATTTTTTACTGCAAACAAACAATAGAAAAACATCTCTTCAAAATAAATGGTTTAAACGGGCTTTGTTGGGGACATAAAGTGTTATTTAGGGGTGAAATCTTTTATAGAGGGGTGAATTTCGTCTGGGAAAATGATTACATTTGTTCCAAAATAGAGGCAAAAAGATGGGAATGTGGGATCAAAAAATACCAAGTTACATATACGGTAAACAGAATATCGTGAGGCTGATTTTGTGGACGGCCTTGTTTGCGTTGGTGTTTATCAACATCTACAAGCCGTTTAGCTCCACCTCTTGGTACAAGGTCTCGGAGTTTAAGTTCTTCGTATTCTCCAGCTTGATTATCTTGACGGGAGTATTGGTGGTTGTCTTGAGCCGTATTATTCTGTTCCATTGGGGGAAGCGGCATGCTATCACGGTCCGGACCTATGCGATCTGGATCGTGCTGGAGATATTCTTCATGTCGCTTTTCTATACGATTTATACGTTGGTACTGAATCCGGAACGAGAATATATGGAAGTTTTTAACGATTCGGCGGTGAATACCAGTCTGGTTTTATTGCTCCCTTATTCCGTGCTGCACCTGTATTTCTCTTATAAAGAGAAAGAGCGACAATTGCGATTGTTGGAGGAGAACCAGACGGAAGCGGCGGTTCGGCAAAGCGTTTTCTCTTTCTATGACGAGAAGAACGAGTTGCGCCTTTCCGTGAAGCGAAGTAACCTGCTGTACCTTGAATCGGCGGATAATTACGTTTGTATCTGGTATCTGAATAAGGGGCAGCTCACGAAGTTTATGCTTCGCAACTCCTTGAAGGCGATCGAGGAAAGCCTCGCTGATACGAATGTGCTCCGTTGCCATCGTTCTTTCATGGTAAATTTCGACCAAGTGAAGGTGATCCGCAGGGAGAAGGAGGGCGTTTATTTGGAGCTGGGGATCGAGAAAGTACCCGATATCCCGATCTCCAAGACGTATAGCGAGAAGGTAACCCGCTGGTTCCAGACCTATTCTTCCTAGCGGGCTATTTCAATTCGATATTATTTTCTTTCGCGTATTGCGAGGGGCTCATGTTGAATTGCTTGGAGAAGGCCCGGCTGAAATAGGATTGCGAGTTGAAACCAACCGCCTCGGCGATCTCGTAAATTCTCATATCGCCTTGAAGGATCAACTCGGCGGCTTTCTTTAGCCGGCTGATCTTGATCAACTCGTTGGGCGTTACGTTCGATAGGCCGTTGATTTTACGGTAAAGGGTCGGACGGCTTAGATTCATCAAGTCCGCTATCATGTCCACGTCTAGGTTCACGTCGTTTATATGGCTGTCGATGATATCGTTCAGTTTCTTCAAGAACTTCTCGTCCGCCTTCGTGTAAGCCATGGATTTGATATTGGCAATCGGCGAGTTGAAATAATAGGCACGCATATTGCTCCGGTTGTTCAGCAGGTTCGTCACTTGGGTAAGCAATAGATCCATGGAGAAAGGTTTGTCGATGTAAGCGTCCGCCCCCAGCTCAAGCCCTTCCATGCGAGATTGTAAGGTGTTCTTAGCCGTCAAGAGGATGATCGGGATATGGCTGAACTCCAGATTAGTCTTTATCTTTTTCAATAAGGTGAAACCATCCATGACAGGCATCATGATATCGCTGATGATTAATTGGATGCCATATTCCTGAAGACGGGCAATCGCCTCCTCGCCATTACCGGCGGTGACAACATTGTAATGGACATTGATCTCTTGACCGATGAAATGGAGCATTTCGGTGTTATCTTCCACCACGAGAACCGTCGGGCGGGATTCTTGGGTGACATATTTCCGCTCGCTGGCAGGGTTGGTCAGGACCTCTGCTTTCTCTTCCTCTAGTTTTAATGAGTTCGGTTGGTTCACCGGCAAACGTAATCTAAAGATGATAAGCCCGGCCGGAGATTCCTCCAACGTCAACGATCCCTCGTGCATCTCCGCTAAAGAACGGGCCAAGGGTAGTCCGAGCCCGGTCCCGGATTTATGGATAGAGGAGTCATCCCGGTAGAAAGGCTCGAAGATCTTTTCTTTTATCTCCTCCGAGATGGGCTTTCCATCGTTCATGATATCGATCGTGAATCGCTCGCCATCTTGCGCCTCGAACCGAACGATGATCTTGCTTCTTGCGTATTTAATAGCGTT
>ERZ772863.3078-NODE-3078-length-10130-cov-3.321985_pt1 | contig 10130 bp, 11 predicted proteins | sample MGYA00512134_ERZ772863 | MGnify/ENA primary metagenome ERZ772863 (study PRJEB29015, sample SAMEA2737659) | human gut metagenome | biome: human gut; feature: human-associated habitat; material: faeces | place: China | collected 2012 ...
AATACGCAATGCACATCGTTGACCGTGTAGGCGGCGGCGACAGCTTCGGCGGCGGTCTGATTTACGCCCTGCTCGCCGGTAAGGGCAATCAGCGGGCTGTGGAATTTGCCGTGGCGGCCTCCGCGCTCAAGCATACCGTCGAGGGCGATTATAACATGGTTACAGCGGCCGAGGTGGAAAAGTTGGCCGACGGCGATGGTTCCGGCCGCATCCAGCGCTGAATTGATTTTTAAAATATTCCCTGAATTTATAAAGTGTCATTGTAAGCTGCTGATCACTTCAAGATAGGGACTCTTGCGATTCTTCACCTTTCTTTCCTGAATACGGCATTGTTCGTTGGTGAAAAGGACTGATACCCTGCCAAAGCGACGAACAATGCCAAGGGAGCGCAATGTTGGCAGACGAATAATAAGACCACGCAGCCCAGCGGGGCCGCGGTGCCAGAGGAAGCGGACGCACGCCAGAGGCGTGCATTCGCTTCCTCTGGCTTTTCTTTGCCCAAATGTGAGAGAGAAGTGAGATGCGCCAGGTAGCAGCAAGAGTGAAGCACCCATGCTTCGGCGTTCGAGTCGCATCAGTTCATAAAATCAACCGGCTGCATCTCGAAAATGTCGCCTGTCGCGGGGAAAAACTGCTTTTTGAAAAAACTGTTTTTAAAACTTTTTGCGGCGAAAAAGATGATAAATATGTGAAAACACCGCGCAAAAGCGCGGTGTTTTCTGTGCTGCATCTTTCATCAACACATTTTGGTATGCCCGACTGGATTCGAACCAGCGGCCTTCAGAGTCGGAGTTATCAGGCCGTCAAGCCGGGAAGCCTTGCGGCGCAGGGACTTAGTTGGGTTTACACAGATTTCCGGCATTTTAAAGAAAAACCTCGAAAGCCTTGCGCCACAAGGCTTCTGAGGTTTTTCGCAGTAGTAGTCAAATAGTAGTCCGCACGCCTTGCGGGTCACGCGACTCGGTTCATTTGCGCGACCTTATCGATGAACTCTTTCATATCCTCGATGTAGGTGTATGGCGCGTACTCAGAATAGATTTCGGGAGAATCCAGAATAACGATCTGCACCCCATCCGCCCTCAGCGCTTCCAGCGTTCCGGGAAGGCAGCGGGCCTCGTTGGGCGTCTTGCAGAGGTAGGCAAGGCAGCCCTGCTGATCAAAGATTTTTGCAACGATGTATATCTTTTTATCGCCCATTGTCAAACGCCTCCAATCTCTTTTGGAAGTCCTGCTCGGTTTTGATCAAACCGGCAATATACTCCTGATAAAGCTTTTTCCCGATTTCCGGGCTTTTGTACTTGTAGACATACTGGTGGCTCCAGAGGTTGAAGTAATAATCTTTGCCACACCATAGCTGCACTTCTATCGGGTATGCCAAATTATCCCGCTGGTAATAAAGATGGATCGCACGGTAACCATCATCCACCTGTTTCCCATTCCGCAAATCAACAACTCTGAAATAGTCTGGGAAGCTAACTGGATACTCATCAAAGCGAAGTCGAAAACCAAGCACATCATTAAAGCACTGCTTAAAGCCGCCGTGGTTGGCGAGCGTCTTTTCATATTTTCGCATGATGGAGTCATCGCTTTTGAAGCGAGAACCTATCAAATTTTCCTGAACGAGTGTATCAATGTATCCTGCTCTGTATTTCGCGATATCATCGAGAATCAAGTTGATTGGTGTTGCGCTCAGAGAAATTTGTTTCAGGCTTTGCCCAAGCGTTGAACGATAAGACAGTAAGTCCAGCGTTTCTTTTGGAATAAACAAATCCATATTAAAATACCTCTACTCAATACCTCTTCTATTGTTCACAGTATAGCATGAAATGTCCAAGAGTAAAAGGGATTTTACGCTTTCCCACACGAATTACTATTTTTTGCAAAGAACCCAGCCTTTAGAACAACATAAACCTCCTGCGGTGAATTACATACTGAGAGATCCGCAATATTTCCTACACTATTTTGAAGACGATGAACGATCAGCCCCCCATCTGCCCTCAGTGCCTTCGGCGTTCCGGGAGCGCATCGGACCTCGTTGGGCGTCTTGCAGAGGCAGCACAAGCCCGCCTGAGAAAACCAGGCGGGCATGTGCTGCTTTGTTTTATGCTTCAGCTCAGGGCGATGGTGCGAACGGCTTCCGCCAGCGTCACCATCTCGCCGCGCGGGACATAGGCGACGCTCTTTCCGTCAACGATGACCAGACATTTGCTGCCGTCGCAGCGGTACAGCGCGATCGTGAGTTCCGGTTCGTCCTCATGATCCAAGTGCAGCGTCAGGCTGATCTCCTGTTGGCCGGTGGCCTTTTCAGAGGTAAACTCCTCTGCGGTCAGTGTCTCCAGCGCGTCCTGCAAATCACCGATCTCGATTTCCGCTTCCCCGCAGAGCCATGTCCGCTCCTTGCCGTCCTTCTGAGCGGTGAGCGTATAGGTCTCGCCGTCCAGCGTAACATCTATGCCGGTCACATCATCAAAGTTGCCGGAGAAGATCTCCTGATGCCGCAGGTCATTGTAGCCGGCTGCCATGAGTGAGCGATAGCTGCTGCCGGAGATCTGGTAAATGATCTTGGAATCGCCCACACGCGCATAGGCGGTAATGTCCGAAGTATCCTCATCCTCCGCATCTGCGGCAGCTTTCTTCTCCGCGGGATCTCTGCTGATATGCAGCACAAAGGTATCGGAGGTTCCGTCGTCCGTGTAGTCCACGCTGACGCTCAGCTCGGAATCGTCCAGACCGTAGGCGGACAGTTCTTCGTCCGTGACCTTGTAGGTCACATAGTCGGTGAGATCCAGATAGCGCAGGACGCTGATATAGGAGTTGACCCGGCTGGTATCCAGCGGCTTTCCGTCTGCGGTAAAGTAGACGTCATCGGCGCAGATACTCTCGCCGTCTTCGTCATAAATCACGCTGTAGTCCTCGCTTCCCGCAAAGCGGATCTGGCTGACCTCATCGAAATACGGCACATCGTCGTTGGCAATCAGGTCTTTCAGCTCTACATCGTATGCGTCCAGCGGATCGCTGGCGGCGAGATACACATTGCCGTCCCCAATGTCCATGTAGCGCTGGGAATCCATGGTGCTGTAATCTCCCAGCTTCACTGTGTAGGTTTTATCATCCGTAGTCAGTGTGATGGTGCAGGTCGGCGCATCTAATCCGTACTGGCCGAGGTCTTCGGCATTTTCAATGGTGAACGCTGCGCTCAACGAGCGAAACGGCTCCAAAAGTGCGTCCATGGCGCTGTCGCTGACGGGAAATTCTGCATCGTCATCGTACTGCCAGCCGTCATCGCCGCGGTGGAAGCTCCATGTTGTTCCGTCCTGCTCCCAGCACAGTGCCGTCACTTTTGTCGATTCAACGGATAAAACCGTTTCACCGCTGGTTTTGATCTCCTCCTTCTTCTCCTCCGCGTACATTGCGGCCAGCGCTGCGAGGCAGACTGCAATGAGAATGCCCAAGAGGATACAAAGTTTTTTAGACCGCTTCATTTTGCTTCCTCCTTCTTGTCAGCACAACGCCCACGCCGATGCCGAGGTAAGCCAGCGGGAACGCGCCGATCATCAGCACCTTAAGCAGCGAAGCCGTCGAGCTGCTGATGGACAGGTAGTCATAGTTCAGCGACTTGCTGCGGATCGCCATGGCCTCGCTCTCGCCGATCATATCCGCCAGCGCATTCATAACAAGGTCGCCGTTGGCGCCGGAGGACGAGGCGTTATAGGCGTCCTCAAGGAAATAGGACGAGGTGAACCACACCATTTCTCCACCGCCGCTGGTCTGTATGGACACACCGGTGGCAAAGGGGCCGTCGATGTCGCCGTCCTCATAATCGTAGGTGGACATGGCGTAGCCCGCCGCCTTGCTGAAGGAGGTTCCTGAGGTGGTCAGCAGCTCCGTCACCGTTCCGTCGGCGGAACCATCCACAGTCAAGCCCAGCGCGATGGGCATGATAACAGAATAATTGGAGTCGATCAGCGAATCGGTGATGTCGTCGCTGTGCAGCTGCGGCAAAAGGGCCGCCGGGCCGCTGAACGCCGAATAGTAGTTGGAGTCGCTCTCGACCACGATCCCCTCCGCCGGCTCCACGCCGTAGTCAGAGAGCAGGCTGTAGAGATTTTTCAGGATCCCGTCCTCACGGGTTGGGCCGGCGATCACCAGCAGCTTGCCGCCGCCGGATACATACTCCGCCAGCAGATCCCGCTCGTCCTCCGAAATGTCGCTCTCCGGCGCGTAGATCATCAGGCAGTCCGCGTCCTCCGGAATGGTTTCCGTATGGAGAAGGGACAGGCTCTCCGTTTCGATGTTGTCCTTTTCCACCTGCTCGGCAAAGGTGCTGGGGAGGTCGGCCTCGCCGTGGCCCTCCACGAGATAGAGCTTAGGCTGCTCCTCGTTTACCACATAGTCGATAGCCGAGGTGATGGCACCCTCGCCGTCGAAGGAGGTGGAGTAAGAATACGAGTACATATCCGCAGTCTGAACGTAAATGTCATTGTAGCTGATATAGCGGCTGCGTTCGCCGCTCTCCACGATCAGGCTGTTGTTGGGGACGCTCTCGCTGGTGTACTGCTGGGTAAAGGTGGGATAAACGTCCGGGTTCTTTTTTACCACCGCAATGTGGTCGGACAGGCTTTCGTACTTGCTCAGCAGGTTTTCGATCACATCGTTTTCTTCGCCGGATTGCACGACCCAATAGATGGTCACATCCTGCTGAAGATTGTTGACCACGACCTTTGTGCTGCTGGTGATGGAATAGAGCTTGCTGGAGCTGATATCATAGTTGGTCATGGACTTCGGCAGCGCCGAGGCGAACACATTCACCGCAATCAAAATTGCCAGTACGATGGCCGTGATGGTAAGTGAATAGGAACCGCCCCGCAGGGCGTTACGGTTCCAGTCAGAGGAAGCGGAAGGGCGCTTAAACGATATTTTTTTCATCAGTTGTACCTCCGTTTCTCCATCGACTGCACCGACAAAAACAGGAAGAATCCCATCACGCTGACATAGTAGACGATGGCCGTGAGATCAAATGCGCCGTTGACAAAGCTATTGAACTGCCGGAACAACGAGAGTTTCGTCATGATATCCGGCAGCAGCCCCTCAAAGGCGCTGCTGTTCACAAAGTAGGCGACTGAGAGTGCTGCGATCAGCGCAAAGGCCACGCCGTAGGCCAGATTCTCGTTCCGGGTCAGATTGTGGATCACCACGCCCAGCAGCAAAGCAATGACATACAGCGCGATCAATGAGCCCATGGCCGTAGACGAGGTGTATTCCGCAAGGCTCACGCTGTAATAGTTCAGCAAGATCGCCGCGATGCCGATACCGGCGGCGAAGCCCTGATTATCCGTCAAGGAGGAGAGGAACATCCCCACCGCCAGCAGCGCCGCCCCCATCATGAAAAAGGCAAACAGAGACCCGTAGGAGGTGGGCAGATACACATCCCCGAATTGGGAAAACAGCAGCGGGTAGAGAGAAATGACCGCCAGCGGGATCAGGTACACCACAAGAAGGGCGAGATACTTACCCAATACCACCTGCGTGGTGGTGATGGGCAGAGAATAGAGCAGCTGGTCCGTCCGCTGCCGCCGTTCCTCGCCATGGTGCGCATGGTCAGGATCGGAACGATGACCACGAAAATGATGCTGGCAAAGCTGAGCACAAACTCAAAGTTGCTCACCGCCGCCTGCAAATTGTAGAGCACGGAACCAAGTCCCACCACTGCCAGCAGAAACGCGCCGAATACATAGGCAGTCAGTGAGTGGAAATAGTTTCGCAGCTCATGGCGAAAAATTGCGCCCATTAAGCGTCCACCTCCGTTTCGTTTGGTTCTTCGGTGTATTGCTCAGATTCTTCCGCTTGACCGCTTTCCGTCAGCTCAAGGAATACATCCTCCAGACTTGCCTTATGCACAGACAGTTCCAAAAGCGCCTGATCCTCCTTTGCAAAGGCAAAGAAAATGCTGCGGGAGACTGCATGCATATCCTCGCAGTCCGTTTTGAGGTGCATGGTCACCGCGCCGTCTGCCGCGCTCTCCGCGGGCTCGACCTGCGTGATATGGGGCAGTGCCGAGAGCAGCGCCCGCGCCTTTTCCGCCTCCGCGTCTGTGGTGAGCACGATCTCGCCCGCCGAGCGCAGCTGGCGCTCCAGCTCTAAAGGCGTGCCCAGTGCCGTCAGCTTCCCTTTGGAAATGATGAGGATCTTGTCGCAGATGGTCTGCACCTCGGAGAGGATATGGGAGCTGAAAATGACGGTGTGGCGCTTTCCGAGCTCCTTGACCAGATTTCGGATCTCGATGATCTGGATGGGGTCAAGGCCGACGGTCGGCTCATCCAGAATGATGACCTCCGGTCTGCCGAGCAGCGCCTGCGCAATGCCCACGCGCTGCCGGTAGCCCTTGGAAAGCGTGGAAATTCTGCGGTTTCGAACTGGCTCAATGCCCGTGCGCGCCACGGCATCGGCGATCTGTACCGTCAACTCCGCTCCGCGCACCCCCTTAGCCTCCCCTACAAAGCGCAGGTATTCCATTGGTGTTTCGTTCAGGTAGAGCGGTGGCTGCTCGGGGAGATAGCCGATGAGCCTTTTGGCCTTTTCCGGCTCATCAAAAATATCGTAGCCGCCGATGCGCACATGACCCTCCGTTGCGGAAAGGCAGCCGGCCATGATATTCATGGTGGTGGACTTCCCCGCTCCATTGGGGCCGAGGAAGCCGTAGATCTGACCGCTTTCGATGGTAACGCTCAGATCGGAAACTGCCGGATGCTCGCCGTATCGCTTGCTCAGGTGTTCAATTTCGATCAAAGGAACACACCCTCCTTCTTTTTCGGATGCCCCCATTGTAGATGCCCAACTTAAAAGCAAGTTAAAAATCCATTTTTGCCGTTTTTTAAGTTGTTTTTGAGTCCGCCTCGTATGATGGAGCCAGCTTGAAGGGAGGTGCTTTTCCATGAAGTTCATCCGCAGGGCCTCGATCCCCGCCTGTTTGCTCGTCTGCTTATTTCTTGTTTTTTGTGCATATTCAAACTTATTTCACAAATCCGCGATAGAATCAGAACAGGAAGAAAATTTGGAACTTACGACGGTTTTCCGATATGAAAACGGAATGGCGATACGCAGAGGCAGCGTTTGTATCCGCTGCCGGCAAACAGAACAGTCCGCCGCGCTGAACGATCGCGGAGAAGCATCCTCCTTTCAAGTGCCGAAAGATAACGAGGCAACCTTGATCCTTGCAGGAAGCGACGGCCGGGAGATCAGCCGCATCGCACTGCATTTTACCGCCGCCGCGGTGACAGACGCCTCCACAGACGAGAACGGCGTCGGGCACATCTCCGTCAAAGCCGAGGCAGAGCAGCTGACACTGCTGCTGACGCTGGACGAGAGCGACCGCCTGCACTGCGGCCTGTACCTGAATGACTTACAATGACAGCAAGGAGGTCGATCATGGACTATTCAGTACCGGAAGTAACATCGGCAGAGCGGGAATTCTACGGAGAGAACCTGATCCTGCTGGAAGGCGCGATCTCCGAGTTTCTCTCCTGCATGGATATGATCCGCCGCTACGAGGTGCAGCTGGGAAACCGTGACCCGTTCGCGTCGTCTCAAACGCGCATCAAAAGCGCGGAGAGTATGCGGCAAAAGCTGCAACGGCTCGCTTTTCCCATCACGGCGGAAAGCGCGATGAAAAACGTCTTTGACGCTGCGGGCGTCCGCCTGGTCTGTCCGTTCATTCAGGATATCGACCGCACGGCAGAGCTGATCCGCGCCATCCCCGGCGTGCAGCTCCAAACGGAAAAGGATTATATCCGCAGCCCGAAGCCCAACGGCTATCGAAGCTATCACATGATCCTTTCGATGCCGCTGCGCTTTCTGGGAAATTCCCAAAAAACCGTATGGCTGGAGGTCCAGCTGCGCACCATCGCCATGGACTGCTGGGCCAATATCGAACATCAGCTGAAATATAAGCAGAACATTCCGGATCAGGCACTGCTGATACAGGAGTTGAAGCGATGCGCCGATGAGATCACCTCCACCGACCTTTCCCTGCAAACCATCCGCGATCTGATCGAACACCATGAGGAGGAACCGATATGAGAGTTTTAGTGGCCGATGACGAAGCTGCCATGACCCGCGCGCTGGAGGCGCTGCTCAAGCGGGAGCATTATTCCGTGGACGTGGTCAACAACGGGCAGGACGCGCTGGACTATGGCCTTGCGGAAAATTATGATGCGCTGGTACTGGACATCATGATGCCGAAGCTGGACGGGCTACAGGTTCTGACCGCTCTGCGGGAGCAGGGCGTTGCGACTCCCGTCCTTCTGCTGACGGCAAAAAGCCAGATTGAGGATCGGGTGGCGGGGCTAACCGGCGGCGCCGACGATTATCTTCCCAAGCCCTTTGACCCCAGAGAATTCGTGGCGCGTGTGGGGGCGCTGACCCGCCGCGGCGGCGCCTATACCCCAAGCCTTCTCACCGTCGGCAACACAACATTAAACCGTTCTACCTTTGAGCTGGTCGGCGAAAGCGCTTCCGTGCGCCTGAGCAGCAAGGAATTTCAAATGCTGGAGCTGCTGATGCGGCAAAAGGGACGGCTGATCTCCACGGAGCAATTCATGGAGCGCATCTGGGGCTATGACAGCGACGCGGAGCTGAATGTCGTCTGGGCCTATATCTCCTATCTCCGCCGAAAGCTTGAAATGGTGGGGTCCAATGTCCGCATTGCCGCCCGCCGCGGGCAGGGATACTTATTGGAGGAGATCACATGATCCGAACGCTGCGGAAAAAATTCATCGCCATCGCCATGCTGTCGCTGCTGGGGACCATGGCGGTTCTCTGCGCAACCATCGGCATCGGGAATTACTACGTTGCCGCAAGCCGGGCGGACAAGGCCATCGACATCCTATATCAGAACGAGGGCGAGTTCCCGGTGCCGGACGGCAACGCAAGCCCCTCCGCCCACACAGGCTTTCAGGTCACGCCGGAAACACCGTTTGAGACCCGCTATTTCATTGTGCATCTGACGGCGGAGGATGCCGTCAGCACTGTCGATCTTGAACACATTGCCGCGCTGGATCGGCAGACCGTTGTTTCCACGATCGAGCAGATCGTTTCCAAGGGCACGGCCAAGGGCTATGTCGGGCAGTACCGCTTCGGAAGATTTGAAAATGAAGCCGGCGGATATACGCTAATCGTCGTTGACTGCTTCATGCAGCTGCAATCCGCCTATGCAGTGTTCCGCGTGATGGCGGCGGTTTTTGTGCTCTGCGCGGGGATCGTATTCCTTCTGCTGCTGGTACTCTCCAAGCGCGCCACGCGCCCCTTTGCGGAAAACTGGGAGCGGCAGCGGCAATTCGTGACAGACGCCTCCCATGAGCTGAAAACGCCCCTTGCGATCTTGTCCGCCGACCTGGGATTGATCGAAGAAACGGAGGAAAACCGTCTGTGGCTGGAAAGCGGGCAGGAGCAGATCCAGCGCATGGACAGCCTCATCAAAAATCTCGTGGAGCTGGCGCGCAGCGAGGAAGCTCTGCCGCCTTCGGCTGTCGCGGCTGTACCGTTCAGTGAGCTGGCTGAGGGCTGCATCGAAAATTTTCGTCCCCTTGCCGAGTCTGCCGGAAAAGAACTGACGGCGGAGATCTCCCCTGGTCTGTGCATCAGCGGCGTGCCGGACGATATCTCCCGCCTGCTGACGATCCTGTTGGACAATGCTGTGAAATACTGTGACGCGGGTGGAACGATCCATCTTGCGGCCTTTTCTCGGAGAAAAAGCGTGGAGCTGGCGCTCTCCAACCCCTGTGCCGGAATAGATGCCGCGCAGCTGCCCCACTATTTTGACCGCTTTTACCGTGCGGACTCCTCCCGTGCCCGCGCGACCGGCGGGAGCGGCATTGGACTGTCCACCGCCAAGGCCATCGTGACCCGCCATCACGGGCGCATCAGCGCTCGCTGCGAAAGCGGCATCATCACCTTTCAGGTCACGCTGCCGCAAAGCGGCAGGAAGTAAAAAGCACCGGGTGCAAGCAAGAAACCGTTTTTTTGCAGAAGTGCTTGACATTCTGATGCTTTTTTGTTACTATATGTAGCATACTACACGCAGAGGTGAATCCCAGTGATGAAGAACGATGTCGGCTACCTCATCAAGCGCATCA
>ERZ772863.3082-NODE-3082-length-10114-cov-3.215031_pt1 | contig 10114 bp, 9 predicted proteins | sample MGYA00512134_ERZ772863 | MGnify/ENA primary metagenome ERZ772863 (study PRJEB29015, sample SAMEA2737659) | human gut metagenome | biome: human gut; feature: human-associated habitat; material: faeces | place: China | collected 2012 ...
AGTGGGACGATAGTGATAATCTGCCGATCGAGGTACTGCTGCATCCGCCGTACCGCTGTGCTTTTATCTCCTGTCCCGGTATCATTGACCCGGAGATTATCGGTTTCTTTCCGTTCATCGTGAGAGATATGGATAAAGGCACACCTGTCTTTTATGTCTGCGCAGTACACAAAACTTTCAGTACCTTGACTATGCCGCTACATCTTAATGGCATGACGGTTGGCGATTGCATCAATGCAACGACCAAAGCGGCAAACCGAGCAAAACATCCGGACGGCTATGAGGTAAATTTAGACCGTACCACTATTTTGCGATACCTGAATTTGTACTTATATATCTGCGCCGCTAATGCGGATATAGCATCGACACCGGCGCAGACATACCGCCCACGTTCGGCTGCTGTACCGATCCGCGACAGGTTCCGCGAGGTGCAGTCATATGATACCGGTCTGGCAATCGGCTCGGCCTTGCGCCGAGCGCAGGCCGAGGAGAAAAACACCAAAGCACAGCAGCGCAGCACCAGTCATCGGCGCAGCGGTCATGTTCGCACGCATACCCGGCGCGGACATTGGCACCACTTTTGGACTGGCAGTAAGTCCAAGCCAGAAAGCCGCAAAGTTGTACTGCGATGGCTACATCCGATGTTGGTCGGTCGCAGTGACGAACCCGACACAACCACGATTCACCCAGTCCAATAATCCACCTTTACCATTTTCTCAAAAATGGCTCTAAACGGTCAAAAAAGTTCAAAATCAGATTTTCAAAGGTCGGAGCAATTCGACCTTTTTTCTATGCTCTCAAGTCGGATTTTATCGTACACTGTGTTTAGCAAGTTTGAAATTTTGTAAACAAATTGTGAACAATCATCGAAAAAGTGTTACAACCCCCCCTCTATATGAGTATAGTAGAGGCTTTTATTTTAAGGTGCTATTTCCGATAACCGAAATTCATAACTTTTTTGCACTTTTACAAAATCCTCTGCTGTACCTTGATAATCGAACAGCATGGGTGCGCTCCTGTGAAGCAAGCGCCGGAAGTTGAAATCCGTTAGGATAAAGGGAAGATAACAGCGAGCGTCAGCGGCTTAATACTGACGCATGAGAAAACAAAGAAAGGAGGGATTGTATATGGCAAGTACCAATGAACAGATCAAACGCATAGAAACTGATATTTTGAAAGTGCAGACCAAAATCAAAGCGTATCAGGAGAAGCTCTCGCAGCTTACCGAGAAGCGCAAACAGTTGCAGGAACGCGCACTGCTCGAAAAGATCAGTGAGATTGCACCAACCTATGACGATGCGCAGACGCTGCTTGACCTGTTAGCAGCAGAGCGCCCGTCAGCAGCTACTAAGGACGGAGGAAATGCGCATGACAACGAACGCGAACCGCCGCGTGACTGACGAGCAGATCGAACGCGCACGCAGCATTGACCTTGTGCAGTTCTTGCAGCAGTATGAGCCGCCCGGAGAGCTGAAACGCATTGGTCAGTCATGGACACTGAAATCTCATGACAGTATGCGTATCTCAGCAGATGGTCGATGGAACTGGTTCTCACAGAACAAGGGCGGCGGCGATGCAATCGGCTTTCTTCAAGCCGTTCATGGCATGAGTTTTCAGGATGCAGTACGCACACTGGCCGGTGAAGATTTTAAGACGATCCCCGCCACGCAGGCAGAGCACAAAGCAAAGCCGCCTGAGCGCACAGCATTCGCCCTGCCGCCAAAGAATAACGGCAACCGTCGCGTGTTTGCATACCTGCATCGGTCGCGCGGTATTGCGGCAGAGATCATCAATCACTGTATGAAGAATGATCTGCTGTATGAGGACGCGCAGCATCACAATGCTGTGTTCGTTGGCAAGGACGAAAACGGCACTGCGAAGTACGCTTTCCTGCGTGGTACGCTCACCGGTTCACACTTCCGTCAAGAAGCAACCGGCAGTGATAAAAGTTACGGATTTTTTCTGCGCGGCAGCGGTAAAACCTTGTTCGTTTGCGAAGCTGCGATTGATGCGCTTTCCATTGCAACGCTGCGAAAGTTTGAGGGTCTGGATTGGAAGAAAGACAACTATCTTGCGCTCGGCGGTGTGACAGCATCGGAGAGCAAACTGCCTGCTGCACTGGAGCGAACGCTCAATACTTTTTCTTTTAAGCGGGTCGTTCTTTGTTTCGATAACGACGCAGCCGGACAGACCGCAGCGCGCAGAATTTTCACGATGCTGCGTCAGCGGTTCCCGGAAAATCTTGAAGTGCGAACCTGTGTTCCCAAAGTGAAAGATTTCAACGATCAGCTTTGTGTTAAGCTGCAAAACGGAAAAAATTCGCCCTCGCGCGGGATGCGCGAAAGCACTTTATCACGCTAAAGGTTAAAGTCCCCGCAAGCATAGGATTTCGGGTACCCAAAATCCGGCTTGTTAAGGGGATACCCCCTAATACCCCCAAGCGACCATAGAACAAGGAATTGTTAAAAATGAGAAAGCGAGTACACCAAATAAAGTTCCGTTTGGACGATGATGAGCTTATGCTGCTCCGGCGAAAATTGCGTGAAAGCAATTTGCCGATGGCTGAGTATTTTCGCAGATTACTGGTATATGGCGAAATCAAAATCTATCCAAATGCGTTTGTTGCAGACCTGCAAAAACAGGTCAAAGGCGTTGGTCGTAATGTTAATCAGATCGCGCGCCTTGCACACATTTCCGGCAAGGTATCGCTCGAAACTTTGCGTCAAATTTCCGCAGCGCAGGAGAAGATCGAGCAGCAGCTTGAGAGGTTGAACTAATGGCGGTTTTGCAAATTCATGTCATCCGGGCAACGGGTGGACGAAACCAATTAAACGACCGCATCAAGTATATAATGAACCCGGAAAAAACAGCGTGTAAAGGTTTTCACAGTTTCTTCGGAATTAAGGATACGCTTACCTCCGGTTTCACTTGCGCGTGCGATGAAGCCTATCAGCAGATGATGGAAACCAAGCAGCACGAAAAGAAAACGGATAAAGTCCTCGGATACCATTATATTCAGTCGTTTAAGCCGGGTGAAGTCACACCGGAGGAAGCACACCAAGTCGGCTGTGAATTTATCGAGCGATGCTTCGCAGAAGATTTTGAAGTTGTGATAGGCACTCACACAGATCATGCGCATATACACAACCACATAATTCTCAATTCAGTGTCGTTCGTGGACGGTCACAAGTTCCAATCCACACCAGCAAGTTTCTACAAGCTTCGGGAAATTTCTGATGAGATTTGCCGAGCGCATCACCTGTCGGTTATCGGCGATCCCAAGACCCGCAAGGCCAAGCACTATGCGGAATGGAAAGCCGAACAGGAGTACCGCCCAACAATCCGAAATGAGATCCGGCGTGATATTGATGTCGTGCTCAAGCAGTCACATTCGCTCAATAATTTTTGGGAACTGCTCAGGCTGCGCGGCTACGAAATCAAGTTCAACGAAAAGCGAAAATACGCTGCTATCCGACCGCCGAACGGCAAGCGGTTTATCCGGTTGAAGTCACTCGGTGAGGAATACACACCGCGCGAACTGGTGAAGCGGTTGGAAGCCGCCGACAAAAGCGAAGTTGCGGCAAACCGGAAAGCCTTTCAGCAGGTCTATCAGCAGAGAAAACACCGAAAGAAATATTACGCGCTGCCATGGACAATCATTCCGCATCGGCGGCTTACGCTGCGCGGCATTCGTGCCTTGTACTGGCGCTATGTTTATATGCTTAGTAAGGTGCGCGCGCGCAAAGCACCGCGCGCAGTCCGCGGCGTAATGCTCGATGAGTTAAAGAAACTGGAGCGATATTCGCAGCAGTATTATTTCTTGCGTGATAATCGACTGAACACGAAAGCAGATGTGAACCTGTACGAAGAAGCGCTATCGAATGAAATTTATGTTTTGACAGACAGGAGAAAACATCTGTATGCCGAATGTCGAAAGCCGGATGCTGATAAGCAGACGCTCAAAGAGCAGACCAAAGGATTGACCGAAGAACTGCGTGTGCTACGAAAAAAGCAGCGTACCTGTAAGACGGTTTTAGAAAACGCGCCCGCCATGGAGGAACGGCTGGAAACAGCAAACACTGAGTGGCAGCGTATTGAAAGAAATGAAGATGAACATAGTAAGGAAGTGAAACCAAATGTCGGTAGAAGCAGAAGCAGCGGAGAAAGTGCTGCGCATGGAAATCATGCTGACCGAAGCCGCAGTCAAACTCGCGGTAGCCGGAGTAGCCAATCTCGCAATGCTGCTGATCGCGGCTGCGAGAAATGAAGTCCATATGGGCGGAAGAACCGATGTGGCAAAAATGCTGGAGCAAGGTAAACAGATCACAGCATTTCCTATTAACACAGACAGTTTGACGAAGTTTGCCGAACTGGCAAAGAAGCACAAATTAGCCTGTGGCTATATCCCTGACCCGCAGAACCCAGCGACTACAAATGTTGTCATCAAGACCGAAGATGCAGAGCTTGCAAATAAGATTCGCAAGGACGCAGGTATCGAGATTTTGCCGGGTATCGACGAAAAAAAACAGAGCGCCGATCTGTCCGGGAGCGTATCAGAGAAATCCGAGAATACAATGCAGAACAGGTCGGCATCAACAACAACTACGACGATGACGAAGAACAGTCCGACGATCAATCCTATTCAAACTACGAATAATGGTATTACGCAGGATCAGGCAAATATGCTGCTGACGCGGCTTACCGCTCTGAGCGGTGTGCTGGCAAATGGCGGTGATGTTTATGAATGTCAAGCAGCACTCATGGCAGTCACAGATGAACTGAAACGCCTGCTGACACCGCCGGAACAGGAGCAAAAAGCGGAAAAGACCGAACAGCCTAAATCCGAAGATAAGTCCAAGGGCAAGTCGGAAGAAAAAACGGCTGCGGCACCTAAGCCGAGCGGCAAGAAAAAAGTATCTATCCGGCAGCGCGTTGCGGATATTAAAGCGCGTGCCACACATACGCCGCAGCATACCAAGGATAAACAGTATCAGCCGAAACATTCTATCAACGATCTGACAAAATAACGAGGAGTGAGAAAGTGAAGGTCAAAAAATTTTGCGCGACCGCCACCCTGCTGGCAGCGGCGTGCGCGATGCAGGCCGGAGCGCTGGCGGCAGAAGTACCGGCAGCGACCGGAACTGCAACCCAGAGCACCGTAGGTGCGGCGGTTACAGCGACCAACCAGACAGCCAGCACCGATGCGGCCACCGGAGAGCTGCTGCCCAGCGATGTGCAGACAAGCTCGGACGGCTTGCAGCTGAAGAAGATCTACGATGTGGACAAGACCACCTCGCCGGATAAAATCCCGCAAGCGGATTTTGAGCGCGGCGGCTTCAAGTACACCTTTGAGGATCTTCTGAAAATCGAACTGCCAGAGATGGATCGCAAGGTTCATTCGGAAACGGTGACGGTCAGCTCCAGCAGCAATAACACCAATGATGTGCTGTCGTTGCTGCCGAAAAGCAAATCCGTCAGCACAACAGACGGTTATACCGGCACAGCCTATCTCGATATTTCCAGTATATCAACCAAGGTTGCAGGCACTGAAAGCGTATCAAACGATTTGAGCGCTACTCGTGAATACCCCGGTATGACCGAAATGGATATGGAGAGCATCCCAAAGAGCATTACAGAAAACGGACATACCCTGCGCTTTGCCGATGTTGAGTGGAAAGAAGTAAACGACGAAGCGGATAACTTCGGAACAGTTCAGACCACTTACACTGCTGTTGTAAGCTATACCGGCACCGCGACTTCCAGCCGCACGACCGGCTACACAGTTACAGCTACCTATGCCGGTGAGGTATCTCGTCGGAACAACGAAGGTGTGCGCTACATTGCGGTTTACAGCGGCACACCGATTGAAGAAATTCCGGCAATCCCGGAGGAAGAACAGGGACACGAGGAAGATCCGCCGGACTTAACCGGTCTGATCGACCCGGAGCAGCAGGACAACCAGAACGATGAACGCAAAGCGCCGTTGATCAGTTGGGTGCTCTGTGCCGTCTTTGGTATCTTGATGCTCCTGTTTGCGTTCCGGCCTCCGATGTGCCGCCGTATGATGCGGCAGATGCAGATGGGCGCGCAGGCTGTCCGCGAAAAAATCAACAATGAAACGGAGAGGATAAAAAGTGAAAGACAAGCAGAGGAAGAACGGGAGCGCGAGCGCCAGCAGATTTTCGGGCCGCTTGAAAAAGTCAAAGCCGCGATCCGAAACCGCAGGAAACGCAAGGGCGGTAAGCACAGTATCCCCGCACTCGCAGCTCCGGCAGAAGAACAGCAGTTCGGCAACACCGATGAAATCGCTGCTGAAAGCGCCGATGCAGTGGACGAAACCGAGGATTACGCCGGTCTGGAAGATGTGGAACCGGAGTTCTCTCAGCAGGACGCTCCTGTCCAGCGCGATGGCGCTGACGATGATGGCGAGTACCCCGGCATTCGCTTCTAACCTGACCTATAATTTTTCCGGTGCATCGGCTGGTAACTTTGGCAAGTCCACCTCGATTGACCCGGTAACGACGATTGGTGCGGATAGTGTCAACCGCGATCTTTCCAAGAACAGCGCATTTATCCCGCCGGAATTCGGCTCGCCACAGGCGGATATTCTCGGCACAGGTGAGCTTCTTACGCCGGATATTTCGGGCGTTGAGCCGATGTTCCCGCACTCCACGCAGGCGAATTTCGGTCAGACTGTCACCTCGAATGGTGCAATGTCGGGCGGCGGCGAGATCATCATGCCGCCGGATGCGGAGAATACGACCGTATCCAGCGCGCCGATCTATGAGATCAGCACCGGTACGGGAGCTGTATCGGAAACCGACTCTCTCGGCGGCTATACAGGCGGCGGCGCAGATGCAGCCTACGGCTCCGGTTATACTTCTACCTCCGGTATGAAGTATTCGGACGGTAGTATCGGTAAGCTGTCTATTCCGTCCATCGGTGTAAACAAAAAGGTGTACGACGGCGAAACCATTGCCAATATGCGGCTCGGTGCGGCACACTTTGAGGGTACAAGCGGCTGGGACGGCAATGTCGCAATGTGCGGTCACAATCGGGGCAGCTACGGCTACTTCGGCAATATCCACACGCTGAAAAACGGTGATACAATCTCCTATACCACCATTTTCGGAACGCGCACCTACAAGGTATACAGCGTTCGCAAGATTGCTAAGACCGATACAAGCGTACTTGACCCGTCCGATGCGAACATCATCACACTGATTACCTGCGTGCGTGATGTGCCCAGCCAGCGCTGGTGCGTACAGGCGATGGCGGTGTAATGCGCGATGAAAAAGTATGCAGCGATTGTTCAGTCAGGTGAACCACTGAACAAGGACATGATAAGGCAATTCAGCAGTGATAGAGGGTCGTCAGATAATCGTATGATCTGCCAGCTCAGGAGCCTTGCACACTCAAAAGATGAGTATGCCGCATGGTGCGGACTGAATTTCGTGCGGGAGTATCTCTGCGTGGTACCGGTGACACATGATCTTTCCTATGAAGAATTGGAGAGCCGAAATGATTACCTGCGGTTCGTATTGAACTTTCTTCGGGCGCTGGATATGAACTCCTGCTGCGATGCTTGCAACGAGCTGGCAGATTTGATACACTCAGGCTGTACCCGATATGCCGGTATGCGAAATGTTGCAGTGCATTTCCTCGCGGCGTACACAGCAAACAGAAAGCCGCCGGCAGTAAACAACAGCTAAGGAGTTCAGAACATGGGATTTCACATATTCAGCAAGGGCAATTCACTTGCCAAACCTCAGTGTACAGATTATTCATTCCGAGAGTGCCTGCTATATGATGCAGAAACGAGGAATGAATGTCGAGATAGTCTAATGCGAGAAGCATATGCCGCCGCTATGAGCACTGCACGCTGGGCATGGCCTGATGATAAGAAAGATGGCACGCATATCTATGATATGCTCATGCAGGCTGTACGGATTGACCTGTTTGGTTCCAGCCTGACCCGGCTGATGTGCACTGCGAAAGATGAAATCTCCAATGTTCAATTCGCTCTGCCGGATTTCCCATTTCCGAAAGGATACAAGCCAACTAAGATTGTGGATATGCCTTTTGGCGATAACGCTGTAATCAGTACGCCATATGCCAGGACCAAGTGGAATGCTGCCCTAAGAAATCTATGCCAAAGCGATTTCGACCAGCAGCATAATATGCTGCACCACTATTCCGGTAATTACTATCCAGATTTGAAGCTCATCGTGATTGAAAACGGCAGACACCATGCTGCCGCAGCAGCCTTAAAGCAACAAGGTTCAGCAGAGGTTAATGTATGGGACTTATCCCTATGTTATCCATATCTGTATACAGACGGCGCGTATTGGCAAAACAGCTCGCCCGGTGCAGAGCGTAAGCGATACCAAGAGCGTAGGGTGTCCGATGTCAGGCTGGCAATCCTTTATGGCATGGCGCAGTACCGGTGGCAGATGGAGCGTTCCGATTAACAAAGTAACCTCGGCAGCGAGAAAGTCCGTTTTATGGTACACACTCTGTGCTACCATAAAAAAATGAAAAACCTCGTCAATAACACTTGACAAATAATGGAAATTATGATATGATATAGTTGAAGAAATATAGCATATCACAAATCGAAGGAGGCGGCTTATATGAGGTATGTACGATGGAGAGCACCGGAGGTTGAAGCAGTAGATACTATAATGCTCGGTGGATTTGGACTTCTGCTCCTGATCCCGCAGTTGATCCTGTTGCTCATCAAAACACGCTTTATCATTCCGGTGATTTATTCACTGATTGTTGATATTCACTTTCATGAATGGGAAGCAGCACATCATGTCCTGTCCAACAGAATTGAAATTGCGCTTATTGTGTTGGTGATCGTGTCGTGGATTGTAACGCTGATTCGCACTATCAAGCGCCGCCTTGACAACTAACCATTAAAGAGGAGGTTCTGACCATGACCAAGAGGATTTTCGCAACTGCCATTGCTGCGGCGGTAATCGCAACATCGCTGCCGACCGCAGGTGCAGCAAACGCATTAACCATTGTGCCGACCCGAACTAAGGGACAGGCTGTTTATGTTGGCTCTACCCGTGTGTACCCGACCGGCTACAACATCAACGACAACAACTATTTTAAGCTGCGCGATGTTGGTAAACTGGCAGGCTTTGGCGTAGACTGGAACGAGGACACGCGCACTGTCGAGATCAGCACTACGCGCACTGCACCGGAGCTGACCGGAATTGCAGACGCTGCCGTAACCGGCGCGACCGCCAAGCCGACCGACCAGCGTATCACTGTGGACGGCAAGGAAGTCAGCATGACAGCCTACAAAATCAAGGGCAACAACTATGTCAAGCTGCGCGACATTGGCAAGACCATCAATTTCGGTGTATCCTTTAACATGGCTACCAAGGCGGTCAGCATCGACCCGAACGGTACTTATGTTGAGGAAGTCAAGCCGACAACACCCTCCACGCCTACGGCTGCTGCCATTACCAAGTGGAACAGCACCATGGACGAGTTTAACGAGGAAATGATCCAGAACCACAGCGACAAGGCCAAGCTGCTTGCTATCGCTGCGAAGTACGGCCCGACCATTACCGGAAAGGCTAACGCCACCACCGCTGATGTGATCTCCGCACTGGAGAGCATGACAGGCGCACCGGTCGATGCAATCTCGTTCGATGATAAGCCGGTAAGCCTGTATTGGGCAAAGCAGCTTCGCAAGGCTAATGGCGAAACCGTCAAGGACGATACGAGCGTATCTGATAACCAAACCTCGACCGGTGCGACCGTTACCGATGCGATGCTCCGTCAGTGGGAGCAGGAAATGATTGTGCGTATCAACGAGGAACGCGCTAAAGTCGGTGCTCCGGCACTGGTGCAGGACGAAATGTGCATGAGTTTTGCTCAGTTTTGGGCAAAGCACCTTGCAACGGTTAAGTTTGAGCACAGCGAGTGGGACGATATGTACGCATGGGTCAAAGGCGTAGATGTGAAAGATGTTCTGGAGCCAGATGGCAGCTTCTTTATGACTGAAGAAATGGGCAAGGAAATTGAGCGCATTTCGGGCGGTGAAAATATTTCTACTACTAATTCGCCTGACCCAATGAACGCTTGTATGACC